>Ga0116185_1001469_pt1 | contig 23475 bp, 23 predicted proteins | sample AD_JPNNA7_MetaG_FD_89754 | JGI IMG/M metagenome (GOLD analysis project Ga0116185, IMG submission 89754) | Active sludge microbial communities of municipal wastewater-treating anaerobic digesters from Japan - AD_JPNNA7_MetaG | ecosystem: Engineered > Bioreactor > Anaerobic > Digestate | place...
CCCCACTACTTAAGCCCCATCCCCTCGATGTCCATCGTGAGGTTCGAGCCCGTGAAGCAGGGCATGCCACCAGCCGGCTACCACATACCCAAGGGAACGGTTCTCTACTCGAAGCCAGTCGGCGGCACGGCCTGCCGGTTCTCCACTTCCTATCCCGTCACCCTATGGCCCATCGAGGTGGTCTCTGCCGGTCTTGCAGACCCTGCGAAGCAGGTGGCCGGCGCCGTGAAGGCCCTGACCATCGAGCTCAAAAGCACGGGCGGGTCGAGCCTCTCGGCTCTCCAGGAGCTGCGCTTTTTCCTCAACGGCCAGCACCAGCACATCTTTCACCTCTATGAGCTCATCTTCAACAATGTCTGCCGCGTGGAGATCAACATCAAGGCCGAATCCGGAAAAACCGAGACCGTAACCCTCGATCCCGATACGATCCTCCCGGTCGGATTCAGGGACGAAGAGATCATGCTTCCCTATCCGAAGCGGTCGTTCCCGGGCTATATCCTCCTGTTCGAGTACTTCTGCTTCCCGGAGAAGTTCCTCTTCTTCGACATACAGGGGCTCAACAGGCTCGGGAAGCAGGTCACAGGGGACGCCATGGAGATCGTCCTCTATCTCGACAGGGCCCCGAAGCCCGATCTCGTAGTGACCAGGGACACCTTCTGCCTGGGTGCGGCCCCCGTGATCAATCTCTTCGAGCGCGTGGCAGAACCTATCCGCGTCAGCAAGGAAAAGACCGAGTACCGGGTGATCCCGGACATACGCAGGCAGACGGCGAACGAGATCTACCAGATCGAGAAGGTGGTCTCGGCGGCAGGGGCGGACGGCAGGGAAGGGAGCGAATACCGGCCCTTCTACTCCATCAGGCACCACCTCGAAGACAGCGATGCGAGGAAGAAAAGGGTCTTCTGGCACATGGAGCGGCGGCCTTCAGAGAAAAAAGGCGATGGCGGCACCGAGGTCTACCTCTCGTTCGCCGATCTCGACTTCCGTCCGGCCGACCCCGGGGCTGAGATCGTCACCGCATACCTCACGTGCACGAACCGCGACCTGCCCTCCCGCCTTCCGTTCGGAGACCCCGCGGGAGATTTCGACATCGAGGCGGCAGGTCAGATAGCCCGCATCAGCTCTCTCATAAAGCCCACTCCCACACGGAGGCCGTCCCTGGGAGGAGCGCTCCAGTGGCAGCTCATCTCCCACCTCTCGCTCAACTACCTCTCCATCGTGGAGGGCGGAGAGGAGGGGCTCAAGGAGATCCTCAAGCTCTACGACTTCGAGAACACGCCCTCGACCAGGCAGCAGATAGCAGGAATCGTCAAGGTGTCTTCGGAGCACATCACGCGGCGCATGGGCAGGTCGTTCTGCCGGGGCGTGCACGTCACGATCCAGTTTGATGAGGACAAGTACGTGGGATCGGGCCTCTTTCTGTTTGCGAGCGTCCTCGAGAGATTCCTGGCTCAGTACGTATCGGTGAACTCGTTCACCCAGCTGGAGGCAAAGGTCATCCAGCGGCCGGAGGTTCTGAAGAAATGGCCGCCAAGAAGCGGGAATCGGATACTCATTTGAAGGACCGGCTCTTTAGCGAGTTTTACCGGTTCTCGTTCTTCCAGGCAGTGAGCCTGATCGAGGCGCTCTACCCCGACAGGGACGCCCTGGGCAGGAGCCTCGTGCCCACCCACGAAGCGGTCCGGTTCAGGGTCGAGCCCGGCTTTTCCTTTCCGCCGAGCGACCTCTCGTCGCTCGAGGTTCCGGACGACGGCAGGCCCATCGAGATGGGCGTCTCCTTCATGGGGCTGATCGGTCCTTCCGGTGTGCTTCCCCGCTGGTACAATGCCCTGGCAGCGGAGAGGAACAGACAGAAGGACTTCGCGGCATCCTCGTTTTTCGATATCTTCCACCACCGCCTCATCTCTCTCTTCTACCTCGCTTGGAAGAAGGGCCGCCTGCCGGAGAACTATACGAGCGGCGAGGACGACCGCCTCTCTTCCTACCTGCTGAGCCTGTCGGGCCTCGGGACAAAGGGGCTGGCCCGCATGATCGGCCTGCCCAAGGAAGCCCTCGCCTTTTATACCGGCCTCCTCTCGAAGCAGGCGCCTTCTGCGGCAGCTATCGAGGCGACGGTGGCGTACCTGTCCGGAACCGATGTCCGGGTGGAGCAGTTCGTCGAGAGGGACATCGATCTCGACGAGGAAGACCGCACGAGCCTGGGGATGAGAAACGCTTCCCTGGGCGTCGACACCATCTGCGGGACCTGCATCAAGGACTGCCAGAGCACGTTCCGGATAGAGCTCGGTCCCATGGGCTACGATGAGTTCAGGAGGTTCCTGCCCGGAAGCGGCGACCTCATCCGCCCCATCTTCTTCCTCGTTAAGTACATGGTGGGCATGGAATCCGAGTTCGACATCCGCATAACCCTCAGGAAGGACGAGGTGCCCGCCTGCGAGCTCGGCAAAAAGGAATGGCAGCTGGGCCGGTCCACCTGGCTGAAATTGCCCCGGCACGGGCTTCATGAGGACGTCTCCATCATCGTGGAGGAAGCAGACGCCATGGGAGGCTTCAATGCGTCCGGAAAGGTCGGGACAGCCGGGACTCCAGTTCACTAGGCTAGATATTATGAAAAAAACATACACCAAGCCGGCTGCACGGTCATTCCCTTAGAAGGCGCGTAGGCGTCAACTTTAGAGAGGTGGGCACTGATTTGAAAAGCTTGAGGAATGACAGAGGAGAAAACGGGAATAACAGGGGAGAAAACGAGGATGACTGTGCGAGGTATCCTGTAAATTTGGCAAAGTGTTTTGCATCAAACTCCATGGACTGAAAGGAGCATCCGTAATATGGCTGTAAGCAATCTGAAGACCCTCATCGGCAAGCTGAACACCACCTGCAGGAGCGCCCTCGAATCTGCTGCCGGGCTGTGCATGTCGCACACCCACTACGAGGTGGACCTCGAGCACTTCCTCCTCAAGCTCATGGACCTGCAAGACACGGATCTCCGCAAGATCCTCCGCTTCTTCGAGATCAACCCGGACCGACTGACCGCAGACCTTGCCCGAGCGCTCGAAGGGTTCAAGACCGGAAACGCGCGCACGCCCGTGTTCTCGCCCCAGATACCGAAGATGATCCAGGAGGCGTGGATGCTCGCCTCCATCGACTATCAGGCCGACAGCATCCGTTCGGGCCACATCATCCTCTCGCTCCTGAGCGATGACCAGACGGCACGGATGCTCCTGTCCGAGGCAGACTCTCTCAGGAAGATCAAGGTCGACACCCTCCACGAGAGCCTCCTCGACATCGTGAAGGGATCGGCCGAGGATGAGAGCGCCGCTGTGCAGGCGGACCGCGAGCCGGGAGCACCGGGCGAGGCAAAGCCCGTCGGCACGAAGGCCCTCGACCAGTTCACCATCAACCTCACCGACCAGGCCAGGAAGGGCAGGATCGACCCGGTCCTGGGCCGCGATTTCGAGATCCGGCAGATGATCGACATCCTCATCCGCCGCAGGCAGAACAACCCCATCCTCACCGGTGAGGCGGGCGTGGGCAAGACGGCCGTCGTGGAAGGCTTCGCCATGCGGGTGGCCGAGGGAGACGTGCCGCCGGCGCTTCAGGGCGTGGAGATCCGGTCGCTCGACCTGGGCCTCCTCCAGGCAGGGGCAGGGGTCAAGGGTGAGTTCGAGAACCGGCTCAAGTCGGTCATAGGCGAGGTGAAGGCATCGCCTGTGCCCATCATCCTCTTCATCGACGAGGCGCACACCCTCATCGGAGCAGGAGGCTCCGCCGGGATGGGAGACGCCGCGAACCTGCTCAAGCCGGCGCTTGCCCGGGGCGAGCTCCGCACCATCGCCGCCACCACCTGGGCTGAATACAAGAAATACTTCGAGAAGGACGCGGCCCTGGCCCGCAGGTTCCAGGTCGTGAAGGTCGAGGAGCCGGACGAGCAGAAGGCCCTTGTCATGATGCGGGGCATCGCATCGTTCCTCGAGAACCACCACAAGGTCATGATAACGGACGAGGCGCTCGAGAGCACGGTGAGGCTCTCCCACCGCTACATCTCGGGCAGGCAGCTCCCGGACAAGGCAGTGAGCGTGCTCGACACCGCGTGCGCCCGGGTGGCCATCGGCCTGACCACGAGCCCGCCCGCGATCGAAGAGGCAGTAAGGCGGATCAACCACATCAGGAGCGAGCTCAAGGCCCTCGCTAAGGAAACCCTCGTGGGCATCGACCACTCCGAGAAGGTGAAGACCCTCGAAAAGGAGCAGAAAGAGACCGAGGCGAGGCTCGAGGCACTCAATAAAAAGTGGAAGACGGTCATGGAAGCCGCGAACAGGATCATCGCCGTCCGCAGGGAGATCCACGACCTTCATGAATCGGACCTGAAGAGCAAGGACCTTGTAAAGAAGCAGAAGGAACTGAAGAGTCTGGAGAAGGAGCTCGAAAAGGCACAGGGCGACGAGCCCCTCGTCCAGGTGGCGGTCGACTCACAGACCATCTCTGAGGTGATCGCGGGCTGGACCGGCATCCCCGTGGGCAACATGATGGCCGACGAGATCGAGACCGTGCTCAGCATGGACAAGCTCCTCAAGGAGCGCATCATCGGCCAGGACCACGCGCTCGAAGCGGTGGCGCAGATGATCCAGACCGCCCATGCCGGCATCGAAGACCCGTCGAAGCCCACGGCCGTCTTCATGTTCGTGGGGCCTTCCGGCGTGGGCAAGACCGAGACCGCGCTCGCGCTGTCCGAACTGCTCTACGGCGGAGAGGAGAACGTGATCACCATCAACATGTCGGAGTACCAGGAGGCCCACACCGTATCGAGCCTGAAGGGATCGCCTCCGGGCTACGTGGGATACGGCGAAGGCGGCGTGCTCACCGAGGCGGTGAGACGCAGGCCCTACAGCGTGGTGCTCCTCGACGAGGTCGAGAAGGCCCACCCCGATGTCATGGAGATGTTCTTCCAGGTCTTCGACAAGGGCCGGATGGAAGACGGCGAGGGAAGGGAGATCGACTTCAGGAACACGCTCATCATCCTCACGTCGAACATCGGCACCGACCTCATCATGAAGGCCTGCGCCGACCCGGAGACCAGGCCCGATCCCGGGGCGCTTGCCGAGATGCTGCGCACCGACCTGCTCAAGCACTTCAAGCCCGCATTCCTCGGCCGGCTCAAGGTGATCCCGTACTATCCCATCACGGACGAGATCATGAAGCTCATCGTCAGGCTCAAGCTCAACCGCATCAAGAAGCGCATGATAGAGAACCGCAGGTGCGAATTCGAGTTCGGAGACGAGGTCGTGAACTCAATCGCGAGCCGGTGCACCGAGGTTGACAGCGGCGCGCGCAACGCCGACCACATCATGACCAACACGCTCCTGCCCGAGATGTCGCGCGAGATCCTCACCCGCATGGCGAAAGGCGAGCAGATAAAGAAGGTAAAGGTATCGGTGGACGGCAGCGGCTTCAGGTTCGACATCAAATGACGCCTGACGAGCTACCGGCGAGTCACATGAGAATGACAGGAGGAACATAAATGGCGAATGTTTATCTGTGCGGTCACGGGCAGTGGAAGACCAAAGGAGAGGCAAAGATCTTCACCGTTTTGCCCAAGGGTACGACCCTCAAGGTGTATGTCCCCGTGGGCCGTTTCCTGGGTGTTCCGGATGCGATGGCGATCATCCGCGGTGACGAGGGGGCAATGGGGCCTGATCAGGTTTTCGGGCCGTACCAGAGCTGCCCTGACACCAGCCTCTTCCCGGCGGTCGAGTTCCAGGGACAGTTCCAGGCTGTCGTGAACACCGCAGGAGGCCAGCTCTACATGGTCATGGCCGAGACAAAGCTTTCGGCGCTCCTCAACCAGTTTGCCGGAAACGACATCTTCTGGATAGCCTGCCGCGGGCACAACCTGGACCGGCAGCTCAAGGTCGTGGATAACTTCCCTAGGGTTGCCTGGAAGGGATAGCTGCTGGACAGCAGGAACCTGGACAAATACCCGGACAAGTGCAGGCAATGCCGGGGCTGCATCGAGTGCACCGAAGAATACTGCATCTTCAACTCCCACGGAGACCCCGAGGACTGCTTCATGGAGAAGTGCTCCTACTGCACCCAGTTCCTGAGGATACAGAGGCTCTTCCTGGGCAATGTCGGGTGAAAAAGAGCTTGGGGCAGGCTCCAGCGGATACGGCAATGCCGCTCTCCTGAGCTTTCACGTTCGCCGGAAACAGTGGTCTGCGGGTAATCCAGGAATATTATCTTATCCAAGGGAGGCCATTTCCAAAGAAACTCAGCGCCCTGCCCGGTGTCGCCGCAATCTACCGGGCTCTTGCGGGCACGGGCTTTAGCTTTGTACTGCAGGCCTTCATCCGCCGGTGATGAGCACGTCATGCGGAATAGACCGGCACATTCTCAAGGGGAACGATGAAGATCAAATCCTTTGAGTTTAATCTCAGAGAGTTGGCCGGATCCACGGGCGACTTCGGTACACTCTTTCCTCTGGCGATCGGCTATATCGTTGTCTGCGGTCTCAATCCGGCAGGATTTCTGGTGATGATGGGTCTGGCAAACATCGTAACCGGCCTTGTGTACCGGCTTCCCATGCCCATCGAGCCTATGAAGGCGCTTGCTGTCGTTGCCATTGCCCAGCACTGGTCGCCTTCGATGGTCTACGCCTCCGGATTTGCGATGGGCGTCATATGGCTGGTCTTCGCCGTGACCGGCGTCATCGGGTGGATTGCGCGGGTAACACCTGATTCCGTCATCCGTGGAATCCAGGTTGCACTGGGAATCCTCCTCGCTGTCGAAGCTTTCAAAATGATATCCACGTGGTGGGCGATCGGGATCGCCTCCATCTTCATCGTCATGCTGCTGCGGCAGAACCGTTATGCCCCTGCTGCCATCGTCCTGATGGTTCTTGGCGTAACCATCATGTTCATTAAGGGACAGTTCCAGCACGTCAGCCCTCCGGCATTCAGGCTTCCGACCCTTACCGGCTTCAGCCTTGAGGAAGTCTGGCAGACACTTCTCCTGGCCGGCTTTGCCCAGATTCCATTGACGGTTACCAACGCAACCATCGCCACCTCTTCACTGATTAAAACCTACTGGCCGGATAAGCCTGTAAGCGTGAGGCGGCTCTCTTGGAGTCAGGGTGTCATGAATGTGATCCTCCCTTTTTTCGGGGGCATGCCGTTGTGCCATGGGGCCGGCGGCTTGGCCGGACAGTACTATTTCGGCGCACGGACAGGCGGGACGAATATAATAGAAGGATTGATAGAAATCTCTCTGGGGCTGTTTCTGGCTCATTCCATCGCCGGACTGTTCACTGTTTTCCCCATGGCCATTATCGGCGCCATGATGTTTCTCGTCGGAACGGAGCTTGCCAAGTTCGCCAAAGGTATTCGGTTGAGCAGCGATCTCTTCCCCATGGGCATGACCATCGCCGTTTCATTGGCTGCCAACATGGCTTACGGCTTCCTGGCCGGGCTCATTGTCTACCACCTGACCCGATTTATTCGGAAGAAAGGTTATTGCACGTGCCTCGGGACGGTGATCTGAAACGCATCACAGTCCGGGGCTTGTAAAAGCCGTATCAGACCGGTGCATGCGGGCAGCCCATGATAACGATTCAGAGACGTCGGCGGGAATTGCGTTTAAAGGAGTGCGGTTGCGGCAGGAATCCGGACGGCTCAGGCATCCTGATCCTTCCTGAACCCGTCGATGACCCAGAGGACTCCCCATCCCAGGGCGACCGGGCTCAGTCCGACCAGGGCAAAGCCGAGGAGATCGCCGGACCAGGGCCGGAAATATACCGTCCACAGCAGCAGCCAGACTGCGGATGCCATCACGCCCAGCCGCACCTTGCCGGAAAGAGCCTTCATGATCTTCCCCGGCCTTCTATCTCTCCCTCCTTTTCCCATCCGCTTGGGAAGAAAGATTATGAGCACGAGCAGCAGAATGATGACCAGTATTTCCTGTAAGCCTGACACCGGAATCCTCCATACCGGGTATAACCCATATGGCTCCCACCGTCAAACACTAGCAAAAATCATTGCCGGGAAACAGCCCGGATATCGGAAAGCAAGAGGAGATGTCAATGTTTGAACAGCTCGAGAAAATAAATGCGCGGCCTGAGCCATTCGAGTTCTATACGGCAGCAGATCTCTGGACGGACGAACATACGTCCGAGCAGATGCTCAGGTTCCACCTGGATGAGGGAATCGATGTTTCATCCCGCACCGTGGCTTTCATCGATCGATCTGTTGACTGGATAGCTTCCCGTTTCGATATCGGAGCCGGGAAGAAGGTTGCCGACTTCGGCTGCGGCCCGGGATTATATGCCGCGAGGCTGGCTCGAAGGCATGCAGCAGTTACCGGCATAGACTTCTCGAAGAGGTCGATCCGATATGCACAGGAGATTGCAGCCCGGGAAAGTCTGCCCATTAATTACATAAACCGGAACTATCTGGATTTCGAAACCGACGATCGCTTCGATCTCATCATGATGATCATGTGCGATTTCTGTGCGCTCAGCCCTGTCCAGAGGAGAAAGGTCCTTTCAAAGTTCCATATGCTTCTGGAACCCTCAGGTTCTGTTCTCCTCGACGTGTACTCCCTTACAGCCTTCAGCGAACGGGAGGAGAAGGCGCTGTATGAGGCCAATCTCCTCGATGGCTTCTGGTCTCCCAATAAATATTACGGTTTTCTGAATACCTTCAAGTATGAGAAGGAAAAAGTGGTTCTCGATAAGTACACGATCGTCGAGGCGGAAAGATCACGTACCATTTATAATTGGCTTCAATACTTCAGCCCCGAGGATCTGGAGAGGGAGTTCGAAGATTGCGGCCTTGCCATTGAGGGGTATTATTCCGATGTCGCAGGGACGCCTTTCTCTTCGCAGAGCAGAGAATTTGCAGTCATTGCAAAGAAGCTGTAGCAGGCACAGAACAGGCTGATCCGGCAGACGGCTCTTTACCATACATCAACCAGGCAAGGAGAAGATATGATAGTTAAAGCGGACGAGGCGAAGGCGAGAAGTTTCCTGGGTGTCGATTTTGTTCTGCTCTCGCACGGCCCGGAATCAATGGTGACGAAGATGCTCTACAAGAAAGAGGACAAGCCTCCGTTGCACAAACATCCTAATGAGCAGAGCGGGTATGTCATCTCGGGAAGGTACAGGATCATCGTCGATAATCTCGGGTGCGAAATCGGTCCGGGCGATTCATACTCTATTCCCCGCAATGTCGAGCATGGCATTGAAATCATAGAGCCCGGTGAGGTACTGGACTTCTTCAGTCCGCCGAGAAAGGATTATCTGTAGTGGATATTGAGATACGAAGAAAAGAAGAGAGCGATCATCGGGAGACCGGGAGCATAACCCGGGAGGCGTTCTGGGACCTGTACAGGCCGGGCTGCGTCGAGCACCTGCTTGTGCATCGGCTCAGGCGATCGGAGGCATTCATCCCCGAGCTGGATTACGTCGCATGCGACGAGGGAAGAATCGTCGGGAGCATCGTCTCCTCAAAAGCCCTCGCGATAGATGATGACGGCAACGAAAGCAAAGTGTTGAGCATGGGTCCGCTGTGCGTTCTGCTTTCATATCAGGGGAACGGCATCGGCTCGCTGCTGCTGCGGACGACAAAATGAGAATACATAAGATCAGGCTGCTCGCTGCAGCCGTGCTCTCGTTCGTGTTTTCTGTTTTGTATAACGGGCTCGTTCATCTGGTGATCCTCGGATCGGCGAACAGGCAGGTCGAGGCATTGAGACGGGCGGACTTCTCATCCAAGATGTGGATATCCCTCCCGGCGACGCTGGCGACGACATTCCTCTTTACGGCAATCTACGCGTTTTTCGTCTCGGAGAAGAATGCCCGGACCGGACTGCTCTACGGCTTCTGCTTCGGGGTCCTGATCGCCATCATGGTCGATCTCAACCAGTACGTTCTCTATCCGCTGCCGTTCCCGCTCGTTGCAAAATGGGCCTTGTTCGGAATCATCGAGTTCAGCCTTATGGGCGTGATCGTGGGCTCTGTGGTCAGGGACAGGGCATGACCGGCAGCCCCGGCGGAAGATTGCCTCATAAGCCGGCCGGATTCAAAACGAATAACCGCTAATCCTTCGCCCTTCACAGAGCCTGATGCAGCCGCTAGGCTCCGACAAACCTCCGCAATCCGCGATACCCGCTCTGCCCGATCGGGCAGGTCCTGCTTGGCTTCTCTATTCCCCTATGGCCGTCTGACAGAGGTCTGCCATGAGCATGGGCGTAATGCCGGCCGAGCGCACGCTCTCCTGGAGCGTGAAGAAGCACATGGGGCAGTTGTAGATGCAGTGGGTCGCACCCGAAGATTTCAGGTCCTCGATGATCCTGTTTCTCGTGTCCTTTGCCAGATCGGATCGCTGCTGGGCTTCGAAGTTCAGGCCGCAGCACAGGGCATCTCCGTCCTCGTAGTGCCTTTTCACGCGGCTCACGCCGATGAGGTCGAAGATCCTGTCAACGAGGGCGTGGGTCTCGGGCACGAGACGGTTCGAGCAGTTGCGGTGATAGGCCGCGCGGATGTTCAGGGGCCTTATCCTGCCTTTGAGCTGCTTCAACCGGTCGAGGATGTGCTCGAAGAGATGGACGGGCTTGAAGGGAACGTTGAGTCCATAGGCCTCTGCATATGAGGTGAAGGCGGCGTAGCACTCGTCGTGGTAGCAGACGAGCTCGCTCAGCCCGTTCGGCTCCAGGTAGTATCTCCAGATGTTCTCGATCATGACCGGGAGCCGCTGTCTGCTGACGGACATCCTGCCGAAGTGCAGGTACATGAGGTTGCAGAAGACGTCCGTTCCCCAGAACATCGATGCATTCTCGAAGAGGGGGCTTCTTATGGAATCCTTGAGCATGGGGAAGGTGCACATGTCGATGACGGGCGCATGCAGCTCGCGGAACTGGGTCTTTCCCTTCGGGGCGAGCGATGCGATCTGATGCTCCTCGATCTGGGCCGGGACAGGGTGCACCCCGTGCTTTTCCTGGAGCTCGACGATGCGGTAGAACGGGTGGTTGCCCTTGGGGCAGAATTCCTCGCACGCATAGCAGGTTACGCAGTCATTGAGCACCCGGGATTTCCCGCCATTGGCGAGCAGGTCCCGCTCCCTCTTTGCCTGCGGGATGTCGAGGCCGGCATATCGGCACTTCGTGAGACAGTCCACTGTCTCGCACTGCATGCAGAGGTCTTTTTCAAACTTGAGTTCCGGCATGACGATCCCTCCTCGAAAAGAATTGCAGCTCTCTGTCTTTTTTAGCCCGGTCAATCCGGACAGCTCATGAAGCCCGTTCATTGCACGCTGTTTTCATGATATCCGGGGGTCGGGGAATGTCAATATGCAAGTGCGGAAACAGGGCCGGAGACCATTACCGAATGGTTCCTCCGGCCCTGTTTTTTTGTGAAGGAGGGCTCTCGCGGCGGCAGTATCCGGATCAGTGTGATGACCCGCCTGCAGCGATCTTCGGGGTGATCTCCCTGAGGACGCGGACCTTGCCCTTTTCTTCTGCAGCCCTGATTTCTCCGCCCATGAGGGTTTCAGGGTTCTGCAGCAGGTATTTGATCTCCTTCTGGAGCAGGGAGACGTAGAAGCCGTGGAACAGCCGGTGGTCAAGCGTCATGCAGAGCTTCAGGACAGGTCTCACCACGAGCTTGCCGCCCTCGACCCAGGGCTTTTCCCTGACCTCGGGAATGACCATGAGGAGGCCGCACCTCGATACCGGGACGAGCGGGCCGTATGCCGACTCGATCCCGTGCATGCCCACCGAGGAGATGATGGCCGTGCCGAAGGGGTCGTCCGGGAAACCGAAGGAGGAGAGATCCATATTGAATCTGTTGACGAGCGCGCTGGCTATTTTCATGATCCACCGGGTGAGCCGGATGGAGCAGTGCCCGATGAGATCCTTCGATGCCTGGTACGAAGGCCCGTGGTTGCTTCTCACTGCCAAGGCGCCCTCCCTGATTTCGTGTGCGATCTCGGATACGGTCTTCTTGTCCACCTCGTTCAGCTTGATGCCCGAGAGCTCATCTCCGGATTCGGTTGAGACGAGGATCTGGAAATCAACGGTTTTCCGCCTGTAGATCTTGTTCGCTTCGACCTTTGCATTGAGTTTGGGATATTTGCGGTACGCCATGGCGAGGGCCTTGGTGCAGAGATGGGTGACCGTGATCTTTTCCCCGGTCCGCTCACGGTGAGTCTTTATCCAGGCGAGTGCCCTGGTCATGTCGATGTTCAGGCTGCTGAAGATAAAAGGCTCCTCAGGGGTCTTCCACATGGCGTTTGCCATCTTGAAGAATGACGGGACACTCTTTTCCTTGCTGAAGCGGCTTTTTCCTCTTTTCATTATGATGGTCTCCCTTTCATGAAGAATCGGTCGTTGCTTGTATCCATGAGCACGCGTTTCATACCGGATGGTATCATCACGAAATGTGCCAGAAAAAGACGGGGGAACTACCAAACGAATCCCAGTTAATTAACAGGTGGAAGCTAGTACAAAAAAGATAATTGATAATATAATCAATTGCATGTCAAAATATGTCAGATGGGAAAAACACGGTGCTCCTGTGGAAACATTTTCCCCTGTTCCAAGAAAATGATTTCCCTGCCGCAATGTGATAAGGAAAAGAAAATTGGTATGAATCGGACCGTTGGCATGATCCGGCAGGACGGGACAAGGCTGCATCGGTCTGATCCGGAGGTTGTGTGCTTTACAGCAGAAGAGAAAGTCGGGATATAATGGCAGGCAGTCCAGGGCAGGAGAGAAAGCTCAATAAAGGCGTCAGGAACATCCTTCGCCTGGCGTGGTGCTCCATGGGAGCGGCTGCAGGAATCGGGCTGGCCCTCTGGATCGTAGACGGACTGTCGTCTCCCCTCCTGCTCGCCTCGCTCGGCGGATCGAGCGTGTTTCTCTTCGGCCTCACCCGCACACCGACAGCCCAGCCGCGGGCCCTGTTCGGCGGCCATCTGGGAGGTGCGCTCATCGGGATCTTCTGCTACCAGGCATTCGGCGACAGCCTCTGGGTATGCGTTCTCGCGGTTGCACTGGCCCTCGTCTTCATGCTCGCCACCAGGACATTGCATCCGCCGGCCGGGGCAAATCCCCTCATCATGGTACACGGGCATGCCGGTCTTGCCGCGCTCTGGCAGCCTGTCGGCTTGGGCATTCTGATCCTCTCACTGGTTGCAGTGGTGTGGAGCCGCCTCTTGCCCGGCATGGTCCACTATCCGATTCATTGGTTCGAGGAATCTCCCCCTGGTGATATCTGGGGTGCGTGGACTGAATAGTGCTCGCAGGGCGGGCCGCATGATCTGATCGACCACGGAACTTGCTTCATTGGATGCTTAATTTCTTCCGGGTAATATTGACAAGCTTATTTTGCCCGGGCATAATCAGATCACCCAAACCAGGGAAGGATTGTGCAGGATGAACGAACAAAGCCGAAAACAGTGCACCGCATTCGAGGGAAGCCGCTGCATTGCCTCGGGAGAGCTCTCGCACGTCGCCGGGAAGGTGAAAGAGGTGCTCGATGAAAATTGCACGGCAGCGGTGCTCATTTTTGATGACCTCACGAGCGAGCTCGTGGAAGTCGATTTTCGCGGCACAGTGAAAGACGTCCTCAAAAGGCTCGAAACTCAAGCACCAAGAGGCGAGTCGAGCGGTGCGCAGCCAAAAAATGACAGGAGCGTCTCGAGGGGTCCGGGCCGCCCGAAGCTGGGGGTGGTATCCCGGGAAGTCACGCTGCTGCCGCGCCACTGGGAATGGCTCGGCAGTCAGCCGGGCGGCGCCTCCGTTGCTCTGCGCAAGCTCGTGGATGAAGCGAGGCGCGTGAACAGCGGCAAAGACAGGGTGCGCCGCTCGCAGGAATCCGCGTACAGGTTCATGTCCGCCATGGCCGGGAACCTGCCCGGGTTCGAAGAGGCGTCAAGGGCCCTGTTCACAGGCGACAGAAAACGTTTCGAAGAGCTGACAGCATCATGGCCAGCCGACATCCGCAGCCATTCGCTGAAACTGTCGGAAGCCGCATTTGAAAGCAGGTGAACGGAGGCATGAAGAACAGGGCGGTGATATTCGATATGGATGGGGTCCTCGTCGACTCCGAACCCATCTATATGATGAGCAACCGCCGCCTCTTCGCCTCCCTCGGCATCGAGGTCTCGGACAGCGAGTATCATACGTACGTGGGGACTTCGGCTCAGGGCATGTGGTCTGCCATAAAGGAGCGGCACGGCCTTGATGCACCGATGGATATGCTCATCCGTCAGGAGTTCGAAGAGCATGAGCGGTCGCTTTCGTCAGCAGAGAATTTGTGCGCCATCCCCGGCGTCGAGAAGCTCCTTCTCACCCTCAAAGGCCTTTCCGTACGGCTCGCCGTAGCCTCTTCGTCGTCGAGGAGGGTGGTCGATCTGATCCTGTCGAGGGCAGGCCTCACACCGTTCTTCGAGACGACGGTATGCGGCCAGGATGTGTCGAACGGCAAGCCTCACCCAGAGATCTTCCTTACGGCTGCCCGGAGGCTTGGCGTCGAGCCGTGCGAATGCCTCGTCATCGAAGACTCGCCCCGGGGCATTGCAGGGGCGGCCGCTGCCGGCATGAGGACGGTCGGCTTTCAGAACCCGAACTCGGGCGTCCAGGACCTGTCCCGGGCCGATCTGCTCATCGGATCGTTCTCCGATGCAGACATCGATGGGATCATCCGGTTTTTGACGTCATGACGAAGAAGCGCTGCCCGGGGATGGACCCTGCGCATTTCAAGCCCGAAGACATACGCATGCAGAGGTGTACGGGCTGCGGCAGAGAGATCGAGTTCTGGAAAGACGATATATTCCTTGCCTGCCCGGATTGCGGGACGAGAAATACGAACGAGAAGATCCGGAACACCTGCCTGGCATGGTGCAAAGAGGCCGCGATCTGCATCCGCAACAAGGACATCGATGAATGGCTGCGCCTTGAGAGCGGCGGGAAGAAAGAAGACCATTGAGCTCGTGCATGGACAGGGCATCATAAGTGGAAAGGGCCACGTTCTCTTCCTGGTCCGGTGAGGCGGAGACTATGCTCTTGAGAGCCATGGCTGTCTGGCTGTTGATGGCTGTGCTTGCCGTTGTCAACGGCACGGCGAGAAACGCCCTGATCTCTCCCCGTACGGGCGAGTATGGCGGGCATGTGATCAGCACGGTCATATTCTGCATCCTCTCCTTTTTTCTCATATGGCTCCTGCTCCCGTGGATCGGCCCGAAGAATCGGAGGCAGCTCTGGCAGATCGGCATCACGTGGCTGGGCTCGACCGTTGCATTCGAGTTCGTCGCAGGCCGCTACGTGTTCGGGAATTCATGGGAAAGGCTGCTGGCAGACTATAACGTCTTTCGCGGAAGGCTCTGGATAGCGGTTCTGCTCGTGGAGCTCCTCGGACCCCTCGGGGCTGCACGGATGAGAGGATGACGGGGTGAAGCTCGTTCGCTTCCTCAGCATCCTGCTCACTGCCCTTACGGACCTGATCTGGTCTGCGCTGATGAGAGAGCCGAAGCGATGAGACCTCTTTGCTCGAAGCGATAATGGTGGTATTATCGGGGAATTGAGTCGTTTGCGAGCATTGAAGAGAAGAGGGCGGCACGAAAGGCCTTTCATGTCTGCACCGTGAGGGGAGGGGGTTCATGGACAAGATCTTTACGAAACACAACATCCTGTTCGGGTTTCTGCTCGTCGCATTCATCATCATCTTCGAGATCATTCTCGCGCGGCTGAGCCTTCCGGCGTGGCCGGCATTCATGGTGATGATCTTCTTCTTCGTCGCTCACGAGGATGCGAAGCTGGCGCCCAACATCCTGATCGGAGGCCTGGCAGGGATCGCCTGTGTGGTCCTCCTGAAAGAATTTCATGCGCTCTTCGATCCTTCGGTAGGCTCAGAGGTCGCCAAGCTGGCCTTTGTCGGGCTGTTCGTGTACGCCATCGTCATGCTCCAGAATGCCGTCCCTTACGTCTTCAACAGCTATGCCTTCATGTTCTTCCTCGTGGCTGCCCTGGCCGAAAAGGCCTCGAGCTCGAATCCGTACATATGGATGGGCGTGGAGTTTATCGTGGGAGGGATCTTCATTGCCGGCGTCATCGGGATCAGCCGGATCGTCGATGCACTTCTCAAGGGAGGGGAGGCAGCGCCTGTCCAGGATCAGTGAGAAGGAGATCTGCCTGGATCCTGAACGCCGGTCCGATCTTATGCGGAGGTTTGAAGCATGAAAGACGATCTGACAGCCTTTTACGGACAGGTCAACCGGACGAGGTATCTCGGCCAGCTGAAAGGGCACTACGAGAGCTTCTTCCAGCGCGCCAACCATCCGAAGCGGCCGCTCGCCTTCTGGATCAGATATACCATCTTCAGCCCTGCAGGCCGTCCCCAGGATGCGATCGGAGAGCTCTGGGCAGTCTTCTTCAACGGCGAGACGAACCGCCACGTCGCCGTAAAACAGGAGCTGCCTCTGGAAGAGTGCCTGTTCGATCCTTCACGGTTCGATGTCAGGGTGGGCAAGGCCCTGCTCGGAACGGACAGCCTCTCCGGCGCCGTTCAGAAAGGTGCGAATGCAATCTCCTGGGATCTCTCGTTCGAAGGAGAAGCGAACCCTCTGCTCCTCCTTCCCCTGAAGCTCTACCATACGAAGCTCCCGGCCGCGAAGAGCCTGGTGGGGCTTCCCCTGGCACGCTACAACGGCAGTATCGAGGTGAACGGAGAAAAGATCGGCGTTACGGACTGGGTGGGGAGCCAGAATCACAACTGGGGCTCCCGGCATACCGACTTGTATGCATGGGGCCAGGTTGCGGGCTTCGATGCCTATCCCGAAAGTTTCCTCGAGCTGGCCACGGCGAGAATCAGGATAGGGCCTTTGTGGACGCCTCCCATCACGCCCATCGTGCTGCGCCACGAGGGAAGGGAGCATGCGCTGAACGGGCTGCTCCAGGGAGTGAAGGCACATGGCGAATTCACCTGCTTCACCTGGAGCTTCAGATCCGAAACCCCCCTCGTGGAGATCGAGGGAATCGTGTCGGCTCCGGCCGGCGCATTCGTGGGGCTGAATTACTACAATCCGCCGGGCGGCTCCAAGCACTGTCTCAACACCAAGATCGCATCGTGCATTGTCCGCCTTAAGGACAAGCAGCAGGGAACATCGGAGACCCTCGAGACGAAGAACCGGGCGGCCTTCGAGATCCTGACGGATGATCGCGACCATGGGATAACCATTGCCGCATGAAGCCGATGCATCCGGGTTTATGCAGCATAAATCAATCCTGAAAGGAAAGAGTGATGTTCAAGAAGCACAGCAGCGACGGATACATCCCGGCCGTGGAAGGCGTGGAGATGAAGACGATCGTGTACGGCGACAAGACCCTCATGACGGAGTTCCTGCTGAAAAAGGGGAGCATCCTTCCCTTCCATTCCCATCCCTGCGAGCAGACGGGCTACCTCGTGAAGGGGTTGATCAGGCTCACGATCGGGACGGAAACCCACGAGGCCCTGCCCGGAGACAGCTGGTGCATACCGGGCGGCGTCGAGCACGGGGCCGAGATCGTGGAGGAGTCGGTGGCCATCGAGGTGTTCTCGCCCGTGAGGCAGGACTATCTCCCGAAAGAGAAGTCTAAGGTATTGTGAAACTCACAGTTAAGCTCCAGGCTTGTTTTTAAAAAAGCATAACTTCCATTATGAGATTATCTCTTCTATCAACCGGAACTTAACTGTATCGGTTTTGTTTCCCAAGCAACTGCTATCCTCTCACGGCTGATGGATCTTATGCAGCCTTTGATGGATTATAAAGGATGCGTCTGATCGTTTCTCGATGCCCAGCGGCGATATCGCAGGCCATTTGGCTGCTTTCCAATATAAACTCGGCCAAAGCCACACCTACTTCCGCTTCTCCTGCGGCGACGAAAGTGGCACCGGCTTGACTCAGCGTAGCCGCATCGCGAAGGTGAGCGCAACGTACGAGTATCTGAAGCTGAGGGTTCAGGAGGCGTGCCTGCTTAACGACTTCGGCAGCGTCTTCGATGTCCGCGCTCAGGATCATGCTTCCCGCCTCCATAATGCCCGCGTCATCGAGGGTGCCCGGGCGCAATACATCTCCATATACAGCCGTGTAACCTTCTTCACGCAGTCGTCGTACTGTGTCGAGATTGAGATCGATTATCGTGACCGAAGCACCGGAATCCCGAAGGAGCTTGTGGACGATTTCGCCGACAGGGCCATATCCAATCAGAACACAGAATTTGGGATTTATGATCATGTGCCGATTATCGGCAACCGGATACGCCTTGCCTTTTCTCGCAGACGTCCAACGGCGCGCCCATCGATAGACGTACGGGTTCAAAGCAATGGAAATGATTGAAGCTGCTACAAGTGCGTTCCATCCGGCATCATCGATAAGTTCCAGGCTGAGAGCGACAGTCCCTAGAATGAAACTGAATTCACCAACCTGAGAAAAGGCTGCGCCGACCGGGATGGCCGTCACCAGGGGCTGGCCAAGAATTCGAACCGTCACAATGGCGGCCAGCGGTTTGACAATGACCACCACAAAGAGCACCGCGGCTATTATCAGGGGAACTTGTGTCAGGCTCTGCGGATTGAAAAGCATACCGACCGAAACAAAAAAGAGCACGGCAAACGCGTCACGCATCGGCAATGCATCGTTAGCCGCGCGAGCTGCAAATTCTGAACGGCCGACGGCCAGCCCGGCCAGAAAAGCACCGAGTGCAATCGATACACCAAAGATCTTGGCAGACCCTACCGCTATTCCCACGGCAAGGACAAGCACTGCCAGGGTGAAAAGTTCTCGGGAACGGGTTTTCGCAATATGTTCCAGCGCTTGGTGGATAACCCATTTACCCAATAGCGAAACAACTGCAACCAGGCCAATAATCTTGAATCCTGCCTGCCCGAGAACATTCATGATGTTCAGCCCCCCAACATCTTCGGGGGCGAAGATAATCGGGAGGAGAAGCAGGAGGACTACCGTGAGGATGTCTTCTACAACGGTCCATCCGATAGCGACATGGCCGATCTTGGCGTGCAGGTCGCGCCACTCGTTCAGCACCATGGCCATAACGACCGTGCTGGCCACGGAAATAGCCATCCCTAATATGAGTCCGTGTGTCCAACTCCAGCCGAACAGAGAGAGAAGTGCCGCCAATACGATCGTTGACAGCGTACTCTGTATCAATGCTCCCGGGATGGCCACCCGCCATACCGCTATCAACTCGCGCAGATGGAAACGCAACCCTATGCCGAAGAGAAGCAGGATGACGCCAACCTCGGCGAACTGTTCGGCAATCGTATGGTTGACGACGATGCCCGGGGTGAATGGGCCAACCGCAATGCCTGCCAAAAGGTAGCCGATGATGGGCGACAGTTTAAGACGATAGGCAAAAAACCCGAAGGCCAGAGCCCCTGCCAAGGCGACGGCAAATGTTATCAGAATGTTCAGTTCATCCATTTTCAACTCCTGAAAAGACTGCAAAATCGCCAGCTATCCTATACTGGTTGATCTACAGCCGGGAATGTCACGAAAAGGGCGATAAAAGATTGTACATCAGAGTTTTTTGATAACATAATATTTTATTGTAATGCTAGTACTATATCAACGGCATTTCCTGATAGTATTTTTTAAAAGGCTGGAGGATTTCATCAACCCTCAACCATACCGAAGGTGAAATCAATCATATATTCCTATAAGGGCATGAACCCTGCCAACCCGATCCTTTCAGCCCGGACAATCGAGCTTCCCATTGACCGGAGCGCCGGAAAGGGACTATATTCCATCCCGGACATTTCATGATTATTTTTTAAAAGCGAATTCGAAAGGAAGGGCATGATGGACAACGTTCTCCTGATGGCTGTAATCGCCCTGCTGGGGATCGATGTCCTCATCCTCGTCGTCCTTGTCTTCCGGAAATCCGCCGTCGATCTCGGCCCTGTCCATGACGGTCTCGAATCCATCGAGAAATCGTATGAACGCACGGAGAGGCTGGTGCGCGACGAGATCGCCAAAAACCGCGAAGAGTCGGGCAATGCCTCGAGGCAGTCGAGGGAAGAGCTCGCCGCCGCCCTCAAAGGCATGGGAGACACGCTCCATCAGCAGATTACGTCCCTGACCCGGACGAACGACCAGAAGCTCGAGCTGGTGCGGGAGACCCTCGAGCAGAAGCTCGAAGCACTGAAGGCTGCGGTTGAAGCGAAGCTCAGGTCGATCCAGGAGGACAACTCGAAGCAGCTCGACCGGATGCGGGCGACCGTTGACGAGAAGCTGCAGGGCACGCTGGAAAAGCGTCTCGGCGAGTCGTTCAAGCAGGTGAGCGACCGTCTCGAGCAGGTCTACAAGGGCCTTGGCGAGATGCAGGCCCTGGCGACCGGCGTCGGCGACCTCAAGAAGGTTCTCACCAACGTGAAGACGCGCGGCACCTGGGGCGAGGTGCAGCTCTGGGCCATGCTCGAGCAGATCCTCAACCCCGACCAGTACGAGGCGAACGTCTCGACCAAGAACAACGGGGAACGCGTCGAATTCGCGATCCGGCTTCCCGGCCGGGGTGAAGATGAACAGGATGCCGTGTGGCTCCCCATCGATGCCAAATTCCCCATCGAGGACTACCAGCGGCTCGTGGAGGCCCAGGAAAGGGCAGATGCGGAGCTTGCCGAGGCTGCATCCAAACAGCTCGAAACCAGGATCAAGCAGTGCGCCCGGGATATCTGCGAGAAATACCTGAACCCTCCTGTCACCACGGACTTCGGCATCCTCTTCCTGCCTATCGAGGGGCTCTTCGCCGAGGTGATCAGACGGACCGGCCTTCCCGAATACGTGCAGCGCGAGTGCAAGGTGGTCATCGCCGGACCCACGACGCTCTGGTCGCTCTTGAACAGCCTTCAGATGGGGTTCAGGACGCTCGCCATCGAGAAGCGCTCGAGCGAGGTGTGGAGCCTGCTTGCAGCAGTGAAGACCGAATGGACGAAGTACGGGGACATCCTGGGCAAGGTTCAGAAAAAGCTCCAGGAGGCCTCGAACACCATAGAAGACGCTCAGAGACGGACAAGGGTGATCGGCAGGAAGCTGAAGGATGTCCAGGAACTCCCGGCCGCCCATGCCAGGGATCTGCTCATGGTGCAAAGCGGCGTCGAGATCCCTGACGAAGAAATGGAAGAGGCTCTGTAGCGTCCGTAATTCCATGGGTCCGGACACAAGAAAATTGCACCCTGAACCCTCGCGACGGCTTCTCCCCGCGGCTTTCGGTGAAGGCCGATAAAGCAAATTCGCATGAAGCGGATTGTCTTTCACGTGATGATTCCGGCCCTCGTGCCGGTATCCTTTTTCGCTGTGGCCATGATGCCGGTCGGAATCACGGGATGCAGGGGACGGGGGTCTGACGGCTTTTCTGATCGCCCTTGCCGGCGCCCTGTTCGGACTGGCTTCAGCATTGAAGGGCATTGCGGAAAAGGTCAGGGGCAAAAGGGAAACGAATTGGTGGGTTCTGAGCACGCTGATTCTCGTTATACCGGCTGTTTATGTAGTGATGATTGCGAGGTGAAGAGAGATGGAGGACGATACAAGGGACTTCGACAGAGAAGCGGCATCCTGGGACGAGAACCCGGAGAGAGTCAAGCTGGCAAAGGACATCGCCGGGACAATAGCGAGAGAGATCAGGCTGGAGCCGGTCATGGACGTCCTCGACTTCGGGTGCGGGACAGGGCTTCTGACCCTTGAGCTCCAGCCTTCCGTCCGTTCCATAACCGGCGTCGACAGCTCCCGGGGCATGCTCGATGTCCTCAACGGGAAGATCGGGAAACAGAATCTCGCCAATGTAAAGACCCTGTGCTTCGATCCCGACAGGGGAGACGACCTTCCCGGGAGGTACGATCTCGTCGTGAGCAGCATGGCCCTCCATCATGTCAGGGAGACACAACCGCTCCTGAATCTCTTTCACAGAATAATAAACCCTTCGGGATACCTCTGCATCGCGGATCTCGATCCGGACGGCGGGCAGTTTCACAGCGACAACGAGGGCGTGTTCCATTTCGGGTTCGATCGGGTGAAGCTGCGCCAGAGCCTCATCGAGGCAGGGTTCAGCGAAGTCCGGGACAAGTCCGCCGGAGGCGTGATGAAGTATGTCGTGGGTGAAGGGCTGCAGCTGTTCACCGTGTTCCTCATGACCGGACGGAGATGAGGTCCTCTGCTTCCATTGACTTGAGCCCTTCGAATGGGTATGACACATCACTATGTCCACGGAACGTATGAGGAGCATGTCCAGGGAGCTCAAGCTGTTCATCGGAGCTTCGCTGGCGATGGGTGTTGCGTACAGCGTCATTGACGCCACGTTTAACAATTTCATCAATGAGCGCTTTGCCATCGGAGGGCTCGAACGCTCGTTTCTCGAGTTTCCCCGTGAAATCCCCGGCATTCTGGTCGTCGTCGTATCGGCGCTGCTCTGGTTTCTGTGCAGCCGCCGTCTCGGGGCGGTCGCAATGCTGCTCGGCGCTGCAGGTTCGCTCCTGATCGGCTTTGCAGCACCCACGTACGCGTTCATGCTCCTCTGGCTCTTCATCTACAGCCTGGGCCAGCATGTCTTCATCCCCTTGTCCTCGTCGATCGGGATGGACCTCGCATCCGATGGCAAGACGGGCAGGCGCCTGGGGCAGCTGAACGCCATCAGGAACCTGGCGGCCATTCTCGGAAGCTTCATCGTCTTTGCCGGGTTCAAATACCTGGGCTTCAATTTCCACCATACCTTCATCCTTTCCAGCCTGGCCTTCGCTGCGGCGGCTGTTCTCATGTTCGCCATGAAGCCCGAGAAAACCCAGCCTCCGGCACTGCACCTGAAGCTCCACCGGGAGTACAGCCTGTACTACGTTCTCGCCGTGCTCTACGGCTCCCGGAAGCAGCTCTTCCTCACCTTTGCGCCGTGGGTGCTGGTCACGGTTTTTCATCAGCCCACCCAGACCATAGCCACGCTTCTCCTGCTGGGCGGAGTGATCGGGATCCTTTTCCAGCCCTTCCTGGGATGGTCGATCGACCGGCTGGGCGAGAGGCTCGTCCTCGTATCCGAGGCCGTGCTCCTGGTCTTCGTCTGCTTCGGGTACGGGTTTTCGAAATTCTTTCTGCCGGAGCACACGGCCTTTCTCATCGCCTGCGGATGCTTTCTCCTCGATCAGATGCTCATGTCGGTGAACATGGCCCGCTCGACCTACATGAAGAAGATCGCGCTCACCCACGAACATGTCCAGCCGGCCCTAACCATGGCGGTGAGCCTCGACCACGTCTTTTCCATTGCAGTTGCCCTGCTGGGCGGGGTGATCTGGAACAGCTTCGGCTTTCAGTACGTATTCCTGATGGGTGCGCTCATTGCGCTTGCCAATTTCCTGGCAGCGCTGCAGGTGCGCCTGCCGAAAGCCTCGGAAAGCCTGGAAGGCTTGTCTCCTGTCCTGGTACAGGAGGATAACTGATACCGAAGAGG
>Ga0116185_1001472_pt1 | contig 23460 bp, 18 predicted proteins | sample AD_JPNNA7_MetaG_FD_89754 | JGI IMG/M metagenome (GOLD analysis project Ga0116185, IMG submission 89754) | Active sludge microbial communities of municipal wastewater-treating anaerobic digesters from Japan - AD_JPNNA7_MetaG | ecosystem: Engineered > Bioreactor > Anaerobic > Digestate | place...
AATAATTATTGCCGGGACTGAAAAAGTTTTTCTTGATGGTGTTGAAATGAAACGTGGTGAAAATAATGATTATACTATCGAATATTCAAATGCTACAATTACTTTTACTCCAAATAAATTAATTACATTAGCCAGCAGAATAAGTGTGGATTTTGAATACACTGATAGACAATTTGCCAGAAGCTTTTTTGGTGCGGGAACTTCTGTTAAGCTGTTTCAGGAAAAAGTAAATCTTAAAGTTCAGTATTTACGTGAGGGCGATGATCAGGATTCTCCGATTGATATATCATTAAGTGATGATGATAAAAATACTATATCACTTGCCGGTGATGATAGAAATAAAGCAGTTAAATCGGGTGTTAAGCTTGCAGAGCCGGATTCACTTGGACAAATAAAAGGAATTTATACTAAGATTGATACGCTGATTAATGGTAATCAGTTTTCATATTATGTTTATAATCCGGGTGATTCATTATCACTATATAATGTTAGCTTTAGTTCTGTTGGTGATGGCAACGGAGATTATTCAAGACAAAGTATGGGATATTATAATTTTGTCGGAATTGGTAGGGGGAGCTATTTACCAATTATCTTTTTACCGCTTCCGCAATTAAAACAACTTGGTAACATTGCAGTTGATGTTAGTCCATTTGATAATATTACATTAAGCCTGGAATATGCAGGAAGCCTTTGGGATAAAAACAGATTATCTACATTGGATGATGGTGATAATTATGGTTATGCAAGAAATATTTTATTAAAAATTGCTCCTTCACAAATTAATATTGGTGAATTAAATCTCGGTAAAGCAGGATTTTCTTATAAAGATAGATTCATTCAGGGCAAGTTTACATCATTAGATAGATTTGATGAAGTTGAGTTTAACAGAAATTACAATACATCATCGCAAACACAATCACAAGATGAATCTTTAAGAGAAATAGGTTTGCTGCTTCAACCGTTAAATGAAATTACGTTAAATTCATCTGCTGGATTTTTAAGAAAAGGTGATAATTTTTCTTCTGATCGCTTTAATAATACAATCAGATTTTCTGATATGAAATCCTTTAATGTTGAGTACAATTTAGATCTTGTTAATTCAAAAACATCAATACTGAAAAGTGACTGGTTAAGGCATAAAGGAAATGCATATTATTCTTTCTGGCTTCTTAAACCCGGATTTGATTTTCTGGCTGAAGATAAACAGGATAAACAAACCACAAAAGATTCTTTATTAAACGGAAGCTTAAAATATTTTGAGTATTCTCCTTATATCGAATTAGTTGAAATATCAGGATTCAAAGCTTTAACCAGGTTTTCACTTCGTGATGATCATTTGCCAATTAACGGAATAATGATAAAAGAGTCCAGGTCAAAAACTTATTCTTTCGAGTTAAATTACAGCGGAATACGTGAAGTCAATTCTAATTTTGTTCTAACTTTCAGAAATAAAAAATATCAGGAACAACTTAAGGAAAAAGGATTTCTGGATAATGAAACAATACTAATCAGATCAAGAACAAAATTTAATTTTTGGCAAAGACTTCTTAATGGTGATTTGTATTATGAAGTATCTACACAAAAATCTGCACGCTTACAAAAAGTATTTGTAAGAGTAGAACAAGGAACAGGTAACTTTATCTATCTCGGAGATCTTAACAATAACGGAATTGCTGATGAAAATGAATTTGAACCAACTTTATTTGATGGTGATTATGTACAGGTAACTTTACCTACAGATGAATTGTTTCCTGTTATTGATCTGAAAACAAGCACAAGATGGAAAATTAATTTTTCGGAACTGGTTGATAAAAAAACTTTTATTGGAACTGTGATAAGTCCTTTATCTTCAGAAACTTTCTGGAAAATAGAGGAGAACAGTCGTGATGTAAATTATGCTAATATTTACTTATTAAAATTATCAACATTCCAGAATGAAAGCACAACTATTCGCGGATCAAATTTCGTTCAGCAGGATATTTTTATTTTTGAAAATGATCAGGAATTATCTTTCAGATTAAGATTTACACAAAGGAAAGCATTAAATGAATTCAGTTCTGGTTTTGAAAGATATTATAATCGTGAACGAAGCTTAAGAATAAAATTCAGAATGGTTAAAGAAATTTCAAATCAAACCGATATTGTCAATCAGATAGATAATGTCAGTGCGCCAATTAATTCAAACAGAATAAGAGAGATTAACAGCAATAATATAATTTCTGAATTTTCATACCGCCCTGATAAAAATATTGAGGTTGGTTTTAGGATAAAAGCCGGCAGAAGTGAAGATACTCATCCGCTAAAGCCAACAGTAATTGATTTAAATTCACAACTGTTAAGATTTAATTATTCTTTTCTTGGTACAGGCAGGTTAAGAGTTGAAATTGAAAGAAATGAACTTTTATCAAATACAACAGAAAATTTTATTCCATATGAACTGACAAATGGAAATCAGATCGGGAAAAATTATTACTGGAGACTCAATTTCGATTATCGCCTTTCATCTTTTTTACAAACAACAATCAGTTATGATGGAAGAGTTCAGGGCAGCGGCGGCAGGGTTATTCATACTGCTCGTGCAGAAGCAAGAGCATATTTTTAATTTCTTGTTATGATTTACTATTTAAGATATTTAAAAAATTGTTGTTAAGTTTATTCCGCATTTGTTTTTGAATCAAACGGAGAGTTATATAATAAATGAAGAATAATTCTAATCTAAAGGATACTTTCAAAAGGATTGTAAAATGAATATAATCTCAAACTTAATTGAAGCGCATATATTCAGAGAAAAAAACGGCAAACTTGAATTTCTTTCGCTTAAAAGATCACCTGAGCAGTATTATCCGAATCTATGGCAAATGGTTTCAGGTAAGATTAAAGAAAACGAAACTGCCTATCAATCTGCAATAAGGGAAATAAAAGAAGAAACAGGATTAACACCTGAAAAATTTTGGGTTGCTCCAACTGTTAATTCTTATTATTCGCCTGATAACGATTATATTTGTTTGCTCCCGGTTTTTGCAGCAAAAGTTAATTATGAAAGCCGCGTTCAAATAAGTAATGAACATACTGAATATAAATGGGTTAGTCCTGAAGAAGCTAAAAAATTGCTTGCCTGGGAAGGGCAAAGAAAATCGGTTGATGTAATTGTTGATTATCTGCTAAACAGGAATTCTTTCCTTAACTTCATTGAGATTGCTCTTTAGATTGTGCAATAATCAAGTATTTTTCTATTTTGCTTATGTCATTTATTTAAAACTTAATAATATCATTTTCTACAAATATCTGAATTACAAAAAGTAAAATTAAACAGGAGATTATTTTGGGATTATTAGTTGTCGGTTCACTCGGATTAGATACTGTTATAACACCTTTCGATAAAATTGATGAAGCTTTAGGCGGATCAGCTTCATATATTTCGCTTGCTGCAAGTTATTTTGGCGGGCCAATTGAGTTTGTTGGTGTTGTTGGCAGTTATTTTCCTAAAGAGTATATAAAAATTATTGAAGATCACAATGTGGATACTGAAGGATTGCAAATTATTGAAGGTGGTAAAACTTTCAGGTGGACTGGAAAATATCATTATGATTTAAATATGCGTGATACTCTTTTAACAGAGTTAAATGTATTTGAAAAATTTGATCCTGCTATTCCCGAAAATTTTAGAAAATCTAAATATATATGTCTCGGCAACATTGATCCTGTATTGCAATCGCGTGTTCTGGATCAGATGGAGGATGCGCAATTTGTTGTTTGCGATACTATGAATTTCTGGATTGAAGGAAAGAAAGATGATTTGTTAAAACTTTTAAAAAGAGTTGATGTTCTGATAATAAATGACAGTGAAGCCAGATTACTTGCTCACGAACCAAATTTAATCCGTGCTGCAAGAATGATCAGAGAACTTGGTCCGAAGATCTTAATTATTAAAAAAGGTGAACACGGCGCTCTTTTATTTGTTGAGGATATTGTGTTTTCTGCTCCAGCTTATCCAATGGAAACCATTTTCGATCCTACTGGTGCAGGAGATTCGTTTGCAGGTGGATTTATTGGTTATCTTTATAAAACCCGGGATCTATCACCTGATAGTTTAAAACGTGCTGTGATTTATGGTAGTACAATGGCTTCTTTCTGCGTTGAAAAATTCAGTACAAAAGGTCTGGAGGAATTATCTAACCTGCAAATACAGGATCGCTTTAGAGAATTTATGACTCTTTCCAGATTCGACGAGTAAGAATAATAGTATTCAACTTTATTAATTGTCTTTCCTTTTTATTTGTGAATTTAAAATTTTTACATTGTCAATCTGACCAGAGCCGAAGACTGACATTTAATATAGATTCACACTTCTACTTTGCACAGTGTGATTAAAACAAATTTCAGATAAGATTTTAATAGATAGTTAATATAAGTTCGGAAATTCAAAATAGATAGCTATGCAGAATTATTACTCAGTTAAATTATTAGAAGATCTCCTTTCATTTCTGGATCAGACAAAACTGCCTTTGAAAGAAGTTTATGTTGAAACAGACGATTATGAAAGAATTGCAGTGGCAATTGAGAAGTTAGAATTACGTGGTGCACCTTTAATCGGGATTTCTGCTGCATTTGCATTAGCACTTTCATTTAAAAATATTTCTTCAGATCATAAAAATCACTTTGAAAAAGTTTATAATAGATTAGCTTCTACAAGACCAACTGCGGTTAACCTGTTTTACGCATTAAACAGAATGAAAAAAAGATTTGAAGAGATTCCTGATTATTCAGAAGTGTATCAATTACTTCTAGATGAAGCAAAAGCTATTTATGATTTCGAAGAACATTGCTCTAACAGAATAGCTGAAATTGGCTCAAATATTTTTATTAAAAAATCAAATGTTTTAACCCATTGCAATACTGGTACACTTGCAACTGCCGGATTCGGGACGGCATTTGCTGTGATTAAAAAAGCATTTTATGATGGATATGTAAATCACGTTTATGTTGATGAGACAAGACCATTATTACAAGGCTTACGTTTAACTACTTATGAACTAAAAAAGAATGGAATACCTTTTACAGTTCAAACCGATTCAATGGCTGCAGTTTTAATGCAGCAGGGCAGGATTGATTTGGTCATAACAGGTGCTGATAGAATTGCACTTAATGGTGATAGTGCAAATAAAGTTGGTACGTATAATCTGGCAGTTCTTTGTAATTATCATAATATCCCGTTTTACATTGCTGCTCCTTCCACTACAATTGATCGGAAAATTGCTACAGGGAATGAAATTGAAATTGAATACAGAAATGGATCAGAGATACTTACTGTAAATAAAGAACAAATTGCTGATGCCGGTATATCAACCTTTTCTCCTGCATTTGATGTAACTCCCGCATATCTTATTAAAGGTATTATTACAGAAGAAGATTTATATTCTTTCCCTTATAATTTTATACGATGAGTGAGATAATTAAAACAGACGCGGTTGTTCTTTCCAAATTAAATTATGGTGATACAAGCAGCATTGTTACACTTTATACTCAAACGGATGGAAAAATATCTGTAATTGTTAAAGGTGGAAGAAGTCCAAAATCAAAAATTGGGAAGATAATTGACCCAATAAATCATCTTCAGATTATCATCTACAAAAAAGATACTCGTGATGTGCAAGTACTTTCAGATGCTAATCTGGTTTCACATTTCGTACATCTAAAAGAAGATCTTAATGCATTAAAATATGGTTTTGCAATAGTAGAACTTGTAAAAAATCTAACTGCTGAACACGAGGACAATCAAAAATTATTTAAAGGATTAATAAAAATCTTAAATCTGATTAATGATAGAAAAGAAAATCCGGCTTTTTTATTCGGAAGGTTTTTACTCTTCTTTCTATCGGAATTAGGATATGAGTTATCAATTGATAAGTGTTTTGTTTGCGGAAAAGAATTGATTGCAAAAGATACTCTCGGTTTTGATTTTAACAACGGGATAATGTGTTCTGATTGTTTTGAATCACATTCAGGGGTAGAAGCATTATCTGCGGAACTTTTTAATTTAATCTTATGTCTAAAAACCAATAGATTAGCAGACAAATTTAAAGTTGAATTGATGGATAAGTTTAATTTTTTAATGGAACAATATTTAAGGTTTCATATTACGGGTTTCAAAGGGATACAATCTTTAAGAATTTATAAATAGCAGCAGAGGTAATTATCGGCATTTGCGATACCAATGAATAAATTGTGAATCTAATAAATACAAAAAAAATCAATAGGAGAATACAAAATGAAAACTAAAGGCATATTAGGTGCTGTTGCCCTTGTAGTAGTAGGGATTCTATTCGGAGCTTTACTGGTTTCAGGTTTTGGATTGGTAAGACCAGGTTGGGCAGATATAAATTTAGGAGCAAATCAACCGCCAGTTAATCTTGATGCAGATGCTACCTCTTTTTCAAAAGCATTTATTGAAGTTGCTGAAAAAGTTACACCTGCAATTGTTCAGATTAATGTGGTGTCTGAAAGAGAAAATCCTCATAAAGATTTTTTCTTTTTCCCATTCGATAATCAAATACCAAAAGAACAGCAGGGATCAGGAAGCGGAATAATCATTTCTGATGATGGTTATATCTTAACAAATAATCATGTGGTTGAAAATGCGACAAAGGTAAGTGTTGGATTAGCTGATAAAAGAACATTTAGTGCTAAGGTTGTTGGAACAGATCCATTAACTGATTTAGCTGTTGTAAAAATTGATGCAGAAAAATTAACATCAGCATATCTTGGAGATTCCGATAATCTGAAAGTCGGTCAATGGGTAATGGCAATTGGTAATCCTCTTTCACTTTCTTCAACTGTAACAGCCGGTATTGTAAGTGCCATCGGAAGAGGTCAATTAGGATTGATTAACGACAGCTACGGTGTTGAAGATTTTATACAAACCGATGCGGTGATAAATCCTGGCAATAGCGGCGGCGCTTTGGTTGATCTATCAGGAGCGGTTGTTGGCATAAACTCAGCAATTGCAACTCGTGGCACCGGCACTTATATCGGATATGGATTTGCAATTCCTATCAACTTAGCAAAAACAGTTGCTAAAGAAATAATTGCTTACGGAAAAGTTAATCGCGGCTATATCGGTATAAATATTGGAGAGGTTAATGATGCTCTTGCAAAGTCAATGGGTCTTGATAAACCGAAAGGAATAATTATTCAGGGTATTGTTGAAGGTGGTGCAGCTTCTGAAACCGATCTTAAATCCGGGGATATAATTCTGTCAGTTGATGGTCGTGAGTTATATAAACCAAATGAATTACAAGGTTATATTGCTTCCAAAACTGCGGGCACTGCAGTAAATCTTAAAATTTTCAGAGATGGAAAAGAACTTGATAGAAAAGTAACGCTAAAAGCCCGTGACGAAGATACTAAAAATCAGCCTGTTAAGATGAAAAGTGAAGATAATTCAAAAAGTGAAACTAAATCGAATACAGTCAGTTTTGAAAGTATAGGAATGACAGTAAAGAATCTAAGTGATAAGGAAAAAGAAGACTTTAATATTAATTCCGGTATAATTATTACTAAAGTTGAAAACTTCAGCAAGGCAGCAGAACAAAGACTTGGAAGCGGTTTGGTAATTGTTGAAGCTGATAAGAAAAAGATTAACGATGTTTCTGCATTTGAAAAAATTGTAAATAGTAAAAAAGGAAAAGCGGTTTTGTTAAAAGTGCAGGATAAAGATGGTAATTCAAGGTTCATTGGTTTAGAAATTCCTGATTAAAAAACTATTAAATATTTTCCATAAACGTCCCGATTATTCGGGACGTTTTTTTTATATTTGCTAAAAGTAATGGAAAGTTAATGATAAGATTTCTTACAGCAGGAGAATCGCACGGAAAAGCTTTAACTATAATAGTTGATGGCTTTCCTTCCAATCTACAAATATCAGAAAAATATATCACTCAACAGCTTAAACGAAGACAATCAGGTTACGGTCGCGGATTAAGAATGAAAATTGAATCTGATAGTGTGCAAATTATTTCCGGAATCAGATTTGGGAAAACTCTTGGCTCACCGATTTCAATGTTAATCCAAAATAAAGATTGGGAAAATTGGCAAACTGTTATGTCAGTTGATCCGGTTACTAATGAAACTCAAAAAATATCTATTCCACGTCCAGGTCACGCCGATTTAGTAGGCGTCTCAAAATATAATTTTAATGATATACGAAGCTCGATTGAAAGATCTTCAGCAAGAGAAACTGCAGCACGGGTTGCGGCGGCAAGTATTGCAAGAAAATTACTTGAAGAATTTGGAATCTCGATAGGAAGTTATGTTGAAAGTATAGGCGGAGTTTATTCTGAAAAGCCGTTTACTGAAAAATTATTTAAAAATTCGTTGCAAAAAAACTTTTCTGCAAAATCCCTATCAGATAAAGCTGATAAAAGTACTGTCAGGGTCCTAGATAAAACTCAGGAAGAGAAAATTATAAAAAGAATAAAAACAGCTAAGAAAAAAGGCGATACTTTAGGAGGTACTTTTATTACTGTTGCTACCGGCGTTCCGGTTGGACTTGGAAGCTTTATGAATTATGATACAAAGCTAGATGCTGAAATTGCTCATTCAATAATGTCAATTAATGCTGTTAAGGCAGTTGAAATAGGTGAGGGCTTTTTATTAGCTGATAAATATGGCTCACAATCACACGATGAGATTATTCTGGAAAAAGAATTATTTTCAAGAAAAACAAATCGTGCTGGTGGAATTGAAGGCGGGATTTCTAATGGTCTTCCGATAATTGTCCGCGCAGCAATGAAACCTATTTCAACTTTAATGTCTCCGATTGAAAGTGTAGATTTATCCAATATGAAAAAAGTTGATGCCAGAAGAGAACGGAGCGATTTTGTGGCAGTACCTGCTTGCGCTGTTATTGCTGAATCTATGCTTGCCTGGTCTTTAGCTAAATATTTTGTTCAAAAGTTTGGCGGAGATTCTCTGGAAGAAATGAAGGATAATTACAATTCGTATAAAAAGAAATTATTTCCAAGAATAAAAAATAATTTTAAGTGATAAATATGATTCAAATAAAGATATTCACATTTAATTTATTTTCTGAAAATACAATTATCCTTTGGGATGATGAATCATTAGAAAGTGCTGTTATAGATCCGGGTTGTAGTAATGCAGATGAAGAAAAAATATTAGCTGATTTTATTAAAAGTAAAAATCTTAAAGTAAAATATCTGATAAATACTCATTGCCATATCGATCATATCTTTGGATGTGAATTTGTAAAGGAAAAATATAATCCTGAATATTTAGCTCCTGAATTAGATTTACCATTAATTGAAAATGCATCTATGCAGGCTGGTATGCTAGGAATAGATTTCTCCATTAGTATCAGACCTGACGGATTTTTATCAGAAGATAAAAAACTTCGCTTAGGAAAATTTGAACTTGAGTTTTTATTTACTCCCGGTCATACTTCTGGTGAGTTTTGCATTTATATTCCGAGCATTAAATCTTGTATAACCGGTGATGTTCTTTTTAACGAGAGCATTGGCAGAACGGATCTTTGGGGAGGAGATTATGATACCTTAATCCAAAGTATTCAGGAAAAACTTCTTACACTTCCGGACGAAACAATTATTTTTCCGGGTCATGGTCAATCCAGTACAATCGGAAAAGAAAAAATATATAATCCATTTCTAAATCACACTGTTTAATTATATCTGTGAGATATTTATGAAAGATAAACTTGACGAGTTATTTCAAAAAAAAGAAGAAGCTAAACTTGGCGGTGGTGAACAAAAAATCAAAAGTCAGCATGATAAAGGAAAATTAACTGCCCGTGAAAGAATAGAATTATTAGTTGATGAAGGCAGTTTTGAGGAAATCGGGATGTTTGTAAAACACAGAGCAAAAGATTTTGGTCTGGATAAACAAAATTATCCGGGCGATGGTGTTGTTACCGGATTTGCAAAAATTGATGGACGACCGGTTGCACTTTTTTCTCAGGACTTTACAGTATTTGGCGGTTCATTATCCGAAACACATTCTGAAAAAATTGTAAAGATTATGAAGCTTGCTATGAAAGCAGGTATTCCGATTATTGGATTAAATGATTCAGGTGGTGCACGAATACAAGAAGGTGTTAGTAGTTTAGGAGGATATGCTGATATTTTCCTGCTTAATACATTAGCTTCGGGAGTAGTTCCGCAAATTTCTGTTATTCTTGGACCTTGTGCTGGCGGAGCAGTTTACTCTCCGGCAATTACTGATTTTATTTTTATGACCAGAAAAACAAGCCACATGTTCGTAACTGGACCCAATGTAGTAAAAACTGTTACTCACGAAGATGTTACTTTTGAAGAACTTGGAGGAGCTGATACTCACGGGCAAAAAAGCGGTGTTGCACATTTTGTTTACAATAATGAAATAGAGACTTTATTAAATGTTAGAAAACTCCTAAGCTATATTCCTTCAAACTATAAAGAGAGACCAACACAAATTGAAGTTGATTCGAGATTTTCTTTAGAAAACAGTAAACTAAGAGAAATATTACCGGATAATCCCAACAAACCTTATGATATGAAAGAAGTAATATTAAATCTGGTTGATGAGGAAAGTTTTTTTGAAGTTCATAAAGATTATGCAGAAAACATAATCTGTGGATTTGCAAGATTAGCTGGAATGAGTGTCGGGATTGTCGCTAATCAGCCGCAAGTTTTGGCGGGAGTTTTGGATATTAATGCATCGGTAAAAAGTGCAAGGTTTGTCCGATTTTGTGATGCATTTAACATTCCTTTGCTTGTTTTAGTGGATGTTCCTGGTTTTTTGCCTGGCACAGAACAGGAATGGAATGGCATCATAAGACACGGAGCTAAATTGTTATTTGCTTTTAGTGAAGCAACAGTTCCTAAAGTTACTTTAATTACGCGCAAAGCTTATGGCGGCGCTTATGATGTTATGAATTCAAAACACATAAGAGGTGATTATAACTTTGCCTGGCCAACTGCAGAAATTGCTGTTATGGGTCCTAAAGGTGCAGTTGAGATAATTTTTAAGAAAGAGATTGAATCATCAGAAAATCCTGAACAGGAACTTGAACTTAAATTGAATGAATACATTGAAAAATTTGCTAATCCATATATTGCTGCTGAAAGAGGATTTCTGGATGATATTATTGATCCAATGGATACTAAAAAGATATTGATTAATGCATTTGAATTATTAAAAAATAAAGTGGATTCAAATCCCAGTAAAAAACATAATAATATTCCACTTTAGTTTTGTAAGTCATTGTTAAATTTGATGTTAGATAATTTTAGTTAAATTGTTACTTGTATTAAATTTTTTGAAAACTTATATTAACAACCATAATTTTATTTCGGAAAGCTGATGAATAAATATTTACTTATCCCAATCGCGATGTTAACAGGGCTTTTATATGTGTCCTGTTCATCTTCAACAGAAATTACAAATCATCATCAATCAGATACAATTGAAAATACAAAAAGAGTAGGTATAGTTTCCGAAATGCTTGAGGAAGCAAGGCAGTATTATGTTCTTGCTCTGAAAAAACAGGAATTAAACAGCACTAAAGAAACAGTTGAAAATTTTGAAGCTGCTTTAAAGATTATTAATAATCTTAGCTATTATCCTGGCATTGATGACAACGCAGCTTATGTTGAATTAGAAAACTCTATTATCGATGATTATAAAAGCTTTATTGATGGATTAAGTGAATTACCTGAATCAATTTCATTCGCTGCTTATGAAGAATGGATGAAAGCCAGTGTACCTGAACTTGAACTTTCTAACAATGACTTTGAAAGAACAGAACGGGCAATAATTCCTGCAGATATTCCGCTGGAAGTAAATTCCTATGTTGAGCAATGGCTGAACTATTTTACCGGTAAAGGTAACGCAGTTATGAGAAGATGGCTTGAGCGCTCAGGAAAATATTTCCCGATGATGACCAAAGTCTTTGACGAAATCGGTGCCCCGAAACAATTAGTTTATTTAAGTATGATGGAAAGCGGATTAAATCCGACAGCCAGATCCTGGGCAAGTGCAGTTGGTTTATGGCAGTTTATTAAATCCACTGGTAAACTTTATGGACTTGAAACCAGTTTTTATTATGATGAAAGAAGAGATCCCGTAAAATCAACTTATGCTGCTGCCAGACATCTGAAAGATCTTTATACAAATCTTGGCGATTGGTATCTAGCACTTGCTGCTTATAATTGCGGTGAAGGAAGAGTTACCCGTGCATTGAGAAAATCAAAAGACAATTCTTTCTGGTCAGTCAGACCTCATTTGCCAAAAGAAACAAGAAACTATGTCCCAATTTATATTGCTGTAAGTATGATTGCAATGGAACCGGAAAAATATGGTTTTACAGATATCAGTTATCAAAAGCCTTATGAGTATGATGTTTATACAGTTGATGGCGCTATTGATTTGCAATTCCTTTCATCTTGTGCTAATGCTGAATTACAATTGCTGCAGGAAATGAATCCTGAATTAACACAGCTTTCAACCCCATCTAATTTTCAGGGCGGATATCCGCTGAAAATACCAAAAGGCACGTTAGGTATATTTGCATCAAATATGAAAAATATTCCTGAATCGGCACGAAGAACTTATTTAGTGCATACTGTTAAAAAAGGAGAAACAGTTACAAAAATTGCCAATAGATATGGTATCTCTAAATTAGATCTAGCTGATGCAAACAATATTACCGTAAAATCCAAATTATATTCCGGAGTTAAATTAAAAATTCCTGTTCTAACTAATCTTAATGTAAATGATTTTTCCGATAACACAGATACACAAATTGCACAGGATATAAACTCACAAAATTCAAATGAAAATTATGTTTCTCCTTATGCAAATCTTAATGGCAATAATTCATTAGCCCTGAATGAAACTCAGGAAATTTATGAAGAGACCGAAGTAGTAACGAATGAGCTTACAGAATCAAACGGAAATATTGATAATATTGAGACTTTAATCGAGGAATCCACAGCATCAATGATTCCCGAAGGTTTTGTTGCAGTAACATATAAAGTAAAGAATGATGATAGTTTATTGGGCATAGCTGATTTGTTTAATTCAAGAGTAAGTGATATAAGAAACTGGAATAATATTCCTTATACAACCACAATTAAAATTGGTCAGACGTTAAATATTTACGTTCCCGAATCGATGAAAGATTATTATGCTTCTATTGATAAATCCACTGAAATAGAAAAAAATAAGAATATTGTTTCTAACACTACAAATAAATCAAGTAAAAATGCCGGACTTCTTTATCATAAAATTAGAAGAGGTGAAACTTTAGGTTTAATCGCTGCTAAATATGGTGTAAGTGTAAATCAATTAAGAGATTGGAATAATATTTCAGGCAACAAGATAGTATCAGGAAAGAATTTAAAAATTTATTCTGAAGGCTCAGCTAATTATTCATCCAATAATGAAAATACAAAAACTATTACTAAAAATAATCTTTACAAATACAAAGTTAAGAAGGGCGATAGTCTTGGAGAGATAGCAGAAACATTTGGTGTTTCAATCAGCCAGATTAAAAAATGGAATAATCTTACTGATAATAGATTACTTGCCGGAAGTACTCTTAAAATTTACGGTGGCACTTCAAGTTCAACTTATGGTGATAACACCACAAAGAATACATCAAACGTAAATTATTATAAAGTCAAAACTGGTGATTCAATTGGAATGATTGCTGATAAATATGGTGTTAAAATTTCAGATATTCAAAAGTGGAATAATTTATCAGATAATAAAATTTTAGCCGGCAGCACTTTAAAGATTTATTCCGATGCTAACATTAATGATATTCCAACTTATACTAAAACAACTGTAAAGAATAATAAAACCAATGATCTGGTTTATGTTGTAAAAAAAGGTGATTCATTATTTTCCGTTGCCCAACGATACAATACAACTGTTGCAAAAATAAAATCACTTAACAATTTAAAATCCAATAATATTCAGGCGGGACAAAAACTTTTTATAAATTAAATAATATTATTTATTGACTGAGCCGTTAGGGGTGTTATCCCGCTACCCGTGGGATATCTGAGATAATACCCTAAAACCTGATCTGGATAATGCCAGCGTAGGAAAACGGGTGAAAGAATGATTTTTTAAGTAGCCGTTTTTCCAAAACGGCTATTTTTTTAGGAGTAATTATGAAAAAAATAATCATTCTTTTTTTGTTTTTGTGTTTTCAGATTTTTCCGCAGTTAAAATCTGTTAAAGGAATTGTGTTTGATTCGGATTCCAAATTGCCTCTGCAGTCTGCGAATATTTTGGTTAAGGGAACAAATATCGGAACCACCACAGATGAAAACGGAGTATTTTCACTTAACTACAATTTTTCTGATTCAAGTATTATTACAGTAAGTTTCATTGGTTATAAAACTGTTGAAATTTTAATTGCAAATACAGTTTCAGAAGAGATTCAAATTCCTCTTGAAAGTAAAATATTACCCTCACAAACCATTCTTATTGAAGCAAGTGTTGGTAAAAAAGGCATTACTCCAATATCATTTGATAAAATCTCAAAAGAAAAAATCAGTAAAGATTATGTTGTTCAGGATGTTCCCGATTATCTATCGCAACTGCCTTCAACAACATTTTATTCTGAAAACGGAAACGGAATTGGTTATAATTATTTAAGTATCCGTGGATTTGATCAGAGAAGAATTTCTGTTTCAATCAATGGTATTCCACAGAATGATCCTGAAGATCACAATGTTTATTGGCTGGATTTTCCTGATTTACTGGCAAGCACAGAATTGCTTCAGGTTCAAAGGGGTTCTGGTTCGGGAGTAATCGGATTTCCGTCAGTTGGAGGTTCAATAAATATAATTACTTCACCGTTTTCAGATAAATCAAAGTTTGATTTACTTATGTCCGCCGGTTCATTTAATACAAGAAAATACAGTGCTTCGTTTGCAAGCGGATTAATTGATAATCGTTATTCGGTTTATGCAAAATTATCTCAGATCTTAAGTTCAGGATACAGAAATCTTTCTTGGACAAAACTTAATTCATATCATTTGTCATTTGTAAGATATGATGATTACTTAACAACTCAATTAAATTTTTATGGGGGTCCGATTTCTGATGGATTAGCATATACCGGAGTTGCAAAGTTTGCAGTTAAGGATCCGATAGAAAGAAAAGCCAATTATTCGTATTGGGAAGCAGATGAAAACAGCTATAGTTATGTTCTGAACAGAAGACCTGAAGAGATTGAAAACTTTTCACAGCCTCATTTTGAATTACTGAATGAATTTTATCTAGATGAAAATCTGAAGTTTAATTCAGCATTGTTTTATGTTTATGGTTCAGGCTTTTTTGATTATGATGGCTCGTGGTCGGTTTATTATGATGATTATTTTCGATTGAAATTTAATGGCTTTGATTCAACTCAGGTGCCGGTAAATGCTTTAATTCGCGCTCAGGTTGAAAACAGACAATTCGGTTGGATACCAAAACTAAGTTTTAACCATAAGGATGGGCAATTGATTATTGGCGGAGAATTTAGGATTCATAAATCCGATCATTGGGGAAGTATAATTTATGCGGAAAATATTCCTTCAGGAGTTGATAAAAACTATAAGTATTATTTTTATAATGGTGCCAAGAATATCTTTTCAGGTTTTGTTCATGAAATATATAACCTGAATGAAAAAATAAATTTACTTGGTGAACTGCAGCTATCATATCATAAATACAAATTTTATAACGAAAAATATCTTGGAAATGATTTTTCGATTGATAACTTATTTGTAAATCCAAGAGTTGGTTTGAATTATAAATTTTCAAAAACAATCAGTTCATTTGTATCATTTGCAAGAGTTACGCGGGAACCAAGATTAAAAAATTACTATGATGCAGCCGAATCAAGCGGAGGTAAACAGCCGCAGTTTTCTCTTAATGCTGATGGAACTTATAATTTTAATTCACCAAATGTTCAACCTGAAACAATGAATGATTTGGAAATTGGATTTTCATATCACTTAGAAAATTTATCACTTAATCTTAATTTTTATTATATGCTTTTTGAAAATGAAATTGTGAAAAGCGGAAAGCTGGATAGATTCGGGCAGCCGGTAACAGGCAATGTTGACCAAACAACACACGCAGGTGCTGAATTCAGTTTAATTTATAAACCCACTGGTTTTCTGGAAATTTTTGGTAACACCACTTTAAGTTCAAATAAAATTAATACCGGAAAATATTTTATTAATGAGTCCGATTGGATTGATCTTAATGATAATAAAATTGGTGGTTTTCCCGGATTGCTGGCAAATGCCGGAATGCAGCTTCAATTAAATAAATTATTTGTTAAACTAAATGCAAAATATGTAAGCAGCTTCTATTCAGATAATTTTGATTCTCATTTAAAAAATTATTTAATAAAATTTCCGGGCTTTGTTGATTATACAGATAATGTAAATGATTCATATTTTGTGGCAGATATTTATTGCAGTTATGATTTTAATTTCTTTAATAGCATCAGCAGTTCAAAAATATTTTTACAGGTAAATAATATTTTTAACAATTTATATTCTGCTTATGCAATCGGTAAGGAGTTTTTTCCTGCTGCGGACAGGAATTTTATAACAGGAATACAAATAGGTTTATAGTAATGAAAAAGTGTTTGATAATCGCTAATGGTAAATCTCCAACAAAAAAAATAATAGAATATTTTATTAAAAAGGGATTTACATCACTTATTTGTGCTGATGGAGGAGCAAACTCAGCAAGGAAATTAAATCTATTACCTGATTTTATAATTGGCGATTTGGATTCAATAACAAATGATAATTTAAAATACTATTCTAAGAAAGTATCAATAATAAAATATAAAAGGCAAAACGATACTGATGTAGATAAGAGTATTAAGTTTGCTATAAAAAATAAATTTACTCAGATTGTTTTATTGGGAGTTACAGGTGATAGGCTGGATCACACGATTTGCAATCTGGGAATGGTTATTAAATATCTAAATAAAATAAAAATATTTATTGCTGCCGAAAAATCATTTCTTATTCCTGTCAAAGATCAGATAAGTTTTATTTCAAAACCCGATGAAATATTTTCTATTTATGCATTTGATAATAAAACTAAGATATCTTCAACCGGATTAAAATATAAACTGAATAATACAACACTGCCATTTGGACTGAGGGAAAGCACTTCAAATGTTAGCGTAAGCGAAAATGTAACAATCAAAGTGAAAAATGGTGTTGCTTTTGTTATTAGAGAATTACAAAGTATAATTAAATATGATCTCTTTCAGTCCATCTGATATAATAATTATAATCCTTTTTTTCTCTCTGTTATTATCAATTGGATTTATATCTTCAAAAAAAGTTAAATCCAATGCAGAAGATTATCTTCTTTCAGGCAGAAATATGGGATTGTTTTTATTTGTCCTTGTTAATGTATCAACCTGGTATGGTGGAATAATCGGGATTGGTGAGTTTACGTATCGCTATGGTTTAGTAAGCTGGTTTACACAAGGTTTACCGTATTATTTTTTCGCATTTTTGTTTGCGATGTTTTTTGCAAAGAAAATACGCGAAGCATCATTATTTACCATTCCCGAAAAACTTGAACAGATCTATGGCAGGAATACTGCACTTCTTTCAGCAGTGGTTGTTTTTATACTTGTTTCACCGGCGCCTTATCTGCTTATGAGTGCTAACTTAATAGCGCTTGTATTTGATACTGGCGATCTGTTTTCACTTATCATTGGAGTAATTCTATCGGCTTCGTATCTGATTAAAGGCGGATTCAGATCAAATATTTTTACAGATGCATTTCAGTTTTTTATAATGTTTGCCGGATTTATAATATTTCTTTCAGTGGCAGTGTTAAATTACGGCGGTATTAATTTTCTCGAAACAAATTTACCGCATTCGCATCTTTCTTTTACAGGTGATGCTTCGATTACTTTTTTAATTGTCTGGTTTCTGATTGCTTTATGGACTTTTGCAGATCCGGGTTTTCATCAACGCTCTTATTCAGCTAAAACAGGTAATGTAGCAAAGTATGGAATATTAATATCTATTATTTTCTGGGCTTTGTTTGATTTCCTTACTACATCCACCGGTTTGTATGCAAAAGCTATATTGCCTGATCTGGACAATCCGATTATGGCGTATCCGTTATTAGCAGAAAAAATTCTTGCTCCCGGATTAAAAGGAATTTTTTATGCGGCGATGTTTGCAACTATAATTTCTACTCTTAACAGCTTTATGTTTTTAAGTGCAACAACTATTGGTAAAGATTTTATTTACCGGATAAGTAAAGAAAAACGTGAAGATAAGATAAAACTCTATACTGTAATTGGAATAATAATTACTTCGATATTATCAGTGGTTATTGCATATACTATTCCTTCAGTTGTGCAAATCTGGTACACCATCGGCTCTCTGTTTATTCCCGGAATCATCTTGCCTGTAATAAGTTCTTATTATCCAAAAATTTCTGTATCAAATAAAATTATTCTGATTGAAATAATTCTTGCAATTTTATCGGGAACAATCTGGTTATTAATACGAAATAATTTTCAGGGATTTGTATATGAAATTGAACCGATGCTGATAGGAATTTCGGTTGCTTTACTGATACATACAATTGGTTTAATTAGTAAATTTTTTTCGCTTGATAAGAGAGAGCAAAATTGAACTGCCGAGAACAAATACGATTATAAAAAGAGAAACCTCAGTTGGGATTTTATAAAAATCAGAAACCAACATTTTAATACCAACATAAAATAACACAACAGAAACTCCGTACTTTAGATAAACGAAGAGATCAATAAGACCAGCCAAAGCAAAATACAAAGCTCTCAAACCCAGAATTGCAAAAATATTGGATGAGATAATTATAAAAGTATCTTTGGTTATTGCAATGATTGCAGGAATTGAATCAACTGCAAATACTATATCTGATGATTCAATTAAAAGCAAGGTTAGAAAAGTTGTTGTAATATAAAACTTGTGGTTTTCTTTTATGAAAAACTTTTTTCCAACATAAGATGTATTAAGCTTAAAGTATTTTCGTGCTATCTTTAATAACCAATTATTATTTACATCAATTTTTTGTTCCCCGCCAAAAGCCATTTTATAAGCAGCTACTAATAAAATTATTGCAAAAACATAAATAACCGGCTCAAATAAATTTATTAAAGTTACACCGGCGAGAATAAAAATAACACGGAATACAACTGCACTTATAATGCCCCATTTTAATACGTGTGGCTGATTTTCCGGTTTTATATCCATTATACTGAAAATCATAAGGAAGACGAAAAGATTATCGACTGAAAGAGATTTTTCAATAATGTATCCGGTCAAAAACTCAATTGCTTTTTGATGACCGTCTTCCATATAGATATAGATGAACAGATTGAAAAGAAGAGCGGTGATAACCCAAACACCGCTCCAGATAAGACTAGCTTTTAAAGTTATTTTTCCGCGCCTATGATCCGTTACATACAAATCAATAAACAAAAGCAATGCAACAATTGCAGAAAAAAAATACCAATAGGAAGATTCAGCAATCAAGATAAAATTGTCATTCTAAGGAAGAAATACTGCAACAGCGAGTACTGTTGTCCACAAACCGTTTTTATCACCTTCGGCAGATTGTGTAACATTAAATGATCTGACAATTTTACCGGACATTTTATAAATGTTTTCTCTTTCACTCCAATCTTTTTCTGAATCAAATTCAACACCTAATGTAGTAGCAAGCATTGTAGCAGCAAGGTCCTCGGCATATTCTCCGCATACTTTCTCAGTTTGACCGAACGGATGATGTTCAGATAGATATCCATAAGCATTGTTATCTGCCGGTATAGCTACACCCAATGAAGCTGCAATTAATCTGTTTGGTTCATTTGTGGAATTTCTCGCCATAACACAATGAGTTATTTGACCGGGAGTAATAAGTTTTACACCTTCATCAACAGAAATGCGTTTGCATCCGATAGGAAAAATACTGCTTACAGTAACAAGATTACAGATTTCAATTTTCGCATTTCTTAATGCAAGTTCAAAAGAGCTTAAATACTCTTTGTGTCTTCCAACACCTTTGGTAAAAAAAACTTTTGTTGGTAGATACAATTTTCGTCCCTTTCTATACTAAGTTAATTGAATTTAATGAATTTTCGTTTTCCGACTTTTAAAATCATTCCGGATTTTAAAAAAATAATTTGTTTAAAATCGCTGATTTTCTCACCATCTATCGAAACACCGCCTTGCTGAACTAATCTTCGTGCTTCAGCTTTTGAAGGTGCAAAATTTACCAAAACGATCAGATCTAAAATATTAATTTCTTGGTTATTACCAATACTAAATTCTTCAATTTCATCCGGTAAACCTTTATTAATAAAAATATTATCAAATTCCGCTTGAGCAGTTTCAGCAGCCTCCTGATTATGATACATTGTAACCAATGTTCTTGCAAGTTCACGTTTTATATCACGTGGATTTACATTTCCGCTTTCAAGCTGTGATTTTATTTCTGCAAGTTTATTATTTGATACATCTGTTGCTAATTCAAAATAAGTATAAATTAGATTATCAGGAATGGATAAAGTCCTGCCGAATATTTGTGAAGGTTCATCTGTAATTCCGATATAATTATCCAGAGATTTACTCATCTTTTCCACACCATCTGTTCCAACGAGCAAAGGCATAGTAAGAATAACCTGTGGTTCCAATCCAAATTCTCTCTGAATATCCCTTCCAACAAGTAGGTTGAATTTCTGATCTGTTCCGCCAAGTTCAACATCACTTTCAATTGCTACGGAATCCATTGCCTGTGCAAGCGGATATAAAAATTCGTGAATACTGATTGGCTCACCGGATTTAAATCTTTTTGTAAAATCATCCCGTTCGATCATTCTTGCAACAGTATATTTTGAAGATAATTTAATTACATCTTCAAAAGACATTTTACTAAGCCAATCAGAGTTATAAACAATTTTAGTTTTCTCTTTATTCAGGATTTTTGAAGCCTGTTCAAAATAGCTTTCACCATTTATTCTGGTCTGTTCAAGAGTAAGAGCAGGGCGGGTTGTATTTCTGCCTGACGGATCGCCTATCATACCTGTAAAATCACCAACAATTAAAATTGCCTGATGACCAAGCGACTGAAATTGAGCAAGCTTTCTGATTACTACTGAATGACCGATATGAAGATCAGGTCTGCTCGGATCACAACCCAGTTTGACATTTAAAGGCTTATTTGTCTTTAATGATTTTTCAAGCTTTTTGACAAGTTCATCTTCCGGAATTATCTCAACAGAACCTCGTTTGATAATATCCATTTGCTCATTTAATGATGGAAAAGTAATCATTACTAATAGCTCTCAATCTTTTATAAAATTTATTTTATCTGATGCCGTCATATAATGCAGGATGATTGCATGGATGCATGGTTGCATGCATTCATGCAGTCATTCATCCATTCGTGTAATTGTAATTTTAATATTTAATTTTTCTTTCCTGATCTCTCTGAAAATCCTTTTTAGCAATATCATGTCGTTTATCATATACTTTTTTGCCTTTAGCTAAAGCTAATTCAACTTTAACTCTACCGCTTTTAAAATATAATCTTAAAGGAATTAAAGTCAGTCCTTTCTCTTTTGTCTTTCCGATCAGTTTTCTTATTTCTGATCTGTTCATCAATAATTTTCTATCACGTGTTGGTATATGATTATTGATGTTGCCTTGTTTATATTCACTAATGTGTAAACTTAAGAGCCAGATTTCGTTGTTCTTTATTAAAGCATAACTATCAACAAGATTTGCTTTACCTTCGCGCAAGGATTTTACTTCGGTACCAACTAATACAATTCCTGCTTCAAAGGATTGTAAAATTGCATATTCGTGTCTTGCTTTGCGATTAACCGCAATATTTTTCTCTTCTTCCTGTTGTTTCATTTTCTTTAAAATGGAAAACAAAAATCAAACTAAATGTATTAAAATGCAAGAATATTTATATAATGATTTTAAGAGTGCGATTGGTCTGTTTGCGGTTTTTGTTTGTATTTAAACCAATTGAAAATAATAAGATAAAAAATAAAAGGACTGATAAGATTTATTACTAAAATGTTTATGAAAATAAGTCCGTAAATAAAGATAAACGAAAAAAGCATAAAAGCTGTGTTTAAATAGATGGCTAATATTAATGATTTTAATCTGATTTGATTCAGTTGCTCATTTTCATTCTTTTCTTTAGAAAAACAAATGAATAAAAGCCCTGTCAATAGAAACAGGGCTATTAATTCTTCAGAAATATGATTTGGAATTATTTTGAAGTAGTTAGACTCAAAATACTTTGAATAAACAGCAAATACTTTTACATCGAATATTTTAAGTTTTATATCAAAATAAAAGCGAATAATACCAAGAACTATTCCTATTAAAACAAAGATATAACCTGCGGTTTTAAATTTCGCTGGTAAAAGAATATTCATCTTAATCAGTAATCAGTTTGTATAATGTGCAAAAAAGTATGAACTGGCTTTTGAGCCATCTTCCATTTCAATTTCAAACCATACTAAACCAAATCTATGATTTACTCTGTAAGTAATATTTTTTATTCCCGGAATTTTGGGATCTTCTTCAACCTTTATAGTTTTTATATTATAAAACCCAAAAGGAAAATCATCCTGATTAGTCCTTTCAGTTACTCTTCTTTCTATTTTGGTTCCATCATCCTTTGTTAACGGATAGGAATCTCCTACTGCAGCATCAAATTTGGCAATTGTATGATATTTACCTGATTTGTTAAAGAAATTATAATCCTGAATTCCTTCTGAAGTGCTTTTGAAAGTTAAGCTAACATCAACTTTGCCATTTTGATCTTTGTATGAAGATGGAATAGCATCATTTACGGCACTTAATCCCGGAATCTGACGCAAATCAGCTTTTACTTTAAGTGTTATCATACCATTATTATTGCTTACAATATAAACTGAATCGTAAACATTTACGTAACTATTACCAATTTTGACAGAAGCACCAAATGTATTTCCGACAGTGTTTATAGCAATGTTTGAATCACCGTTTATTACATTTGGATCTTTTGAATTGTTTTCTTCTTTATCGCAAGCAATAAAGAAAATTGAAAAAGAAAGTAGTAAGAATATTGATAGTAAATTTTTCACAGTGTGATCTCCCTTGATTTGTGACTAAATATTTTGCGAATAAAAAGTATTAAATAAAAATATTTAATTGCTTATGTAAAATTAGATTAAGTGCTTTATAAAACCAATTTCAGCAAGCCTATTAATGCTAAATCTCAAATCCGATATAGGAGACAAAAACAAAGATAATTTAACGGACAAATAATTATTTCTTCAAAATTCTTCCTTATGACTGTCTTTATTGAGCTAAAGGTGATTGTTCATATAACATT
>Ga0116185_1001478_pt1 | contig 23396 bp, 25 predicted proteins | sample AD_JPNNA7_MetaG_FD_89754 | JGI IMG/M metagenome (GOLD analysis project Ga0116185, IMG submission 89754) | Active sludge microbial communities of municipal wastewater-treating anaerobic digesters from Japan - AD_JPNNA7_MetaG | ecosystem: Engineered > Bioreactor > Anaerobic > Digestate | place...
CAGGTTTTTTGGGCTTTTGATGTTCGCCAGGCGAATGGCAGGATGGAATACTTGCTCGGGGAAAAGTATGGCGCTCTTCCAGACTACTATTGGGTGGATGCAGCTGCCTGCCGGCCTGTGACCCCAGAAGAGGTTAGCCCGATCCGCCCGGATGTTGGCGACAAACACATCCTGGTGAATCTTCAAACCCAAACGCTTTCTTGTTTTGAGGGTTCACATGAAGTTTATTACTGTGACGTTTCAACCGGCTATCTGAAGGAAGGAAAATGGCTGACACCCCCAGAAACATCACCGGTGTGGCGGAAGACGATCTCAATCCACATGAGTGCTGGAGGTGTCTCGCAGTATGATTCACCAGGGATTGCCTGGACCACGCTCTACCATTCTGATGGTGCGGCAATTCATGCTGTGTACTGGCACAACAATTTTGGCATCGCCCTTTCGCACGGCTGTGTTAACTGTTTGCCAAGCGATGCCAAATGGATCTGGCGCTGGACGAATCCTGTCGTGGCGTATTATCCAGGTGAGCTCACAGTCACCAACGCGAACAATTCGACCTACGTTCAGGTAATTGAAAGCTAATCAAGCTTAGCTGAAAAGCGATGGTTGAAGTCTTCCTGCTCACCACCGATCCGACCAGTGAAAAAGTCGGGAAGATCAAAGCCTGGCTTTCCGCTCTTCAGGATTCCTATCCACATCAACTCCAACTGATCGATCTTCGTCAGCAAGCTTTTTTCAGGAAGCGCTCAGAAGACACGTTCATTGTCCGGATCGACGAGAAACAGGTAACAAATCCTGAGGATTTTGAGAACATCAGGCTTGCCTTGAGCGAAGCTCACATGAACGCGAATTCTCCGGATTATCGCCCTACAGCAGCCAAGGACCGCCTGAACGGCAGAGAACGCTTCTCCCTGTGGTTTTCGAGGCATTATCTGGCGTTGATCAACACGATTTTGGCTTTGTACGTGTTTCTGCCGCTGCTCGCGCCAGTGATGATGAAGATGGGGCAGGTGGAACCAGCCAACACCATCTACAAGCTCTACCGACCCCTCTGCCACCAATTGGCGTACCGTTCCTTTTTTCTATTTGGAGAACAGGCGTCCTACCCGCTGAATGTGCCTACTGGGTCTGACAGGTTGAGTTATCAGCAAGCGTCGGGGAACCCGAGCCAGGATTTGCAAGCTGCCAGTGCATTTATCGGTAACGAGCGTGCAGGCTACAAGATCGCACTTTGCCAGCGTGACATTGCCATATACATTTCACTATTGCTTTTTGGCATCATTTTTGGCTTAACCAGAAGAAAAATCAAACCCTTGCCCTGGTGGCTTTGGCTATTGCTGGCAATCGCACCAATTGGATTGGATGGTGTTTGGCAGCTTGTGAGCCAATTGCAACTCTCCTTTCTCAGCTGGCTGCCCATGCATGAAAGCACGCCCTTTTTGCGGGTGGCGACTGGCGCTGCCTTCGGTTGGTTTACCGCGTGGTTTGGCATTCCAACCATCGAGGAGAGCGTCCGGGAGGAGCGCTTGCGCCTGGAAGCCAAGACAGCCATAGAAAGGCAGACGCGCTGAGTTATGCGACAGTTCCAACAGGACGGACTCGTCTATTACAAGTTTGATAATTTCGATGATGACGCCTTAGATCACGCTATCTTCAGCCGCAAAGGGGGCAGCTCGAAGGGACCTTATGCCAGCTTAAATCTTGGCGGTACCAATGGGGATGACCCAAACGCAGTGCTTGCCAATCATGAAAAGCTATTCAGTGTATTTGGACGGCCGTATTCCAGCCGGTTTGACGTTTGGCAGGTACACGGCAAAACCATATTCTTTAGCGAGGCTCCGCGTCCGCCGGGGAAAAAACATCTCCCAGCGGATGGCATTTTTACCGATAAGCCTGAAGTAACGTTGATCATGCGTTTCGCTGATTGTGTGCCGCTTGTGTTTCATGATCCAGTTCAAAAAGTGGTAGGGATTGTTCATGCAGGCTGGCAAGGCACCTTGCTGCGCATAGGTGCTGAAGCTGTCAGCGCGATCCAGCAGCGCTATGGATCCCTCGCATCTGATTTGAGCGTGGGGCTTGGTCCGTCAATTTGTGGCAAGTGCTATCAGGTGGGAGAGGAAGTGCGCCAGCAATTCTTGAAAGCCTGGGGTGCAGAAGCTGAACAATTCTTTACGAAACAGGAAAACGGTCTTTTTCTGGATATATGGGAAGCAAATGAGTGGGTTCTAAAGCAGGCAGGTGTGGCGCAGATAGAAAATTCACGCTGCTGCACCGCTGAAAACCTGGATACATGGTATTCTTACCGAAAGGAAAAAGGTATCACCGGCCGGTTTGCGGTGGTCATTGCCTTAAAATAAGATGTCGGAACCTAATCCTGAACTCATTCAAACCATCAAGCAGCGACTTGAAATCATTGAATCCAACGTTACTCTTGCGGCTGAAAAAAGCAAAAGAAGTGCCAGCGACGTTTTGATCCTGGCGGTCAGCAAACGGCAACCATTGAGTATTATCGAGGCGGCTTATGCCTGTGGCGTGCGCTGCTTTGGCGAAAATTACGCTGAAGAAGCTGATGAAAAAATCAAGCAGCTTTCGCATCTGACTGACATTCGCCGGGAAATGGTTGGGCATGTCCAAAGCCGCAAATCTGCGTTGGTGGCGGCGGACTTCTCGCGGGTGCATTCACTGGATTCCCTGAAGCTGGCTCGAAGGCTCGATTCTGCCCGGGCAAGCCAGCAATCACCCCAGCCATTGGAGGTTTTGTTGCAGCTCAATGTCAGCGGGGAATCCTCAAAAGAGGGTTTGCCAGCTTGGGAAAAGGACCAATGGGAGGGCCTTCTGCCGATTGTCAGCGAAATTCTCTCGCTCGCATACTTGCGTTTGACCGGCCTGATGACGATGCCTCCTTTGTTCGATGATCCGCAGCGTACACGGCCATTCTTTCAGAGGTTGCGGCAGGTGCGCGATTTTCTCAACCAGCAAATACCGGGCATAGGGTTGACGGAGCTTTCCATGGGCACATCTGCTGACTATTCTGTTGCAGTTGAAGAAGGCGCTACCATCATCCGCATCGGGCAGGCATTGCTTGGTCCGCGAATCTACCCCCAAGGAAACTGAGTATGGAATACTTGTTTGGATTTATTTTCTTTCTTTTGCAGGGAATGCAGATCTTCCTGGTGCTTGGGACGCTAATGCCCTTGATCCTGCCTGCGGACAATATGCTCCGCATTGGCATCGCACGTATTGTCGACCCTGTTCTACGTCCTTTTCGGAAGGTCATTAAGCCAGTCGCAGGTTTTGATTTCACACCCGTGGTGGTCTACCTGCTCTTAATGGGTGTTGAATCTTTAATACGCCGATTTTTGCTACCACTGGCGATTAGATAATTAGGATTTAACCAGTATTCTGCCACAATTCTTGCAGTAGGCAATGATGTTGGGCGACTTGGCTGCCTGGATATCCGCGGGAGGGACCGTCACGCCGCAGGCGCTGCAAGTGTCATCGTTGACTTCAGCAACGGCTATGCCGGCTTTGCTTTTCAGCAGGGTTCGGTAGACCATGAAAATCTCTTTATCCAATTGCTCAATCAAGGCTTGTCTTTGGGCATCCACCAAGGGTATTTCAGACTCAATTTTGTGTTTTTCGCCGATGAGCAGGGAGTTTTGCGAGGCTTTTCGATCCAGGACCTGCTGAAGTTCCTTTTCAGCCTGATGTAATGCATTTGTTGTTTCCTCAAACGCCATCATCGCCTGGAGTTGTTCATCTTCAAGTTTGGCGATTGTCCGATCCAGTGCCTGAGTTTCTGCTTGAAGGTCCTGCAATTCCTTCGGGTTGCGGACCTTACCGGAAAAAAGGTTTGACTGGGTTAGTTCACGCTTGAGCTTCTTCTCTTTCACTTGCTCAAGCAAGCCTTTCAAAACCGACTCGGCAGATTTGTTGATCCCCTGAGCCTCCACTAGTCTGGCGTTAGCCTGGCTGACTTCTTTATCGGCAGCGATGATGCGGTCGATCTCCTTGAGGCGGGCGTTCATTTTCATCCGCAGAGTGTCCTGGGTCTGAAGGCGAAATAGGGTGAAGGAAGAGTTCATAGTTGCTCCGGTATCTGCATGTTTACAGAATTGTAACATCCAATCTAATCCGCGCTTATCCAATCCACGCTTTATCCAATCCACGCTTGATCAGGAGTTAGCCTGTTATGTTATAATTGCGTCCATTATCCTGATGGAATATTGGACGGAGAACAAACATTGGCTTTCTTTAACCCCATAAAATGGCTGTTAGGGTTACTTTCACAAGACCTGGGAATTGACCTTGGCACAGCTAACACATTGGTCAATGTTAGGGGCAAGGGCATTGTCATTAACGAACCTTCCTGGGTGACGATCGATAAACGCACCCGTGAACCGCTGAAGATCGGTGCTGCTGCGAAGGCGATGGTCGGGCGCACGCCGGCGAACATGGTCACAATCAGACCTCTGCGAGATGGCGTTATTTCGGAATACGACATCACCCAAGCACTGCTTGAATACTTCATCAGCAAAGCTCATGAAAACAGCATCGTTCTATTCCCACACTCGCGGGTTGTCATCGGTATTCCATCTGGTGCAACGGAGGTCGAAAAACGCGCGGTTTACGATGCGGCTATGTCTGCCGGAGCGCGGGAAACTTACATGGTCCTGGAACCTGCCGCGGCAGCAATCGGGGCTGGCTTGCCAATCAATTCGGATTCTGGCACCATGGTTGTAGACATCGGTGGAGGTACCACCGAGGTGGCGGTGATCAGCACTGGCGGTATTGTCATTTCCCGTTCGCTGAGAGTGGCAGGCGACGAGTTAGATCAGGACATCATTGAGTATGTCCGCAGCAAGTACAACTTGTTCATTGGTGAGCAGATGGCTGAGAAGGTGAAAATTGCGATCGGTTCAGCTTATCCACTCAAAGAAGAAAAAACGGTCGATGTTCGCGGGCGTAATCTGATCACTGGGTTACCCGAAGCGATTGAGATCTCGTCAATCGAAATTCGTGAAGCAATTTCACCTTCAGTTCAGGTGATTGTGGACACCATCAAGGATGCTCTGGATGAATCCCCACCGGAAATACTCTCAGATCTGATGGACAATGGCATTTGCCTGACGGGTGGAACCGCCCAGCTTCAAGGACTGGCTGAGCGCCTCTCGAACGAGGTCCGCGTAAGAGTCTGGGTGGCGGAAGACCCAATGACATGTGTGGCACGCGGCTGTGGAATGGTGCTGGACGACTTGGATCTGTACGAAAACTTACTCGTAGGCATTGAACGGGATCCTTACACTAGTACGCAGGGTTGATCTTTCCTTGCGATCTGGATAGACCAGATTCGACATGCGCAATCTATTTACTCCAAAAAACCTACGAAATCTGATCTTAATCATCGTGATAGTCGGCGTGCTTGTGCTGGCAATCTCAGGCTATCTGACGCCGCTTTTCAGCCTGTCTGTTAGCCCGCTGATTTCCGCCCAGAGCTGGATTTCTGAACGCTACCTGGCTTTCAGCGACTTCTTTGGTTCTCCGCGTGATATGGCAACTCTGCGCGAAGAGAATGCCTTACTGCGCAACGAGGTGGCACAGCTGCAGAGCGAAATCATTGCCCTGCAGGAAAACCTGGCTCAAGCCGAAATTCTCTACACCTTGTTGGATTTTGCGCGCAACAATCCAGAACATGAATACGTGGCCGCGACGGTGATTGGGCGCGAGATCAGCCCTTACCTGCAATATATCATTATCGATAAAGGCTCCAATGACGGCATCCGTTACGGCATGCCGGTGGTAACTCAGCAGGGTCTGGTGGGGCGGATCGACGCGGTTATTTCGGATGCCGCGCGTATTCAACTAATCACCGATGCTGGTTCGGTTGTTAACGTGCGGCTCAAGACCGCAAACGTTGAAGGACAGGTGAGTGGTTCCATTACTGGCGAGGTAAGTCTTGATATGGTGCCAATTGATGCCCAGGTGGAAATTGGCGAGGTTATTCTCACATCCGGTTTGGGTGGAACGTACCCGCCAAACATTTTTGTGGGTCAGGTTCTATCGATGCAGACGCGTCAGAACGCGCTCTTTCAGACGGGTTCTGTCCAACCAATTGTTGATTTCTCAGTTCTAAGTGCGGTGCTCGTCATCACCAATTTTGATGCTGTTGATATCACGCCGTTAATACCCTGAGGTTTGCCCATGTTGATTTACCTGGCATACGGAATGAGTTTCGTGCTGGCGATGATGCTCCAGTACGGCGTCTTCAGCCGTTGGATGATCCTCTCGGGCAGCCCTGATCTGGTGCTATTGCTTGTGATTGCGCTTTGCCTGCATCAGAAAAACAGAAGATTCTGGATTCTGGTCCTTATTATGGGTGGGGTCGTGGGACTTGTTTCGGCAATGCCCTATTTCGTACCGATGATCGTCTATATGGCAGTTTACCTTGCATCCCTGAGCCTGAAACAGCGCCTTTGGCAGACACCGCTCTTGGGGATGTTCCTGCTGACCTTCGGCGCGACCATCCTGGCAAATCTTCTTTCGATCGCCGTTCTGTTCGTGCAAAGAATTCCCTTCGTGTTCTCTGAAGCACTGGTGAATGTGCTACTGCCGGCGGTATTCCTCAATATGTTCTTGGCAATTCCAGTGCATGCCATTGTGCGGGAATTGAATGTGTGGCTGTATCCACAAGGAGCCCAGGTATGAATAATGGCAACTATGAAAAACCAACCATCGATCTGAAACGTTTCCGTTGGGTCTATCTGATCATTGCGGTCGTATTTGTCTACTACATTGCGCAACTCTTCAATTACCAAATTATTAGAGGCGCGGAATATCGGGCACAAGCGGAAGATAATCGCACCCAGGTTATCAGTATCCCAACGGATAGAGGGATGATCTTTGATCGTAATGGCATCGTTTTAGCCCGTAACGTGGCGCAATACAACGTTACTGTTACGCCGGCCAACTTGCCGGACTCAGCCGGGAAAACCCGCGATATTTTTAACCAGCTCAGCGCTCTGATTGATATTCCTGTCAGCCAGGGCGAGGTTAACGAGCAGACAGCAAGTTCCTTTTCACCTTGCTATACCCCGCTGGGTATCCAACAGGTGGTGGAGATTGCTGACAGCCTCTGGCCTTTTCAGGCGACACGCCTGAAATGTAATATCGACAAGCAAACAGCCATGATCATCAAGGAAAAAGGGGCAGATTGGCCTGGCATCGAGGTGGAGATTGAACAGATCCGTGAATACCCCACGGGTAATCAGACTGCGGAAATCATCGGTTTTCTTGGACCTATCCCGGAAGTGCTTTTGGATTATTACACCGAACAAGGCTTTGTCTCCGGGCGTGACAAAGTGGGTTACATGGGCGTTGAAAACTCGATGCAGGATGTACTCGGGGGAAAAAACGGACGACGGGTGGTGGAAGTGACGGTCGGTGGTGAGATCGTGCGAGACATCGAAGAGCCTGTTGACCCTGTACCTGGTGAGAACGTCTACCTTTCAATCGACTACCGATTGCAGCAAGCTGCACGTGCTGCGTTGGTAAACCAGCTCGATTACTGGAATCAACTCTATATGCTCTGGCAGAATGAAATCCTGAGCACTATGGGAGTTGTTGTGGCAATGGATGCCAAGAGCGGCGAGATCCTCTCGATGGTGTCTTATCCGAACTATGATAACAATCGCATGTCCCCATTCATCCCGGCTGATTACTATGAGCAGCTTAGCATCGACGAACACAAACCTTTGCTCAACAAAGCCATCAGTTCCGAATTGCCGCCGGGTTCCGTTTATAAGATGGTTTCTGCTCTGGGTGTCTTGAATGAAGATGTGGTCACGCCCTATCAGACAATTGAAGACCCGGGTATGATCACTCTCCGCCAGCAATTCTATGAGACCGACATTGGTTCTTTACAGAACTACTATTGCTGGGATCGCGCCGGGCATGGTCAGGTGGATTATTTGCACGGTATTGCTTATTCCTGTAATGTTTATTGGTACAAGGTAGGCGGCGGTTATGAGGGCGAAGTGGCTGACGGAGGTTTGGGCATCTGGCGCATGGATGAGTACGCTGCGGCGCTTGGCTATGGAGAAACGACCGGGCTTGAACTTCCAGGTGAAGCGGATGGATTGCTGCCTAACCCGACATGGAAACGTTTGAACATCGGTGAAAACTGGGCGACTGGCGACACCTATCTGGCAACGGTCGGGCAGGGTTATGTGTTGGCGACCCCAGTGCAGGTCTTGAATTCGATCAACACGATCATCAACGACGGCAAACACTATAAACCGACCATCATCGACAGAATCACGGATTTTGATGGGAATGTTACCTATCAATCCGAACCTGAAATCCTTTGGGATATTACCAAAGATCCAATGATTGCTACTTATGAAGGCAATAACCGCACCAACGAGCTGAAAACTGTTGAACAATCGGTGATTGACCTTGCTAAACGCGGCATGGAAATGGTGACCCGCGATGATGGCACTGCATGGTACGAATTCCAGGATAACCCCTGGAAGGTGGCTGGCAAGACCGGCACCGCGGAGTTCTGTGATGATTGGGCAAACCGTGAGGGGTTATGCGTGCCTGGATCGTGGCCGGCGCATGCCTGGTTTGTCGGCTACGCTCCTTATGATGATCCGGAAATTGTTGTAGCTGTCTTCATTTATCATGGCGCTGAAGGTTCCACCGTTGCTGCTCCTATCGCCAAATCCACAATTGACGCTTATTTCCAATTGAAACAGGTCGATCAGGAGCTGCAGCAAAACGAGTACGCTCCGGCGATACCATAGGCTGCCAATCATGGAAGAGATTACTGTTCGTGGAATCAAAGGCGGAGTTTTGATCAGCCTGCCCGAGAAACCCTGGTATCAACAGCGGGATTTATTGATCTCACGCATTCAAACCCAGGAACGCTTCTTCAAAGGTGGGCGGATCGCACTGGATGTTGGTAGCGCGGAGTGGTCACAGGATCAGCTTTTCAAGCTTCTGCGCGACTTATCCAATGAAGGCGTCTGCCTTTGGGCCGTTTTGACTACTTCAGATGTAACCCTGGCTTCAGCCAGAAATTTCGAACTCCAAACGAGTATCTCAGCGGAAAATGCCGTTGAAAAGCCCGAAAACCTGCAATCGCCAAAGGATGGGGCAAGTGTCGAATGGCGCATGGAACCGCTGGAAAAGGGCGAAAAAGTCGCTTTCAAGGCAAACGGAACGATGATTGGAGATGTGCCTGAGGGAGCTGAGGTGATTGCTGCCGGCAGCTTGATTGTTTGGGGCACGGTCAGGGGCAGCATCAAAGCTGGATGTGGAGGGGACCTTTCATCGCGAATGTGCGTTTTGCGTTATTGCGGTACGGGGTTAAGTTTGTGCGGGCAGTCGGTGGAAGTCCCTAAAAGAATGCTAAATACTGCCCCGCTTGAGATCCGGTATGATAAGGGTACTGTCCATCTGCAGGAAGCGGTTGTGAGGAAGTTTAAACTTTTATGAACACGCGTGAGATTTGGAAACGGTTTGATATCCCGCTTTTTGCGGTGGTGTTGCTGTTGTGTGTTTTTGGCGTGGCGCTGATCTCTTCAGCGATTGCTGGAAATCCCACCCTGGTGGACCATCCCAGGCGCCAGGCAACCTTTCTGATCATCGGTTTTGTGATATTGTTTTTGAGTGCCTCGTTTGACTACCACATCTGGAAGACGCTCAGCAAACCTTTTTATGTTCTGGTGGCATTGCTGCTACTATTGGTATTTGTGATTGGTGGGGCAAGGTTTGGCGCTGCCAGGTGGCTGGAGACAGGCTTGGTGACGATCCAGCCGGCGGAACTGGCAAAAATCGCTATCATCCTGGCGCTTGCCAGCTTCTTTTCGAGCAACATTGATCGCATCAATAATTGGATGACGATCGGTAAAAGTTTGATTTTAACGGGTGGAATCGTGATCTGGATTTTGCTGCAGCCTAACCTCAGCACCAGTATTGTGATCTTTGTCATCTGGGCAACTATGCTATGGATCAGCGGGTTGAAAACAAAGTACATCCTGATCATGGTAGGAGCAGCGGCGATATTTATTGGAATTTCGTTTTTGTTGGACTTTCCCTACCTGGCGGATTACCAAAAAGCTCGCATCACTAATTTTATTGCTCCGGCTGAAGATGCACGCTACGGCGACACCTACAACGTGGACCAGGCATTGATCAGCATCGGTTCAGGAGGCTGGTTTGGCAAGGGGTATGGGCAGGGCTCGCAGGTGCAATTACGTTTTTTAAAGATCCGCCATAATGACTTTATCTTTTCGGTGCTGGCGCATGAATTTGGCTTTGTCGGGACGGTTATCGTTTTGGCAGCCTTGATTTTCGTGATAGTGCGCTGTTTCAAGGTAGCGCAAAACGCCCCGGATGCCTATGGTTCGCTGATTGCATATGGGTTTGGCGTGTTGATGGGCTTCCAGACGATTGTGAATGTGGGGGTGAATTTGCGGTTGCTGCCGGTCACGGGGCTGACTCTGCCATTTATCAGTTATGGCGGCAGCTCGCTGGTCTCGATGCTGCTGGGGATTGGGTTGGTTGAGAATATCAAAATGCGCAGCCAGGATAAAGAATTCCGGGAAGAACCCTTGTAAGAAAAGGCAGGAATGTGGTAAGATAGGCATTCGTTGATGGGGGCTCGTCTAATGGCAGGACAGCAGACTCTGAATCTGTATGTAGAGGTTCGACTCCTTTGCCCCCAGCCTGAGCATATCAAAAGAACTGTCATGAGTGTGGCGGTTCTTTTGATTTTTGAGAAGAAAAAGCGTGAAAAGGTGAAAAAACGTTTTCTGGGTAGAGGCGACGCATGCGTCGCCCCTACAATGGCTCTATGTCGAGTCCACCCTTGGCTGGTATGCTTTTGATTTCTGGGTAGCGGTGGGGGCAAATTCTGCTCGCTTCGCTCCCAGCATCATGTCCCCCACCGTACGGATGAGCCTTGGTCGATCCGCCATGTATGCAATTTAGAAGTAGTTGGAGACCTTGCGGTCAAAGCCCTCGCTCGGTGAGGACATCGGCGAGAACCGAGCCCATTGGTAGTGGCAGGCATCCGTGCCTGCCTGGGGTAACCACAGGGGGTTACCCCTACCACAGGAGACCTTCCGGTCAAATGCCTGGCACGGGCGGGAGACCGGCGAGAAAAGGGAATAGGGGCGACGCATGCGTCGCCCCAACGTTACTTTTTAGGGTATCCATTACTACGATTTTTGAATTTTGGAAGGGGCAAGCGGTATAAAGTCTTTCCATGCGGCATACCTTACACGCTCATGGCTTGTTATGCTTTTGATAATCAGACAGCGGTGGGAGTAAACCCCCACCGTGCGGATGGGCTTTAGTCCATCCGCATCGTATCCTGTGTAGAAGTAATGCGAGACCTGTCGGTCAAAAGCCTCCCTATGGGACTGGCGAGAGCAGGAGAGTGGCTCCAAAACATGCACCCTCTTTTTACACAAAGGGCTATAATGGAACTGATTTCAACAAAAGGAAAATACTCATGAAAAATAACAAGATCCTTGTCGTGTTTTTGGCATTATTTATTCCCTTCATCATTCTGATAGGTGGGGTGAGGTTAATTATGAACCCAGCCTTTGCAGAATTCGAATATGACCGCGCGGGTTTCCCGCTCGACCCTTACGGAATGGATACCATCGAACGCAAGCAGTGGGCGGGCTATGCCATCCGCTACCTGACCAACAGTGAACCCATCGACTACCTTGGCACCTTGCAGAACTTTCAAGGTGAGAAGATCTTTACCGAATCCGAGCTTTCGCATATGGTTGACGTTAAGAAAGTTGTTCAAAGATCTCTACTTGCCTGGTATATCGTCATTGGCCTAAGTGTTGCGATCTTTGGCTGGTTCCTGATCATGGGGCAGTGGAGTTCGTTGCGGCAGGCGTTTCAGGCTGGCGGTTGGGTGACTCTGGGGTTGATTGGTGCGTTATTGATCTTCATGCTGGTGAGTTTTGATACCTTGTTCGAGCGTTTTCACCAACTCTTTTTTGCAGAAGGCACCTGGCTTTTCGATGAATCCAGCACCCTCATCCGCCTCTTTCCCTTCGTTTTCTGGCGCGACGCTTTTGCGCTGGTGCTGATCTTCGCCCTGGTTGTGGGAATCCTGCTGGTGGTGATCACTCACAAACGCAAGCCTAAAACAGTTGCTTAAACAAGAAGACCCCCGAAAACCGGGGGTCTTTTCTCGTGAAAATTATATGACGACGGGAGGATTTTCCGCGTCGAGGCTGGGATCGAAGATGTGGATGTTGTCCATGTTGAAGACAACGCGCATCTTTGCGCCGTACTGAGTGTGCGTGCGGGGGTCAACACGAGCGATGAAATTGTGATTGCCGTTGACCAGGTAAAGGAAGATTTCATTACCCATCAGTTCGGTTACATCCACGGTGACATCTACTGGCTCGGCAACGATGCCAGGAGCGGCATATTCGGGATTGTGAATGTCCTCTGGGCGAATACCAAAGATGATGTCCTTACCAACGACACTCTCGTAGCGAGTGATGTAGTGATCTGGGATGCGGACACGGAATGAGCCCATGTCCACGAACATCTTGCCTTCTTCCATTATAACCTTACCGTTGAAGAAGTTCATGGCAGGGGAACCAATGAAGCCGGCAACGAAAAGGTTTGCAGGATGATCATAGAGCACCTGCGGAGTATCGAGCTGCTGGAGCTTTCCTTTGTTCATGACGGCAATTCGGGTCGCCATGGTCATGGCTTCAGTCTGGTCATGGGTGACGTAGATGAAGGTAGTCTCAAGGCGCTTATGGAGCTTGGAGAGCTCGGCGCGGGTCTGGACGCGTAGTTTTGCGTCGAGGTTCGAGAGGGGCTCATCAAAGAGGAAAACTTTTGGCTCGCGAACGATAGCACGCCCAACTGCCACACGCTGACGCTGACCACCAGAAAGTTCCTTGGGCTTGCGCTTGAGCAGGGTTTCGATTCCGAGGGTCTGAGCTGCTTCTTTGACGCGCCGATCGATGTCGGCTTTGTCGAACTTGCGCAGTTTCAAGCCAAATGCCATGTTGTCGTAGACAGACATGTGCGGGTAGAGGGCATAGCTCTGAAAGACCATAGCGATGTCGCGATCTTTGGGAGCAACGTCATTGACGACTTGGTCACCAATCATTACCTTGCCGTCTGTGATTTCTTCCAGACCAGCAAGACAGCGCAACGCAGTAGTCTTGCCGCAGCCGGAAGGGCCAACCAGGACTAAGAACTCTTTATCTTCGATTGCAAGAGTAAGATCTTGCACGGCGACGACGTCACCAAAACGTTTCCAAACATGATCGTACGTGACACTTGCCATAAAAATTTCCTCCAATCTTGAACGAGTATAGTGACTTCATTATACGTCAAATAGAACGAGAAGGGTAGTTTTTTAGACTGATTCATACTTTTAATGCCAATATTTCCCAGGATTTAAAAATCCAATTAGTCTATTGTTTAAAGAACTCCAGATCACGAGCATCAAAAAAACACCTGCATTGCCAGGTGTTTTTTTAGTCTTAGTAGCTTTCAGCAATCCAAGTAACGTTCGATCTCGATCGGGATAGGTCGGGTGAGAATATCGTTGGCTTCTTTGCGCAGTGCTATTACCCAAAAACTGATGAACTCATTTGAAAATACCCCTGGTTTCGTCAGGAACTCCTGGTCTTTCTCAATGGCATCCAGGGCTTCGCTGAGCGAGAAGGGAACCTTCTTGATGCGCTTTTGTTTCGATTCTGGCCAGGATAGCACATCATCGTCAAATGGTCCATAACCAGCGGTGCGAGGATCCACTTTTCGGGCAATGCCATCCAATCCAGCCAGCAGCATGGCAGGGATGGCCAGGTATGGATTGCAGGTGCCATCCGGAGTGCGGTATTCTATCCGGACTTCGCTTGGATCGGTGGCATATTTGGGGGCTCGAACTGCGGCGTTGCGATCGCCTTTACCAAAGAAACAGCTGGTCGGAGCTTCGAACCCTGGGGCAAGGCGCTTGAATGAATTGGTTGAAGGGTTGGTGAGGGCGCAGAGGGCTGCAGCGTGGTCGAGAATGCCACCTACGTAATAAAGGGCTGTCTCGCTCAGGTTGGCGTAGCCCTTGGCATCGTAAAAAACATTCAGACCGTCCTTGACCAGGAATTGATGGAAGTGCAAACCGCTGCCCGCAGCACCATAGAAGGGTTTGGGCATGAATGTGATGGTTTTGCCCTCCGCATAGGCCAGGTTCTTCGCCAGGTACTTGACCATCAGGGATCCATCCGTCGACTTGAAAATGTCCTGAAGAGGGGGTTCGATTTCGCCATGCCCTGGGCCGCCGGCTTCATGGTGATGGTACTTAACTTTGTAGCCGAAATCTTCCATCATCAGCGAGATCTCGTTGCGTAAATCCTGGTTTTGATCAGCTGGCGCAATTTGATGATATCCCCGGTGGTTGGAAACCAGGTAACCATTGGTGGTCGGGTTCTCCATCCAATCGGATTCGTACGAGACGAGTGAATAGGAGCTGGCATTCAAGCGATTGTCAAAGCTAACTTCGTCCAATATGTAAAATTCGTATTCAGGACCCCAGATGGAACGGTCAGCAACGCCAGTCTTTTTTAGATAGGCTTCAGCCTTGGCGACAATCTGGCGGGGGTCAAAATCGAAGCGCGCCTTGCTATCGGCTTCAAAAATATCTGCCAGGAATGACAGCGTTGGACGCTTGAAGAATGGATCCATGAACGCAGTTGAAAGATCAGGAATGAGGATCATATCCCCTGAAGTAACCGGCTTAAACCCAACAGCAGAGCCGTCAAACCCAATACCGTCCCGCATCATCTGTGGTGTGAATGACTCAGCAGACACCGAAACATGGTGCCAGCGACCAAACAAGTCGCACCATTTCAGATCAATCATGCGGATTTCGTTTTCCCGAATATATTTCAATGCCTCTTCGTAATTTTGGAACATCACCAAGCTCCTTTTTGTTTGTTTAATTTTTGTGTCCCGGATCGAATGACAAGTTCGAAATTTAGGCGCAGGTCAATTTTACCAGTATCCTGCCTGAGCCATAGGCGCAAGACACACTGCGTACGGCGAGCTGCCATGCCAGGTTGGTGGGTGGTAAATCAAAAACGACCTGAATCTTCAGGTCGTTTTATAGAATGAGTGATTATTGTTAGCTGATTTTCTCGAATTGATCCTTGCCCGCACCACAATCGGGGCAGACCCAATCGTCGGGCAGGTCATCAAATGGGGTGCCAGGTTCAATCCCAGCGGAGGGGTCACCGATAGCTGGATCGTAGATATAACCACAGGCGATGCATTCGTATTTGTCCATTTTTCTCCTTGAACGCTTATACTATATTTACAGGAGTAACTACTCCTTGCTTGGTGTTTAGTATTATACAACACCCTTGTATGAATGAGGTTCAAAAAAGAGAGAACTCATTAGAATTTAACCAAACTCTAATCCTATAAGGAGCTGAAATGACTGACTTCAATGAATTGATGAAATCTCTGCCGAAATTGATAAATGCCGAAGAAGCAAAAGGTTTGAATGGACGGGTGCAGTTCAGCCTGACAGGCGCAGGTGGGGGCGACTGGGGTGTGATTTTGGAGGATGGGAAGGTCAATGTCAGTGAAGGTCCAATGATACAACCCCAGTTAACCGTGAAGATCAGCACTGAAAATGCCGAAAAGTTGATGAGCGGCAGTCTCGACCCAATGATGGCATTCATGACCGGCAAGATCAAGATTGCTGGCGATATGTCCCTTGGAATGAAATTGATAGGCTTGCTGAAACAGTAAACTAAGGCAGAAAGCCCCATTGGGGGTCCAACAGGTCGCTTTCCATCATATCGGGGGTCCAAGGTGCCATGTCGAATTCCATGCTGGTCGGAACGCCGAGGATTTGTTCGACCTTCTTGCGGGTTTCTTCCAGCATCGCAGGACCATAAGGACAGAATGGTGTGGTCAGAACCATGCGAACATGGGCTCCTTGTTCGGTTAGCTTGATTTCCCTGACCAATCCCAGTTCAATCACAGAATAGCCCAATTCGGGGTCTGTGATACCCGATAATCCTTCGATTAAATCGTTGTATTTATCTGGATTCGTGGTTCGGATTTCCCAGGTAACCTTTGTTTCATTTTCCATCTTGAACCTCATAAGTATATGTGCACGCCACGTCACCCCGCAGAATGGAGGTATCGCGACTGATTGAATGCTTGATGAGTGATTCTAACAGAGCGTGGTTGATCGTACAAACTTCGGGGTGGTTTTGTCCAAGGTAATGGAAAGGGCAGTGATGCGTCGTAAGCGTGTATTTTTCACCGGACCTGGTCCAGGAAAAAATGAAACCGTCTTGAGTGAGATTGCTGGCGAATTTCTCCAGCTTCTCCTCAGGGTCCTCAGAGTTGATTGAATTCGCGTATATTTCGGCGAAGTCTCTCCCAATTTGTTGAAACAGCTCCAGCAAATTGTCCGTGCCAAGGAAGCGTTTCATGGTGGTCAGGGCTTGATCCGACAATTTGATGTAGTTGGTCGGAACATTTTGAAAACCCTTTTCGGTCAGGTGATAAACGAATCGCGGTCTGCCCACGCCATGGCGTTCTTCCGTCGAGGCAATAATCCCCTCTGCTTCCAGGCTCATCAGGTGATGGCGAACGGAAATCTCACTGATGGCAAGGATCTCCGAGAGCTGGCTGATGGTTGCCATTCGCAGCAGGAAAACCTGATTTAAGATAATGTCTTTTGTGTTCTTCATAATGCTTGATATTATATGGCAATTTGCTTAGCAGGATTGCGCTTATGCCAAGCAATTTGTTAAAGTAAAATCTTTGTTTACACTTAGGTATGCACTACAATATGTTAAATACTAATGGGTATTTCAAGGAGAGAAAAATGCCAAAACTCGAGGATATTGAAGGAATCGGACCCACTTTCGCAAAGAAGTTAGCTGAAGCTGGAGTGACCTCTGTCGCTCAGTTGCTGAAAGTTGGCGCTAGTCCCAAAGGTCGTGAAGAACTGGCTGCTAAAGCCGGCATCGATCGCAAACTGATCCTGGAATGGGTAAACCATGCCGATCTTTACCGGATCAAAGGAGTTGGTCAGGAATATTCTAATCTACTCGAGGAAGCAGGCGTCGACACCGTGGTGGAACTCGCCACGTGCAAACCTGAGAACCTGCATGCCAAAATCCTGGAAGTGAACGCAGCCAAGAAATTGGTTCGCCGCCCACCAAGCGCCCAAATGGTTGCTGACTGGGTCTTGCAAGCAAAGGAGTTGCCAAGAGTCGTGACTTACTAACTCCTGTAGGATATCTAGGCAAAAAGTCTTTTCTGAAAAAACGCGCTTTTGTGTCGCAATCTGTTGTTTGTATTTAAGCAGTGCGGAGAAAAATCATCTACAACATTCTATTTTATGAAATGGATCGTTAAAAACGCCATACAATAAGGCAGAAAACCAGGCTATATTTAAATGGCTTTAGCCACAATCATCACCCTTCTATGGTGAAAAGGTTGTTAAGAAAATTAAACATAGAATTTCGGTATAAGGATTTCTTTTAATTTCGTCCAAAGGAGAAAGGAGTAGATATGGCCACCAAGGATCAAAAAAAGCGGCGTCGGAAAATATCAAGAAAGCACAAAAAAAACGGCGGGATATGACCCCGCGAGAACACGCGCAGGCTCAACCAGAAGGACAAAAGCGCGCTAAACCGGGTACGACTGGTGAAGGTGATTATTACCACATCATTGTGCGACCGAAGAATGAGTTCACCACTTTTCGCAACCAAGATGTGGGTGACAAGGGTCATATTCTGCGCATGGCGGGTAAACGGAGCAGTGGATCCTGGGATACGCATGCGTGGCTTATCAGCAAGGAAGATGCGCATGTAGAAGGAAATACAATCATCGCGGACTCTGAGGATGCCCAAAAATTGCTCGAAACCCTGGGGTCAAAACCCACGCTGGTAAAGGGAGATATCTTCGAGGCAAAAGACAGGCCTGATGTTCCCGAACGCTCGAAACCAACCGAGGCTCAACAAAAGGCCAGGATGGAGAATATCAAAAAAGCCCAGCAAGCGCGCAAGGGGAAAGCAAGTAAAAAAGAATAAATCACCCTTCATATATTCCCTTACACTTCGGCGGTCGTGGCAAAGGATGCGGGTGTATCCCCACAATGGGGGCAGGTGGATGCCAGTTCCGACCGGTAATGCGAGGATAGGACAAAGAGAATATGAGCAGGAAGCGCCTTCCAGAGATGGAGGCGCTTTTTGTATCACATACGTACGGTAATTTATACAATTGAAAGGTAGTCTTTAGAAAATCTTATAGTTCGCCCTTTTTTTACTTCAAGAGAATCCCAAAATTTATGTCTCAAGGATATCGGGCACATGGCTACTGAAGCGAACAACTCTATAAGTTTATTAAAATGCCTCCCATGCTTGGCAGGAGAGGCATTATTGAATAAAATTGCGGAAAACTTACCACAGCCGGTCTGATTTGAGTGTGGCATTAAGATTGTCAAAAGCAGCTCGAGTGCAAAAGAGGAGAAGGTAGGAATGTCCTTACTACACGATTTTGTTAAAAAGAAACACTGCATTTTTGTGGAGGAAGCAGCGGATTGGCGCGACGCGATCAGAATCGGATGCAAGCCCTTACTGGCTGACGGCACGATCGACGAGCGTTATCCGAAGAAACTCATCGAAGGCGTTGAGGAATATGGTCCATACATCGTCTTGCTTCCAGGCGTGGCAATGCCGCACTTTCAGCAGGGCTCTGAAGGTGTTTATAAAACTGCTATCGGGTTTATGAAAGTCGAAAAACCCGTGTTTTTCGTGGAAGGCGATCCGGAAAAATACGCCAATCTCTTCTTTACACTGGCGTCTTGCAATCCCACTGAACATCTTGCCAACATGAGTCAGCTTGCAAAGATGTTGGGAGATGATAATCTGCTCCGGGATTTAATGGAGAATGTACATAACGAAGAGGATCTACTCCGTATTGCAGATAAATATCCGCTTGATTAAGCTTAAGGCTGCTCACAACAAAAAGCCCCTGAAGAGGAGCTTTTTGTTAGGGTTTTCGTGACAGTTTTAAAAAAACAGTGCTTAAATCAAGATTGTCTGCTATGGTGACGAGTCTTTTTTACTTCAACTCATCGGGTAGGGCAGGAATCCGAAGAACCTGGCCAGGCACGATGATGTTCATATTGTCACCAATGATGTCCTTGTTGGCTTCGTAGATCAGCTTGTAATAGGGGGGTGTGGCATGCCCGTAGTATTTCAGGGCAATGTGGCTAAGCGTGTCATCAGCGGTGACGGTGTGCTCACCAATGAAGGCTGCGGCTTTCTCAGCAGCGCGGCGTGCCTCGTACTCCGCCTGGCGGGCTTCAGCCTCCGCTTTGTAGCGGTCGGCCTCTGCAACGCGCCTGGCATTCGCTTCGGCAACTTCTTTCACCTTTGCTTCAGCCTCGTCAGCGATGTGGCGCGCTTCAGCTTCAGCTTTGTCGCGGACGCTTTCGGCCGCATGTTTTGCGTTTTCTGCAATGTCTTCAGCTTCGTGTTTTACCTTCTCTGCGGCAACCTCGGCTTCATGTTTGGCTGCTTCCGCTGCCTTGCGAGCGGCTTCTTCCAATTCTTCCTTGGGCTCTTTTTTTCCAAAGAGCTTTCCGAATAAACCTTTTTCTTCGGCCATTTTTATCTCCTTACTTGTGTGTTTAATTAACCCGGTTTGGGTTTGATAGGGATAGCGATAAGCCATAAGAGGAAAATGCTTGCGCTACTAAAATATATTATATCCTATCGAGCATGGACCGAAAGCTATCTGTAGAAGGTGAATGTTAATAAGTTAAGATATATATAAAAAAATTGACTTTCAGTACCCCGCATGCTATAATCCAGCGATAAATCCTTTCGGAAAATTAGGAAATAATGGCGAGATTACAAATACAGAACCTCTTTGTTGAAGTCGAGGGGAAGGAAATCCTTAAAGGCTTCAATTTAACCATGCAGCAGGGCGAAATTCACGCTTTGATGGGCCCAAACGGAACGGGCAAATCGACTCTTTCTTATGCCATCATGGGTCACCCACGTTATAAAGTTACCAGGGGAGATATTCTGCTGGATGGCAAAAGCATTCTCGGTCTTTCAACCGACCAGAGAGCAAACCTGGGCCTCTTCCTGGCTTTTCAGTACCCGGTGTCCATTAGCGGTGTCACACTGGCTAATTTTCTGCGCGTAGCTGTTAATTCAAAGATGAAAGCTGCTGATCCGGATTCAAAAGGTATCTCGCTGGTCGCTTTTCGGAAAGCGATGAAAGCAAAGATGGACTTTTTAGGGATGGATTATTCCTTCGCCGGGCGGTATTTGAATGAAGGCTTTTCCGGAGGGGAAAAGAAGCGCGCGGAAATACTCCAGCTGGCAATGCTTGAGCCGAAGTTCGCAATCTTGGATGAGACAGACAGCGGTCTGGATATCGACGCGGTACGGATTGTATCCGAGGGTGTCAATTCGCTGGTGGGCGATAACTTAGGGGTGTTGGTAATCACGCACTATCAGCGCATGCTCAATTTCCTTAAACCGGATTTCGTTCATATCATGTATCAAGGCAGAATCGTCGAAACCGGGCAGGCAGAACTGGCCTTGAAACTTGAAGAGAATGGTTATGACTGGATCCGGGAGGTCTACGGGGAGTTGGGAGCCGGCAATGACTGATTCACCTGGCAGCGACTTCCTGAACGAGTTGGGAAGCGATTATCAGTACGGCTTTCATGATCCGGAGACGTTTTCTTTTAAGAGCCAAAAAGGCTTATCGGAAGAGGTTATCCGGCAGATATCGGCTTATAAAGAAGAACCTGAGTGGATGTTGGAATTTCGGTTAAAGGCTTACAACCACTATATCCATCGTCCGATGCCCACCTGGGGTCCCGACCTAAGCGGTCTGGATTTGGACAATATTTATTATTACGTGCGTCCAGCTGAGATCGATCAAAAATCCTGGGAAGACGTACCGGATACGATGAAAAACACCTTTGATAAACTGGGCATCCCCGAAGCGGAACAGAAGTATCTTGCTGGCGTTGGCGCGCAGTACGACTCGGAAATGGTCTACCACAACGTTCAGGAAGCCCTGGAAAAACAGGGTGTCATTTTCCTCAGCATCGAAAATGGGCTTAAGCAGTATCCGGATCTATTCCGCGAATACTTCTCGACAGTGATCCCGATCCAGGATAACAAATTCGCGGCACTCAATAGCGCGGTTTGGTCGGGCGGTTCCTTCGTTTACGTGCCCAAAGGCGTAAAAGTGGATTTACCGTTGCAGGCTTACTTTCGTCTGAACAACGCCAGCATGGGGCAGTTTGAGCGCTCGCTGATCATTGCGGACGAAGGTGCACAGGTCCATTACGTAGAAGGCTGCACCGCTCCGCTTTACTCGACGGAATCTTTCCACAGCGGCGTGATTGAAATTATTGTCAAGAAAAACGCCAGGGTGCGCTACACCACGATCCAAAACTGGTCTTCCAATGTCTACAACCTGGTAACGCAGCGCGCTTCAGTCTGGGAGAACGGGACGATGGAGTGGGTGGATGCCAACCTGGGTTCAAAAGTGACCATGAAATATCCTGCCTGTTTCCTGCGTGGGGAAGGCGCCCATGGGGAAATGCTCTCAGTCGCTTTTGCCGGCTCAGGGCAGATCCAGGATGCAGGCGCGAAGATGATTCACTTTGCGGATAACACCAGCAGCAAGATCACTTCCAAGTCCATCTCAAGAGGAAGTGGACAGTCTTCGTACCGGGGATTGGTGAAGGTAGCCCATGGGCTCAAGAATATCAAATCGAACGTGGTTTGTGACGCGCTTCTGCTCGATCCGCATTCCCGTTCGGATACCTACCCAACAATTGAAAGCGGTTCGAAGGATGTGACCATTGGGCATGAAGCCACCGTTAGCAAAATTGGCGAGGAGCAGCTTTTCTACCTCAACAGCCGCGGACTCAGCAACGAGGAGGCGACAACGATGGTGGTTTCAGGTTTCATCGAGCCATTGGTGAAGGAACTACCAATGGAATATGCCGTCGAAATGAACCGCCTGGTTCAATTGCAGATGGTGGGATCAGTAGGATGAGCGCATGCATAATCCTCAAGTGACTTACCGTTCCGTTTTTGGCATTGAGCAGGACCCACCTCAGTGGAAGAGTGCGTTCGATCAGGCGAATATTGGGCTTCCAAGTGAACTGGTAGAAGCTTTGGCACCAGCCTGGGAGACTGCAGCGTCTTTACCGATGCCGCATATCAAAATCGAAAAGTGGCGTTGGCTGGATTTTTCGCAAATTGGGCTTGCGGATGCCCGGGTGTGGACAAATCCACAATATACGTTGGAAGTGGAATTTTCCACAGCAGAAAAAGACATCGACCATCAGCAGGTTTTGCCGCAAGGGCTGGTGATTTGCACATTCAGAGAAGCCCTTGAGCGGCACCCTGAGCTGATGACTCGCTTGCTGAAGCGAATCATTCGGCCCTCAACAGAAAAATTTCAAGCCTTAGCTGAGGCGCTGGCGAGAGAAGGTCTGTTTGTCTACGTTCCGCGAGGAGTTAAGATAGAGAAAGTCGTCGTAGCAAAGTTGCACGGCGTTGTTGAACCCGGGATGAACGTGCTGCGTTCGCTCATCTGGTTAGAACCGGGTGCGGAGCTAAAGCTGGTGTTGGATTTGCAGGGTAAGTCCCCTGCAGCCGCGGACAGCTTATTCCACCTTGACAAAACAGATTTGATTCTCGAGGAGGATGCCCGGCTGCATTTTACGGATGTATCGATCCTCAAGCAGGAAGTGGTCAACCTTCGCTACAGCCAGGCTCGGCTCGAGCGGGGAGCAAAACTGGACTGGATCTATATGGCAACTGCCACTACCCTGGGCAAGCAGAGCCTGCAAGTAAATCTTGAGGGTGAAGGTGCCAAGGTGGAGGTGAGGGGAGTCTACTTCCCTACTGAAGGGCAAAAGATCAGCGTTGACACAGTCCAAAATCACCTGGCACCACATACCAGGAGCAATTTACTGTTCAGAGGCGCCGCAAATGGGAATGGCGAGGCAATCTGGCGGGGCATGATCTACGTGGATCCTGTCGCGCAAAAAACAGATGGTTATCAGTCCAATCGGAACCTGGTGCTTGGAGAACAATCCGAGATCAAATCTTTTCCCGGGCTTGAGATCTGCGCGAATGACGTCAGCTGTTCGCATGGTGCCACGGTTGGCAGAATCGATGAAAATGAGCTGTTCTACCTGCAAGTCCGGGGCATACCGTTGGTTGAAGCTGAAAGGTTGATCGTGGAGGGGTTCTTTGCGGAAGTGATCGAGCAAATTCCCGATGAAATGACAAGAAACAGATTGGGAGAACGTC
>Ga0116185_1001487_pt1 | contig 23344 bp, 18 predicted proteins | sample AD_JPNNA7_MetaG_FD_89754 | JGI IMG/M metagenome (GOLD analysis project Ga0116185, IMG submission 89754) | Active sludge microbial communities of municipal wastewater-treating anaerobic digesters from Japan - AD_JPNNA7_MetaG | ecosystem: Engineered > Bioreactor > Anaerobic > Digestate | place...
AAATATTTTTCATACCAATTCTACAATATTTTATAACTAAAAACAAGTTCACAAGATATATTTCTAAAAGATGAATGTTGTGCATCGCAAAACAAAAAACAGTATGCAAAAGTGCAAGAAAATGAAAGATTATGGTATAATTTCTTTAAAAAACATGAAGTAAAAAGATATAACTATAAAACTTTATTGAAGTTACCTAATCTATATAAAATGTTGAAAATATACTTTTGATAGTCATGTGAGGGGAAGAATATTGGATAGGGCAGTGCTTTTGATCCTTTACGCACTTAGTATGTTCATATATATAATTATATTAATTATAACTAACAGGAAGAAGAAGAGCCCGGTGCATAAAGATTTTTTGGGAGTTGTTTTTTTCATGATTTTTTGGGCTAGCGGAGTTTTCTTTGAGCTTTACTCTCTGGATCTTCAGCAGAAGATCTTCTGGCGTAATTTTACACAGATAGGTTCTTTTGGTGGTTCACCTATGATGTTTTTTTTCACTATAAGATTTCTTGGTATTGACTTTAAGGGTATGAAAGTGATTAAAGTTCTTTCGGCAATTTTTTCCGCACTCTTTATACTATTATTTTTTACAGATAGCTATCATCATCTTTTGAGACTGAATATACAATCTGCAGAGCTTGGCAGTTTTACTGTTCTATTATTTGAAAGAACAATTTTAAACAAACTTTCAGTTGTTTACTGCTCAGCTTTCAGTATTTTTTCAGAGATTATGATACTGGCAAGATACCGTAAAAGTTCTGATGAACTGAAAAGACAGCTTATGATTATTTTTTTAGGGATACTTCTTATCTCTGTAGGCTGGTGGAATAAGATAATTTGGCTTGAAAAAAGCAGTATATACTTTGCTTTTGTATTTTTGTTCATTCCATTCGCACTGCTTATACTTATGGGATACTTCCGATACAGCTTGTTTTCTTATTCCCCTATCGCACGTGAGAAGGTCTTTGAAATAGTAGATGAAGGAATGGTGATCTTTTCTGCTGAAGGAGAGGTTATAGATATTAACCCGACAGCTATGAATATTCTTGTGAGCATAGGCTATATGTTCAACCTTTACCAGGGTGATCTTGAGAAGTACAAGAAAAAGGAGTTCAACAGAAATATCGCAGAGTACATAAAAGTTCACCATAAAGAGTGGTTCTTCAGCATAACTAACTGTGTCAAGGAGAAGCTAGAGATAAAGGAGAGTATCCTGGGATATGACAGATACTTTATGATAAGCATCTATCCTATTTTTGACTCTCTTAGAAATCCTCTGGGAAGCATATCGGTCATAAAAGACATAACTTTACAGAAAAAGAGTGCAATATCTTTGAAGATAAAATCAGAAACAGACGGTCTTACCGGAATACTCAACAAAGAATCATTCATAGAGTATGTGCAAAAGTATATGGATACCAGAAGTACCGACTCACGTTCGCTGTTTCTGGTGCTTGACATAGATTTCTTCAAAGAAGTAAACGATACTTACGGTCACCTTGCCGGGGACAGTATCCTTAAAGAGCTTTCCAATCTTATAAAATCTACCATAAGGGATAACGATATATTTGGCAGGATAGGAGGAGAAGAGTTTGGCATTTTTGCCAAAGATATCGGGGATATGAAAGTTTACAGGTACTGTGAGAGAATAAGAAAGAAAGTATCCCGTAATACCTTCAAATTTGAAGAAAAGGAAATAAAAATCACAATAAGTATAGGGTGTGCCGTTTGTCAGGAAGAAAAAAGGTATGATGATATCTTCAAGAAGGCCGATTCTGCACTTTACCTAGCTAAACACAAAGGTCGGGACAAGTGTCTTATCTTTAGTGAAAAAGACAAATAATCTGTGAAAAAAAGTTTCACAGATTTTTTTTTAAGAAAAATACTTCAAAAAATTTTGAGTGAAAAAATATCTGATTTTCATTAAAGAATTTTTTGCACAGATAAAAGTATTAATAAAAACACTACAGTAAAAACAAGAAGTTATTTTTGAAATAAATGCTTAAATTAAAGTACTTATAAAAAAATCTGATGATTAAATATTTCAAAATCTTTTCATAAAAATTATTGAAAAAAATTGCATGACTTTACATGACTTTATTTGTATACCAAACTAATTAAGTAAATATTTCCTATCATCTGTTAAAATTCAACTTCGTACGTGCTTTTTTTCTTTGAATATTTGTATAAACATGTATGAAAATACTTTCATGGAAAAGTGGTATTCGACAAAAGTGCAAAAAAAATTACATAAATAACGATTTGAACTACAGATAAAGGATACAGTAGATAAAAGAAGAATTATAGCTTTAATCATAATTATTTTTCTTTAAATAAATTTAATTGGCCATAAACAGTTTTTTTTTACCAAAAAAGATTGTGTTATAATCGTTCCAATTAATTAGTTTGGTTTAAATACTAAGCTCACCTCACTTACAGTCTAATAAAAAGTTTGGTTCATCATATTAAGTATAACGGGGGTGTCAAAGTGAAAAAGGTACTTGTTTTACTTGCTCTGGTAGTTCTTTTGGTAGTAAGTTCCTTTGCACAGGTTTCTGTTGATGAAGCGAAAGCTCTGATACTGAAGCAGGGAATTCTGAAAAGCGTCGATAAGAGCAATCTTACCTACGATGAGTATAAGGCAGCCGTTGCAAAAGCTTTTCCCGGGAAAGAAACTCTTGTTGGTTCGGGAAACAAAGCTGTAACCAGGAGTGACTATATAGTTACTTTGGTGAAGGTTCTCGGTCTTGCTTCACAGGCCGGCGGATATACGGAAGTAGTTGCGATGGCAAACGATGAATTTTCAGTTCCGAAAGATGCCATAGGTGCTGTTACTTTGGCATACAGGAGCGATAGACAGCTCCTCAACTACAGATATGGGCATATTATTGACCCAACCGCTCCCATAACCAAAGAAGAAGCAGCTGTTTCATTGTTTATGGCTCTCAATCCTCCTAAGAAAGGCGGAACGCTTACCACACCCGTAGGTGCAGACGCACCAGGCTTCAATACTCTCTTCACTTCTGCAGGGCTTACCTGGACAATCTGTAATATAATAGGCGACGGAAATATGGGAACCGATCAGGATGGTTTCTATATTCCAAGAATGATTAAAAGAATACCAACTATTGAAAACGGTCTTATAAAAGTTAACAGTGACGGTTCAATGAGCATAACCTATGAGCTCAGAAAAGGAATGAAATGGCACGACGGACAGCCTGTAACCGCCAGAGACGCAAAGTTCCAGTGGGAAGTAATGGTATCTGAAGCACCTGTTACATCAAACTTTTTTGAAAAGACCGTTGATAAAGTTGATATAATCGATGACTACACATTTACCATTCATTTGAAACAGGCTTCGGGTTCCGCATACTTTGGATCTTCCGTTTATGCGTACTATTTTGGGTGGTTTCAGCTTCCAGAACATGTTTTTAGAAAAGATTACGAAAGTGCCAAATCATCCGGAAAGTGGGACGATTTTGTACTTAAAGTTACAAGAAATCCTATAATGACAGGACCATACAAGTTCAAAGAGTACAAGGAAGGACAGTATGTAATACTGGAAGCATTTGACGAGTACTTCATGGGAAGACCGAATGTTGATACCATAGTCATGAAGATTATTCCTGATTCGGACGTTACATATGCTTCTGCAAAGAACGGTGAAGTTGATTTCGGAAGGTACTCTCTTTCACTTAATCAGTCTGTTCAGTTGGAAAAAGAGCATGGAGATCTTTTCAATGTTTTCTATGTCAAAAGTATAGCTCCTGACTGTATATGGCTAAATTTTAGAGACTCTTCAGATGTTTCCAAACCAAATAAGTTCTTTAGTGATATACGTGTAAGGCAGGCTTTGATGTATGCTATAAACAGAGATGCAATAAACAGTGTTGTATATAGTAACAAAGCAACTGTTGTTGATACATGGATAACCGATCTGCATCTTATGAGACAGGCTCTACAATCTTCGGCAATAAGTAAGTACAATTATGATGTAAAAAAAGCAAAGGATCTTCTGTCACAGGCAGGTTGGAAAGCCGGCAAAAACGGTATTCTTGAGAAAAATGAACAGCAGTTTTCATTTAAGATGATAGTAGGAGCAGGAAGCAGCGATTATCTTAAGATGGCCCAGATGATCCAGGGAATGCTGAAGCAAGTAGGAATATCTATGGAAATAGATACCAAACCTGCAGTTTCCATATGGGAACTCCAGCCTCAGGGTAAGTTTGATGCCAACCTTTCCGGATGGGGATACGGTATACCGGATGAAGCTCTTAACTACTGGACTTCTGATATGATTCCTTCCGAGGCCAACGGATTCGGCGGAACTAACTACAGTGGCTGGTCAAATAAAGAAAACGATGCAATAGTTTTAGAAGCGTTCAATGAACTTAACAGCAAGAAAAAACTAGAGCTTTACGAGAAACATTTTGCCATATGGTCGAAAGAACTTCCTTATCTACCTTTGGTTGCCGCTCCTACACCTATTTTTGCAAAAAAATATATTAAATCTTTTGATGCAGGATACGATAATGGGTTAGGTTGGATAATTCAGAACTGGTACATTTCAAAGTAAAGTATTTGGGCGGGGAAACCCGCCCTTATAATAAAAAGGGGTGCAGTCTAATGTTATTTGAAGAATTAATTGCTAAGGTTCCAGACTATAAAAGTTTTTATACTGTAGATGAATTAAATGAAAGATCTCTCGCACTAGCGAAGAAGTATCCGGACAAGGTAAAAATACAAATTGGTGGATATTCAAGAAAAAATGAACCCATATATATTCTCGAAATAGGTAAAGGAAGTAAAAACGCACTTCTTTTTGGATGTCCTCATCCCAATGAACCCATAGGAGCGATGATGCTCGACAGCTTGAGCGAGATGCTTGCAAAAGGTGAAGAAAGTCTTGATAAGTTAGATTATACATGGTATATAATAAAGGTTATCGATGTTGATGGAACAAAGCTGAATGAGGGGTGGTTCAAAGACAGTTCGTCTATAAAAAAGTATGCGCAGCATTTTTACAGGCCGCCAGGACATGAACAAGTTGAGTGGACCTTTCCAGTACACTATAAAACTCTTAACTTTGATGCACCTCTTCCCGAGACCAAGATACTTATGAAGCTTATGGAAGAAAAAAAGCCGGCGTTTATGTATTCACTGCATAATTCTGGTTTCGGAGGCGTTTATTACTATGTTTCCGGAGATCTGGGCAGCCAGCTTTTCGATGATTTCCAGGCTCTTCCGGGAAAGTTTGATCTTCCTCTTAATCTTGGGGAACCCGAAGCACCTTACTTAAAACAGCTTGCTCCGGCAATATTCCAGCTTTTTGGAATCTCCGAAGAGTATGAATATCTTGTTAAACATCTTCCCCAAGGAAGTGATCCCGCTAAGGTAATAAAGGCTGGTACAAGCTCTGATGACTATGCCTCACAAGTGGGCGATACCTACTCTTTGGTATGCGAAATGCCTTACTACTACGACCCTAGAGTAGACGATAAGACCGAACTTGCACAGACAAGACAGGAGTTTCTTAAAAAATCACTTGAAAGCACCAAACAAGCTTACGATCATGTGAAGAAGATACTGAACATGATAGAACCCGAGCTGAAGGATAAGTCTGTTGCCTTCTACAGTGCAGTATCCAACTATGTTGAAGTGACACAGGACCGCATAAAAGCTACGGAAAACAGGGTAGAAAACGATGAAACTCTCAGAAGACCTGCAACCGTTGCGGAAGAGTTTGACAATGTCTATGCCAGGAAGTTCTATGACTCACTTATGCAGGGTATGCTCCGAAGACTCATAAATGAAAATTTAAAGCTTGATCCTGAAAATCATATACTTCTTCAGGCAAAGCAGGAAGCGGATAAGAGATTTGAAGAGCTTAACCATTTCCTTGAAGAGAATCTAAAGTATAAGACCATTCCCATAAAGAGTCTTGTATGCGTGCAGATGATTGCAGGGCTTAACACTATGTACAGGCTCCAGGAAAAAGGAGAGAAGTAATGAAACAGTACTTCCTGAAAAGATTTTTGGAGCTCATACCTGTTTTTTTTCTGATTTCATTTATAATATTTATGCTCATAAACCTTATGCCAGGAGATCCTCTTCTTCAAATGAGGATGGACAATCCTAGGGCTGTAATGAACGATCCTCAGAGGATACAGGCTCTCAGAGAATACTATCACCTTGATGATCCTCTTATAGTAAGATACTTTATTTGGCTAAAAAGTGCTCTTACTGGAGATTTTGGATACTCGAGCATGTATAAGGTGCCGGTGTGGGACCTGATAGCCAATCGTCTGCCCAATACTCTTATACTTACAATAGGCGCATGGATACTTGGACTCATAATAGCCCTTCCTATAGGCATATACTCTGCAGTGAAGAAGTACTCTTTTTTTGACTACTCCACAACCGTAATGGCTTTCATAGGCATATCACTTCCAAGCTTTTGGTTTGCGCTTGTTTCAATAATACTTTTCAGCGTAACCTTAAAATGGCTTCCCGTTTCCGGAATGGAAACTTATGGAATAACAGGTTCGTGGAATATTTTTTGGGATAGGCTCAAGCATCTTATCCTGCCCGTATGTGTTCTTGGACTGGTGCAGGTCGCATCATGGGTAAGATATATAAGAACTTCGCTTCTTGAGGTGCTTGACCAGGATTATGTCAGAACTGCTTATGCAAAAGGTGTTCCGGATAAAAAGGTTATTTTTAAGCATGCTCTTAAGAATGCCATGATACCTATAGTTACCATTATCGCCCTTGATATACCTTATTTTTTCGGCGGAGCACTCATAATTGAAAGTATATTTTCATGGCCGGGCATGGGAAGGCTTATGTATCAGGCTGTAATAGGAAGCGATTATAACCTTGCCATAAGCTGTCTGATGTTTCTTACGGTTATAACGCTGATTTCGAACCTTGCCGCTGATCTTATATATGTTCTTATTGACCCTAGGATTCGAGTCGGCAAAAAGGCATGATGGTGATATGAATGGGATTATCTAAAATGTTCTATAAAAATAAAGTAAAAGAAATTGAAGAAAAAGCATCTCCGATAAACATTCTTACATACAGAAAGCTTGTTTGGATGAAGTTTAAAAGCCATAAGCTCGCACTTATAGGTTCGATTATACTTGTGGCTCTGATAATCTTCTGTTTTTTTGGTCCTCTCTTTACAACCAAAAGCTATGAAGATATGGATTTTAGTGCAATTTTTTCTCCGCCATCTATTTCAAGCGGACATCTTCTTGGGACTGACGAGTTGGGGCACGATGTGCTTATAAGGATAATGTACGGCGGAAGAATATCTCTTATAGTAGGATTTCTTTCAGCCCTGCTTACTACTGTTATAGGAACCATAGTGGGATTGCTTTCAGGTTTTTATGGAGGTATTGTGGATCGCTTTTTAATGAGGTTTGTCGATATAATGCTTTCGATACCAATGTTTCCTATACTTCTTATCCTTACCATGGTTTTCGGATCAGGTCTTATGAACATCGTAATGGTTCTGACGGTTTTCGGATGGATGAGTATTTCCAGGCTTGTCAGAGGTCTTACTCTTAGCCTTAAGGAGTCTGAATATGTAATATCTGCCAAAGCGGTGGGCGTAAAAAATATGGAGATTATTCTTAAGCATATTTTTCCAAATGTTCTTCCGATAGTTATTGTATCTGCAACACTGAATGTTTCGTACGCAATTCTTTCGGAATCGTCGCTCAGTTATCTTGGACTTGGGATACAGCCTCCGATGCCTTCTTGGGGCAATATGCTTCAGAAGTCCATGAACTATATTCTCGGGACGGTATCCGGGACAACCCCGTGGTGGCTTACTTTTTTCCCGGGACTTTTCATATTTCTTGCTGTATTAAATGTAAATTTCCTCGGCGACGGTTTACGTGATGCGCTTGATCCGAAATTTACAAGCAATAGTTGAGAGGGTTGTCAATATGAGCGAAAAAATACTTGAAGTAAAAAATCTTGAAATAAGTTTTAAAACACAGTTTGGTTTGGTAAAACCTGTGGATGATGTAAACTTCTATATAAATAAGGGTGAAAGTTTAGGTATTGTAGGTGAGTCGGGCTGCGGCAAAACAGTTACCGCATTTTCAATAATACGGCTTCTTCCCAAAAATGCTGTTCTGGGTCCGGGCACTAGCATTATGTTCAATGGGAACGATATATCTAAATATTCCAAAGAAGAGCTGCAAAAAGTGCGTGGTAAAAGCATTTCAATGATTTTCCAGGAACCTATGACATCTTTGAATCCTCTTTTTACCATAGGACAACAGCTTTCGGAAGTTTTTATGCTACATGAAGGTCTTAATGAGAAACAGGCCATGCAAAAAAGCTTGGAGATACTTGAGATGGTCAGGATTCCTGAAGCTAAAAACCGTATGGAAAGTTATCCGCATATGCTGTCAGGAGGAATGCGCCAAAGGGTTATGATAGCGATGGCACTCGCATGCAAGCCTTCTCTTTTGATTGCCGATGAACCTACCACTGCGTTGGATGTTACAATACAAGCCCAGATTCTAGAACTCATAAACGAATTGAAAACTCTTCAAAATACTGCGTCTATGATAATAACCCATGATCTTGGAGTAATTGCTGAGATGTGTGACAGAGTTATCGTTATGTATGCGGGGCAGATCGTTGAAACTGCTGATGTATACAGTATTTTTGATAATCCCAAGCATCCATACACGCAGGGGCTTCTTAACTCAATACCGGTTCTCGAAATAGCAAAAAAAGATCAGAAAAAGCTTCATGTAATAAAAGGATATGTTCCTCATCCATCGGCATTTCCGAAAGGATGCAGATTCAACCCCAGGTGTGAGTACGCAAGTGAAAAATGTATTTCGTACCAGCCACATAACTTTAAAATAAGTGATACACACACAGTAAAATGTTGGCTTTATGAAAACACAGAGCAAGGTGATGCAGATGTCTGAGAAAAAAGAGATACTCAATGTAAAAAATTTAAAAAAATGGTTTCAGATGAAAGGACAGATGTTTTCAAACAAAAAATCCTTTCTTAAGGCTGTCGATGATGTGTCTTTTTCTCTGAATGCCGGAGAAACTCTGGGTATAGTTGGAGAATCAGGATGTGGAAAAACCACGGTTGGAAGAACCTTAATGAGGATATATCAACCAACTTGCGGAGAGTTTTGGTACGATGAAAAGCTTGCCGGACAGCCAGTAGACATATTTAAACTTAAGGACAGACAGATGCAGAAGATAAGAAGTCATATTCAGATGGTCTTTCAGGATCCTTATGCTTCACTGAATCCCCGAATGACAGTTCAGGATATAATATCGGAAGGTCTTAGAGTCAATAAACTCACTTCCTCAAAAAAAGAAACCAACGAGAAGATAGCTGATATAATGGAAAAAGTCGGTTTAAGGCCAGAGTATATGAAACGTTACCCACATGAGTTTTCAGGCGGGCAAAGACAAAGAATAGGCATAGCCAGAGTTATGATCATGAAACCCAAAGTTGTAATCTGCGACGAACCTGTTTCTGCGTTGGATGTTTCGGTTCAGGCACAGATCATAAATCTTCTTGAAGATCTGAAGCATGAGTTTGATCTGACCTATCTGTTTATAGCTCACGATCTTTCGGTGGTAAAACATATTTCGGACAAAATAGCCGTTATGTATCTTGGAAAAATAGTCGAAAGTGCATATACAGATACTCTTTTTGAAAACTCGCTGCATCCATATACCCAAGGGCTTTTACATGCTATACCTATTCCTAATCCGCATACACGCAGAATAGGAAAAAGAATACTGATTACAGGGGATATTCCATCACCCGTAGATCCGCCGGAAGGATGCAGATTTGCAAAAAGATGTCCTAAGGCTTTTGACAGATGTTTTAAAGAAACCCCCATGCTGAAAGAAAAGGAAAAAAACCACAATGTAGCATGTTTTTTGTACTAAGTACTTTACTCCTACTCTTCCTCTAGTGCACCTGCAAATTGACAGGTGCAGTTTTTTATTTACATTGGGACCCATTTATGGCAAAATTCTGTGTAATAATAAAGTTTATTTTATCCGGAAAAATATGTTATCATATAAAGGATCAATCATTACAGTATTATATTGGAGGTAAGGGGAGATGAAATTGAAACTTGGGCAAAAGATTTTATTAATTCTGACTGTAACACAAATAGCAGCATTTTTAACGGTTTTACTTTATCTTGGAATCACATTTACAGATATTCTTAACAAGCAGACTGGAAATGCAACGTTGAATGCTCAGCAAATTTTATTAAAACCCATAATATGGGCTTTTGTTATAGCATTGTTGTGGATAGCCGCTTCGGTATTTTTCACTTATAGGTCAATAATAAAAGGGGTAAGTCTTCCTTTAAAATATCTATCATCTCAAGTAGTAGATTTTGGAAACGGAAACCTAAAAGTGAAGTTCAGGCAGAAAACACAGGATTCAGTCGGGCAGATGGTAGGGGCTCTCAGGAGCATGACCGAAAATCTTCATGATAATATGATAAAGATAAAAGAAATTGGAGAACAGCTCAATGAATCGTCGGAAAAGCTTCAAAATGCAAGTGAAAGCTCTAAAAAGCATGTTACAAAACTTCAGGAAGATATTTCTAATTTTACTGCCGGCATAAGCGAATCCACGGAGAGTATAATAGACATAAACACATCCATAGACAGAATTTCAAAAAGCTCTCTCACTATATCAAACGACTCGCAAAATCTTTTCAAAAAATCTGAGGAAACCAGCAACATATCTATTGAGGGTAACAGTATTGTAAAAAAATCTTCCGGTATGATGGAACAGACACTTATACAGGCAGCCGAAAATGAAAAAACTTCTTCCGAAGTTGCTCAAAGCGCTGAAAAAGTTGTAAAAATACTTGAAACAATAAACTCCATTACAGAGCAGACCAATCTTCTTGCACTTAATGCTGCAATAGAAGCCGCACGAGCAGGAGAAGCCGGAAAGGGCTTCAGTGTCGTGGCAGATGAAATAAGAAAACTTGCAGAAGAAAGTAAAGCTGCAACTCAGGAGATATCGGATATCGTAAGCAGTGTAAAGAACGGCGCCGGTAAAGCAAAGGATGTTTCTTTCAAAACCCGTGAAATGGTTGAACAAATAAATATGGATTTTAAAGAAATAGAGAATAAATTTCTAAATATAAATACTAATATTACCGACATGAATTCAAAGATAAAAAATCTTACCGTTTCAAGTCAGGAACAGACCCATTCAATCCAGAGCATATGTCAAACCATGAACAACATATCCCAGGCTATGGAAAAGATGGATATGATTATAAACGGAATCAATACATCCATAGAAAAAGAAGCTCAGAACATCGAAAATATATCGTTCCAGTCAAAACAGCTTGAAGAACAGTCAAAGATACTTAAGCAGAATACCAGCAGCTATCAAGTATAGTTCTTTTTAGTTAGTATAGAAACTTTAACAAAAATGTTATTTACTAAAAAAGCAATTGATGATATAATTACGTTTGTACTTGCGGCCTCATAGGATAATGGTTAGTCCATCGGATTCTCAGTCCGAGAGTCGGGGTTCGATTCCCCGTGGGGCTGCCACAAAAGAGAAATGAATTCAAGGGATAATACGGAGCGTTCTGAAAAATCAGACCGCTCCGTATGTTTTTATGGTGCATAAAAGCTAGCCAGATATATATAGAAATGTATTTTATCAAGTTACAACAGTTGTGGATGATGTATCTTAATATTTATTTTTAACAAAAAAGAAGACTAATCTTAATCATAAATGAATTATTAAATATTTTTTAATGGTAAAATAGCAATGTTTATAGAAGCTTTTTTAGTAAGTTGCATAAATGTTTTTAAGAAACATAATTTAAGGAGGATTTTGCAATGCGTAAAAGTATATTTATTTTAGTTTTAGTTATTTTAAGCATGCTTGTGATTTCCTGCAATAAACCAGTTCCGCTGAAAATAAAGACCCCTGTGGTTACACCTATCGGTGGAACGTACATACAAGCACAGAATGTTACTATCACATGTGAGACAGCCTAAGCACAGATAAGATACACGCTTGATGGGAGTGAGCCCTCTTCATCCAGTAGCTTATACACCGGAGCGATTAATATATCTTCTTCTGCTACTTTAACGGCAAAAGCTTTTAAAGAAGGATTGGATGACAGTGAAACGGTTACACATGAGTGTGATCTTTCATTTCAGCTAAAGTTAAGCAAAACTTTTGGTGGAAGTGATTACGACTGCTTATTAAATACAATTCAGACTTCAGATGGTGGCTATATCGCCGTAGGAAGTACACGATCGAATGACGGAGATATTTTGGATAAACATGATCAATGGGACGGCTGGATAATCAAGATTAATTCAATCGGTGAAAAAGTATGGTCAAAATGCTTTGGAGGAAGTGATGAAGACCGCTTTAAAAGTATTATTAAAACAAATGATAACGGCTATATGGCAGTAGGAAACACAAAATCAAATGACGGAGATGTTTCTGGTTATCACAGTAATCGTGATGGCTGGATACTTAAATTAGAGTAGTAAGCAATCAACCTCCAACTTGAGATAACTCCAGTTGGAGGTTGATTTTTATTGATGTGTTAGCTTAAGGTATTAGGCTATGAATCCAGCTGTATAAAAAAACTGCATTCAAATGACTGTAAAGGTTTTAAGGAGATAAGTCCTTCTTTACTTTCAAAACTACCGTCGGAATCTTTGAAGTCAGCATGTCCGAACCATGGCTCAATACATACGAATGGTGCACCTGGCTTTGACCATAATCCTAGGTATGGAAATCCTTCAAAGCCAACAGTTACAGAGTGCAGATTTTTATGATTTTTTATAGTGGCCTGCGTTGATCTAAGTCCTTTAAATACGAGTGCATCGTTTTCAAAAGTGGTATGGTCAAGAAAAATTTTATCTTCATTCTTAAGCAAAGGAGCAGTTTCTCTTTCAAAAAGTCCCGTCTCATGATTTAAAAGCATAATATGTGCCGTTTCCGATTTATTGAACTGTATGTAGTAATCGTTAATAGATTCGTTATCGTATAAGGGACATCTGAAGCCTGGATGTGCTCCTATAGAAAAGAGCATAGTCAAAGTATCTTTGTTTCTTACGTTATAAAAAATATGGATTTTATTTTTCTCAAGAGCATAACGGATAGAAAGCTCAAAGTCAAAAGGGAATTTTTCTTTTGTATAGGGACTGCTTTTTAGAAGAAATTCAACGGAACTGTTGAAATCAGATAGGACTTCAAACTCCAGGTCTCTTGCAAAACCATGCTGACCCAGAGAATACTCTTTCTGACGGTAAGTATACCTGTTATTCTTAAGCTTTCCCACAATCGGGAAAAGAACCGGAGCATGTCTTGCCCAGTGCTTTGGATCAGCGGTCCACAGGTAGTTGATGCCGGCTTTATCTACCAGAGATGTCATTTCAGCGCCCTTGCTGTCCAAAGATACTTGCAGATACTCATTTTTTATAGTATATGTCATCTTCCACCTCAAAAATTTTGATTAATATATCGATCATCTTTTTTTCATTTGAAATTACTTCTTCTATGACTTTTGAAAGCTCCCTTCTTACGTCAGGCTTGCCAAAAAACTCCCATGAGTTAGGATTGTATATTCCTCCGCATATATCCCACATGTTGTACATCAGATCATGTTGGAGTTTCATGATTGAAGCGGCCTGATCAAGTTCGTACTCAAATTTTGTATTTTTAGCTGCAAGTCCTCTCAGGAAAAGTCCGGCTATCCATCGGCATTCAGCAAACATTCCAACTGCAGAGTTATGAATTTCGTGTATCATTTTAAGTTTTTCTTCTGAAATCTCTATAAAGTCATTTTCATCGAGTATTTGCTCTCTCCATGCCTGCAATCCAGCTATTCCTGCTTTTCTTCCATAAAGGTCTTCTGTGGTAAGTACCTTAAAAATCCAATCCATAGTATCATAGAAGTTAATTTCTTTTTTTCCGGGATTTTTTCCTTTAAGAATTAAAAGTGTCCAAGTATTTGCAAACCAATCAGATTTTATAAAATAGCCGTTTTCATCGAAGCTGACCCCGTCATTAAAAACTTCAAAGTTCTGAAAAAAGCTCCAGCCTAATACTCTATCGCAGTTTTGGTCATATCCTGTTATTATTGAACATTCTGGCGGGCCGACTACTCCAAAAGCAAGTACAGGGATATTTTTGTTTATGGAGCACATTATTTTTTGCCTGAAAAGCTTTTCATCATTTTGTGCTCCTGATTTGTCTACGGTTTCATAATCATATCCCGCTGCTCTGAATGCACGATCTATTATTTGTGAAGGATCGGCGATGGACATATGGTCTACATTATCTTGGTGCCAGCTTTTTTCCATAAAAATCCAAAAGCTATTCCACTTACACCCATGAATAAAACGTAAGGATAGTTGAGCTTCCAAGTTCTGTTATGCTCCAGAACAGGTATCCATGGATAATCTTCACCAGCATAGCGTAGCACGCTTGCAAGATAGCTCGGAAAGGGAACATCTTCAGGACAGATATCCGAACCTGAATAAAAACCAACCTTCATGACATCTTTTAAAACCTTTTTATCCGGAAAGGATTTAAGAGTTTCTTCCATATTCATTTCTGACTCCGTTGAAAATTTTTTTTTAGCAAAGTTTTTTTTGATTTCTTTTCTGAATCTTCCCGGAGTGATTTCAAATTTTTTTGAAAACGCTCTTGTAAAAGACTCCTGAGATGAAAAGCGATACTTAACTGAAATATCAAGTATCTTAAGACTGGAAAAAGCCAGATCCCAACATGAATAGGCAAGCCTTTTATTCCTCAAAAAAGCGGCAGAAGTCTGACCGGTTTTTTTATAAAACATTTCATAAAAGTAGGATACACTGTAACCAACATTTTCACAAAGAACTGAAAAGTCGATATCTTCGAAAATATTTTTTCCATATAGCCTATTGCAGTGTCTACTGCTGAAAAACCGCTCAATTCTGTCTCCTTGTCCGGACACATAGATTATAAAATAAATAATTCAGGAATTTATGATTTTTTTACGGTTTTAAAAAATTTTTTTGGTGGAAACCTCTTTTTCAAGTTCTATCAGGAATTTTTTGCGCCATAGTCCGCCGCTGTAGCCTGTCAGTTTCCCGTTAGTTCCTATTACCCTGTGACACGGAACAATTATCGGTATGGGGTTTTTTCCATTTGCATTTGCAACTGCCCTTATAGCGGACAGGTTGTTTATTTTTTGTGCTTGGGTCGAATATGTTATGGTTTCGCCGTAATGTATGTCCATAAGGCTTTTCCATACTTTATTTTGAAAATCTGTTCCTTCAAGGTAAATTGGCAGATCAAATTCACGTCTTTTACCTTTGAAGTATTCATTCAGCTGCAATTCCATCTTTTCAAGCAATGGTGAGCCGGTTTTGTAAAGAATAGTTCTTTCTGTCCTGTTATGCTGTTCCGGCAGCTCATTGTGAAATTTCAGAAATACTATGGAATCTTCTGTTGCACCTAAAAAAAGCTTTCCCAACGGTGAATCTGTGTAATGAACAAAAATTGTCCTCTCCGTCTTCTGTCCTTTAAAAGCTTTCATTTCTTTCTCCCACCTTAAAAAAGTAATTGATTTTTGCTATAATATTGAAGCAAAAAATAATTTTGATATTTAATAGCATTATATCAGATTTTATCGGCATTAATTAAATTTTTGGAGGCGAGATGACAGAAAAAATCAAATTGAAAACAAAACATATTTTACGGTCTTCATTGAAAAGTCTTAAAAATAATTTTTTGGAGTACTTTATATTTGAAAGCATATATAAAACTGCACTGCATTTTCTCATAATACCGCTTATGATGTTCATTTTTACTTTTTCCGTAAAGCTTTCCAATAACGGAACTATAAAAAATACAGAGTTCTTTAAACTATTTTTTGACATCAAAGGATTTTCAGGAATTTTTATAGTTTCACTTTTTTTGTCCGTCATCTTTTTTATTGAACTTTTTGTTCTTGTTATAATTAACTATTCTGCCAGAAATAACAGTAATCCTTCGATAATCTATGCTTTTATTATTTCATTGAAAAAACTGCGACTTCTTCTTGGAAAAGGATTTTTTATAATGCTTGTCTTTGCTCTGCTTATAATTCCATTTCTTGAAACAGGTATTGAGAACGGAATTATTGCAAATATACGTATTCCTGATTTTGTGGATGAGTATATCTTCTCAACGTATAAGCTTTTAATTCCTTACATAATGCTTATGCTCATGATTGTATCCTTTTCAGTAGGACTTATCTTTATGATTAATGTTGCTGTTGAAGAAGACTGCACATTACAGCAGGCTTTCAAAAAAAGCCGGCTGCTTGCGAAAGGAAACAAGATAAAGATTATATGGATAATTTTTATCTGGAACTTAATTATCCTAGCTATTCCAGCATTTTTAATAGGTGTTCCTTTTATTCTTTTGGTTCTTTTACTTATAAAAGTTACAGGGTTTGATTACAATGAATTTATGTCGACCATTCCATACATATATGCATGGGCAGTGCAGTTGTACTATATAGTTATTTCAATGTACATGCCAGCAAACATCTGCGTGATTTCAGAGATATATCACGCTTTAGATCAGGCTCCCAAAGAGTTTAAGTTTTCTGTTCCGCAGAAAATGAGAAAGTTTCAGATGAAGGTTAAAAGAGTTTTAAGTTCTTATTCATTGGTATTTTTATCGTTAATTCTTACCTCTCTCTTTTTCTACACCCTTTACTCTGCAGACAGGTTTAAAAACTCAATGTTTAACTTTACAGGAGTAGATATAATATCTCATAGGGGAGACAGCAAAAACTTTACGGAAAATACCCTTCAGGCGATAATGTCTGCGAAAGATATGGGTGCTGATATTTGTGAGATAGATGTTCAGCTTACAAAGGATTCAAGGGTTGTTGTCTTTCACGATAAAAGTCTGAAAAGACTCACCGGAATAAGTGAGTATGTTAATAATCTTGACTATTCAGAGCTTATAGCACTTGCCGGACAGTATGTAAAGATACCTCTTCTTGAAGATGTTCTTGACTATGCAAAGGATAATATCAAACTTGTAATAGAGCTCAAACCAGACAGCAGAAGAAAAGAGCTGGTTGAAAAAGTAATCGGATATGTGAAAAGCAGAAATATGATATCAAAAGTAATGATTCAAAGTCTCGATTATAAAAGTCTTGAAATGATTGAAACCATAGAACCAAGAATAATTACCGGTTTCATAGCCTATATGCTTTACGGGGACTATAAAAAACTTGTGGTAGATTTTCTGAATGTTGAGAAATCATACCTTTCAGAAAAAATGATAAAAGATATTCACAATGCAGATAAAAAAGTATGGGTATGGACAGTAAACAGCAGAGATGAGATAGAAAACTTTGTTGACATGAAAGTTGATGGTATTCTTACAGACGATATCCTGACTTTAAAGGAGTATCTTAAGGAAAAAAACGAAGAAGTTTTGAAATATGCGAATATCATAAAATAAAAAGGTTAATTGATTATTTTGTAATTAATTAACCTATGTATTTTATAGTTGTTCACAGCATTCTGTTAACAAAGATAACTTTTTGTAAAAAAACAAAAATGTAACTGTTAGTAAATAAAAAGGATAGAGTTTTGGTTGAAAAGTTAAATATTATATGATAATATGCCTCCAGCCCTGAAAAGGGTTTTTGTATTCATATAATGTTATTGTTTCATATACCTAAACTAAGGACGGTGTCTGTGTTGAAAAGAATTTTGATAACCATACTCATTGTTTTATCTGTAATGACGATTTTTGGAAATCCCAAGGATCTCATAAAAAACGCCAATTACGATAAACTCAAAACTTTGATTGACATTAGGATTGAAAAGGAAAGATACAAGGTTACGCCCATAGATAAAGAAAGACTTGAGGCTATTCTTCCGTATATTGTTTATCTCAGCAATAGTTATTCCATAGACCCAGTGATATTTATTACCATAATAGAACAAGAATCTGGATACAGATGGATAACAGGCGACAGTGGTAAGGCAGCCGGATTTGTGCAGCTTCATCTTTCCACTGCATGGTACTGTATGGACAAGTTTAAGGATGAACTCCTCGATATGGGACTTACTAATACAGAAATAAAAAGCATAAAAGACCTGGAAATGTCTGTAATAAGAACGTCTGTGCTTGGTTTTTACTGGTTCATTTTAAAGCTTAAGGAAACCGGTTCTTACAGAAAGGCTATAGGACTTTACAACGGAGTCGATAATGAAAGCTATATAAACAATTTTGTTGAAAAGTATATGCAGCTGCATGAAATATACTTTAATCTTAAAGGGTATTCTGCATAAGACGTAAAAATTTTTGTTAACAGACAACTCTGCAAATAATAAGATAAAAACAAGGCGCTGAATAAAATACTTATTCAGCGTCTTGTTTATTTATCTTCCCAGAATTTTTTCTATTTCAGATTGTGATAGATACTTGGGCTGATACTTTTCGTTGTTAATGAGCAGTTGTCTGTTGAATGCCATTAGATGGTTTTCGGAACCCTGTCTAAGATTTACAAAGATCTGCTTTATATCCTCGTTGTCAGCTTTAACTATCTCACTGTTTATATCAGCTATATCCATTTCTTCAATAAGCATTCCGACTTTGAAAGCTTCGATTTGTGAAGTGCTTCCCTGTTGTACAAGCTGATTGTATAACTCCTGCACCTCCTGGCTGCTGAACTTACCTTTCTCCTGAGCCACATAATCTATTTTATATTTTTCCAGAAGAGCTTGTACCTGCTGCATATGAACCTGTTCAGCTCTTGCAATGTTTATAAACGGATTTATGTCCCATTTCTCTGCTAAAGCTATGTAAACATCTCTTGCAAGTTTTTCTTCCTCTACCATTTTTAACAAGGCAGTTTTTTCAGTTTCATCCACAGTTTGAAAAGCAAAGAGACCTACGTAATTTTTAAGTGTCTGATCCTGTATCAAATCTCTTTGAGAAGTATATCCCTTATCTGCTTGTCTTTTTACTGGTAAGTTTCCGGGATTTTTACCCATTTGTGGACCCTGAGCGAAAGAAAATATAACTGCACTTAAAACTCCTGCCATTAACAATACTTTTTTCATATATCTCCACCTCCGGTTTAGTCAATTGTGATTATATTATAGGAGATATCTCTTAGTATTGGCTTAGAGAGCTGGTTTTAGATTTAAAACAAGCTTAAAAAACTCTGGCAAAACTGTGGCAGTAAAAATTATCTGGATCTGCGGATAAAAAACTTTCTTGTTTCATCGTACCACAGAACAATGGAACTTACACCAAAGGCTATTAAAAGATCCTTAAAGGACAAGGCACAGATACCAAAAATTGATGAAAATGCCGGTATATAAACAACTATAAGCTGAAGTGCCACGGTAAGCAAAACTGCACCCAAAAGATACTTATTTGACCAAAGACCTGTTTTGAAAACCGATACGCTTGATGATCTTACCGAATAAGCATAGAACATCTGGGATATAGTAACTATCATAAATATCATGGTCTGCCATACCGGGCTGTTGTTTGAATAATATATGTGTCCGGTCACTATTGAAGCTGCACCGATTATTATTCCGACAATGATTATGTTTATAAGCAGTCCGGTCGAAATAACTCCTCCTTTATTATTTCTGGGAGGTCTCTTCATTATGTCTTTTTCTGCAGGTTCTACTCCCAATGCTAGTCCAGGCAAACCGTCTGTGACAAGGTTTATCCACAGAATCTGAAGCGGAAGCAGAGGCAGCGGCATTCCAATAAATGGAGCAGCAAGCATCAGCAGGATCTCTGCAAAGTTGCTTGAAAGTATATATTTTATAAACTTTATTATATTGTCATATATAGCTCTTCCTTCCTCAACGGATGAGACGATGGTCGAAAAGTTGTCATCAAGCAGAACCATATCAGCTGCCTGTTTTGAAACATCTGTTCCGGTTATTCCCATAGCTACGCCGATATTGGATTTTTTTAGTGCCGGTGCATCATTTACACCATCACCGGTCATGGCTGCAATATACCCTTTGTTTTGCCAAGCCTGTACGATTTTTAACTTATGTTCTGGAGAAACTCTTGCATATACACTTGTAGATTCCACTTGTTTTTCAAGCTCTTCAACAGTCATTTTTTCAAGCTCGCTTCCAGTAACAACCGTATCGTTTTGAGTTATTGAAAGTTCTTTTGCAATATATAGGGCGGTCATCGGATGGTCACCGGTTATCATTACAGGTTTAATTCCGGCTGATCTGCACTTTTCTACAGCAGCTTTTACTTCAGGTCTTGGCGGGTCAATCATTCCGAATAAACCAATGAGTATAAGGCTATCTTCATAAACTTTTTCCGAAGCTTCAGCAGGCCTGAAAGCTGCAGCCAGAACTCTCACTCCTTTACGGGCAAGAGAATCGTTGACAGCCATTAACCTATCTCTGTCGTTTTGAGTAATCGGTCTTATGAGTCTGCCGTCCAGTATACGGTCTGCAAACTTTAAAAGACTGTCAGCAGCGCCTTTGGTAAAAGAAATGTATTTAAACTCTTTCAAAATATCATAAAGATCTTCCGAGACTTCCTTTATATTTTGAACTAAATGGAGAGTAGTCATCATTTTTCTGTCAGAATCAAAAGCCAATTCATTTATCCTGGGCAATAATGATTCTATTTTCCTTTTATCGTATCCGTTTCTCTGAGCTATCTCAACCAGTGCACCCTCGGTAGGATCACCGATCATTTTTCCGTTTTCTTGTATTTCAGAGTCGTTGCATAGTAACCCGGCGGTCAAAAGCATTTTTATATCAGGGGATGAATCCTTAAGTCCGTTTATATCAGCAGCTCCCAAAGTACTTGTATAGATGGAAGTTACAGTCATCTTATTCTGTGTAAGAGTGCCGGTTTTATCTGAACAGATGACTGAAACACTTCCAAGAGTTTCAACTGCAAGCAGCTTACGTATAAGGGCATTTCTCTTAAGAAGCCTTTGAGTTCCAAGGGCTAGTGAAATTGTTACCAAGGCCGGCAATCCTTCCGGAACAGCTGCAACAGCCATACTTATAGCGGTCATAAAAAGGACTTGGATATCTTCTCCCCTTAAAATTCCCAGCACAAAAACAATCGCAACAATAGCAAGAGCTATTACAGCGAGCAGTTTACCAAGCTGATCAAGCTTTTTTTGAAGAGGCGTGGGCTGTCTGTCAACGCTCTGCATCATTTTTGCAATATGTCCAAGCTCTGTGTTCATACCTGTCTGAGTCACTACCGCCGTTCCTCTTCCAGAAGTTGAAACAGTTCCCATGTAACCTGTATTTTTTCTGTCTCCTAGAGGGAGATTTACATCAGATATAGCATCAGACATTTTTTCGATAGGTTCGGACTCCCCTGTAAGTGCGGACTCCTGAACTTTAAGATTTACAGACTGTATAATTCTGCAGTCGGCAGGTATTGAATTTCCTGCATCTATCTGAATAATATCCCCAGGAACAAGCTCTTTGGAAGAAATCTCTATTAATTTTCCTTCACGTTTGACCTTTACTGTTGGAAGAGACATTTTTCTGAGGGCTGCCATGGCTTTTTCAGCTTTATACTCCTGAGAAAATCCAAGCAGTATGTTTATTACCACAATCGCCAGAATTACTATGGCATCTGTTGTCTCGCCAAGGAAAAATGAGATTATGCCTGCAATGACAAGCATGATTACCATAATACCAGATGCCTGTTCCAGAATAATTTTCCAGGGTTTTTTCAAAGCGCCGTCAACGAGTTCATTTTTTCCATATCTGTTCAACCTTTCTTCGGCTTGTTTATAAGAAAGGCCGGTGGTGATATCTGTGTTCAGCTCTTTTAAAGTTTCTTCAACAGTCTTCCTGTACCAGTCTGCCATAGTAGTTTTCTCCTTTTTTATAATAAAAAAGACCTTTGTCAGGATTGTCCTGACAAAAGTCTTGCATATGATTTTTTGCGCATATTACAAAACCAGACTCTTTAAGTCGTGAATGTTGATTTTGTAATCTTCGGATACCGAAGATGCTACTCCCTTTTGTTCATATAAAATATTATATACGTAAAAAAAGTATTTGTCAAATATAAAAAGCTCCGGAGAGTTTAATCTCTCCGGACAAGCTTGGAATACCTGATCTTTTTGGGGGTATAGATCATATATTACCGCAAATTATGTTGTTTTGAATTTTCGGGTTTGTGTTTCAAGATTTTCAGAAAGAGCATTAAGTTCTTCGCTATTTGCACTTATCTGCTGTGCCCCTTCACTCTGCTGGTTGACACCTGTTACCATATTATTTATCTCTTCATTGATTTTAAGCATTATTTTGTTTGCATTCTGCATGGCGGAGGAAATTTCTTCCGAGGCAGCACTTTGTTCCTGTGCACTGGCTGAAAGATTTTCTATCATGGAGTTTATGTTTCCTACAAGAGTTTCAATCTCTTTGAAAATAATGCTTATATTCTTTCCACCCTCGCTTACATTTTCAACCTTAGATTTTGTTAGAGATGTGGCCTGATTGGCGAGCTCTGTTTTTTTACGTATATCAGTAAGAATGTCAGAAATATCCTGAGTGGCTTTTTTTGATTCCTCTGCCAGTTTTCTTATTTCATCGGCTACAACAGCAAAGCCTTTTCCTGCTTCTCCTGCTCTGGCTGCTTCAATTGCAGCATTTAGTGCAAGAAGATTGGTCTGCTCGGTTATAGAGTTTATGGACTGTAAAATAGTTTCTACGTTACGTGAAGACTCCGCAAGATCTGCTACAAGCTTTGATGTGTTTTCTGTCTGACCCACGGTTTGCTGTATGGTTGAAATAATTCCTTGTACGTTCTTCATACCGTTTGAAACACTTTTTGAAACATTTTCAGCGTTTGATGCCAGTTCAACAGCAGCCTTTGAAACGCTTTGGGCACTGGATGCAACCTCCTCTGCGGAAGCATTCAGTTCTTCTATATTGGCTGAAGCACTCTGAACGTTGTTTTTTATCACATCGGCCTGTACTGAAAGCTCTTCGCTTGTGGAGCTTGATTCTTGTGCCACAGCCGCAAGATCGGAAGAGGAAGCGTTGAGCTGTTTTGAAGCCTGAAGAATTGATTTCATGGATTCATCAAGTTCTTTTGCCATAGTATTAAGATTTTGTGCCATGACAACTATTTCAAGACTTCCGGATGGTGTAAACTTGGTTGTGAGATCACCTTTTCCGAAACTTTTTATTTCGCTTAGAATCCTTTCCATTGGCCGGGAGACATTAAAGCGTATAAAAAATATGGTTATGATAAGCGCAATTGCGGTTATGGCAG
>Ga0116185_1001488_pt1 | contig 23342 bp, 21 predicted proteins | sample AD_JPNNA7_MetaG_FD_89754 | JGI IMG/M metagenome (GOLD analysis project Ga0116185, IMG submission 89754) | Active sludge microbial communities of municipal wastewater-treating anaerobic digesters from Japan - AD_JPNNA7_MetaG | ecosystem: Engineered > Bioreactor > Anaerobic > Digestate | place...
GCAAACGCGGTATCGAGCACATCGGAAGAGGTCATGCCCATGTGGATGAACCTGGCGTCCTCCCCGACGTATTCCGCTATGCAGGAGACAAAGGCGATGACGTCGTGCCGGGTCACCTCTTCGATCGCCTCGATCCTCTCCACGGTAAACCGTGCCTTCTCTTTGATATTGTCAACGCTCTGCACGGGAACCTTCCCCAGGGAAGCCCATGCCTCGCACACTGCTATCTCCACATCGAGCCACTTCTGGTAGCGGTTCTCGTCAGACCAGATCCGCTCCATAGCCTGTCTTGTATAACGACGTATCACCGGGTCTTGCCCCTCCTGTCGATCATATAGTTGCTTCCTTCGAGGCCCTTGACATAGGATCTTACCTCTGCCGCAATCTGGGAGACCTCTCCGTAATGCTTATAGCGCCCCTGTTCGTTCATGGCCACGGCAATGGATATGGTCATGACAGGAAACATCCTTTTTTCACCGTTCCTTGACGTCGAGACGATCCCTTTCCGCTCGAGGTCTTCCTCGCTGTAGAAGTTCCGGATCACCATATCGAAGCGGGATATGATCTCCTCACACAGCTTCCTCACGCTCCCGATCGGGCAGACGAACACGAAGACATCCCCTCCCGCGTGGCCGACAAAGGTATCCTCATGGTCGATCTCTCTGACGGCATTGGTGATAACCCTTGACGTCGCCAGAATCACCTCGTCTCCGCTCGAAAATCCATAGCGGCCATTATAGGGCTTGAAGCTGTCGAGATCCACCCACGCGAAAGCGACCTCCTTTTCCTGATCAAGCATACGCTGGATGCAGCGGATGATGGCCTCATTGCCGGGCATCCTCGTGAGAGGATTGGTGCCCATCTCCCGCATAACCCTCCTGGAAGCAAACTCAATCCTGCGCTTGGTTTCGAGAAGGGAACCGCCGAGCACGATAAAGTCGTCGATGGGGATATCGATGGATGAATTTCTTTCGAGATCCTCCTTCCTGTAGACTGCTATGATCGGAAGGTGGCCATGAATCGTACTGCTCCTGATCTTCTCGACAATCCTGCCGCCATGCTCGGCGAGGTATGTGCGGTCAACGAGGATGAGATCCGGCGGGTCCATGGAGATGAGCGAGGAGATATCTCCATCGCTTCGGATCACCTGGACGAGGTCGGTACTCGATGAGACGATGGACGACAGAGACTCGTCAAGGCTCTCTTTCACGATAATGACCGTCTTCATGCTGTAAACCCCTTTACGACCGGAAATTGTCCACTTCCTCCAGGTCGGCGAGAATCTTGCGCATGATCTGCGGGAGGTCGATCTGAGGCATTCCTATGAACTCCCATGCTTCTTTCGATATCTTGCCGACCCATCTGTCTCCGCCGTACCCCACCCCGAATGCACGAACCAGGCTGTCTGCGATATGTACCACGATGACACGCTCCTTGAGCCTTGGGGCCCTTGCCGGCTCGTGGTGATAGGAAACGGGTACAATCAGCTTCTCCGGAAGACCCCATTCTTCCGAAAGCCATGTGCCGATATCAGCATGATCGACCCCGAGAACTTCGATCTCGGCCTCCCGGAATGAGCATCCCTTTGCCTCGACGATCCTCGTGATCCGGTCATAGTCGGCACTCAGGGAGACCCTGACGAGCACCTTTCCGATATCATGGAGGAGGGCTGCCGTGGATATCTCTTCGGGCTCGCTCAACCCGAGCTTCCTGCTGATGGCGCCTGAAATGATGGCTGAGCCGAGCGAGTGCTCCCAGAGGCCCACCATGGATTTTTCCATGATATCGAACACCGAGGCAGAGAGCACGACCCCCTTGATCACGTTGAACCCCAGCAGGATAACGGCGTGGCTTATGGAGGATATCCTGCCCGGGAACCCATAGAAGGGTGAGTTGACGAGCCTGAGCACCTTTGCACTCAATACCTGGTCGGCCGATATGAGTTTCCCCACTTCCTGGGCTGTGACATCAGGGCTTTCGACCACGGTCGTCAGCTTTCTCACGACCGGCGGCAGGGTTGGAAGGCTGTGGATCTTCTTCGTGATGGATTTGATCTTCTCTGCCTTGCTCACGGAGCTGCCTCTTGTGCTTCCTGTTCCTCCATCTCCCTGGCCTCGGCCTCGATTGCGCTCGCAATGGCATCCCGGATCTGTTCCATGAGGGGGTCCCCCTCGACGTGTGCGAACCTGGCAGCCATCTCCTGAATCTTTTTTTCCGCAGTCTTGTCAGGCACCCCTGTATCAACCGGATGCCCCTTGACAGTGAGGGTGGAGATGTTCATCTCCCGAAGCCGGTCTATGAGCTTGTCGGTGAGCTCTGTTCCTTCCGTGCACAGGGGCATGCCCTTGTCGCTCATAACAGGTTTCGCCAGGACCATACCGGGTTTGATATCGTTGATCGAAAGCTTCTGCATACCTGGTCCTTACACCGGTCACCGGACCCTGGAGCCCACTGCCGGCTCCCTGTCAAAGGTGACCAGGGCGAGCTTGCCGTCAGGAGTATCCGTAGCCAGGAGCATTCCCTGACTCTCGATGCCCATGAGCTTTGCGGGCTTCAAGTTCGTCACCACTGCCACGTATTTTCCCACGAGTTCCTGGGGAGGGTAGGACTTCGCTATGCCTGCAGCGATCTGTATCCGTTTCCCCACATCGACCTGAAGCACCACGAGCTTGTCTGATTTTTCCACCTTGTCGGCCTCGATGATCCTGCCGACCTTTATGACGGACCTCGCAAACTCGGAGATGTCGATGAGGTTCGTTTCTTCCTTTTTGGCCTTCGTCTCCGCCGCAGGGGCCTGTTCAAGCTTTTTCAAGCGCTCCACCCTGGGGAAGAGCGCCTCTTTGACACTGATTGTTGTTCCGGACTCGAGCCTTCCGAACTCGAGGTCCTGGGTCGTGATCTCTCCCTTCACGCCGAGGATGCCGAGGATCCGGTTCGCCGTATCGGGCATGACCGGGTAGATCAGCTCCGCAACGAACCTGACGCCTTCCATGATATTGTACATGACTGCCGCCAGACGCTCAGGATCGGACTTCGCGAGGACCCAGGGGGCCATCCTGTCGATGTACTTGTTCAGCGAGGAGATGAGAGACCATACCGTGGCCATGGCGGTGTGCATCTCGAGGTTTTCCATCCTCGTCCTGTACTCATCTGCAACCTTCATGGCAAGCTCCTGGAGCTCCCTGTCTTCAGGGGTCGGGTCTGCTCCTTTTTCCGGCAGCACCCCGCCGAAATACTTGGCGACCATGTTCGTGCTCCTGCTCACGAGATTCCCGAGATCGTTCGCCAGGTCGGCGTTGTACCTCTCGATGAGGGCCTCCTCTGAGAAGTTCGAATCGAGCCCGAAGACCATCTCCCGGACGAGGAAATACCGGAAGGCGTCGATCCCGTACTTCTCCTTGAGATCGAGAGGGTCCACGACATTGCCGAGGCTCTTGGACATCTTGGCCGCATCGACATTCCAGAACCCGTGCACATCGAGATTGCAGTAGGGTTCGAGCCCGACGGCCTTGAGCATGGTCGGCCAGTAGACGGCGTGGGGCTTGAGGATGTCCTTGCCCACGAGGTGCTGGGCAGCTCCCCAGAAATCCGTGAAGTGCTCCGCATCGGGATAGCCGATGCCCGTAAGGTAGTTGATCAGCGCATCGAACCAGACATAGCAGACATACTGCGTATCGAAGGGAAGCTCGATCCCCCATGAAAGCCGTGTCTTGGGCCGCGATATGCACAGATCGTCAAGGGGCTCCCGGAGCATCCCGAGGACCTCGTTCCTGTATCTCTCGGGCCTGATGAAATCGGGATGTGCGTTGATGTGCTCGATGAGCCAGTGCCGGTATTTCTCCATCTTGAAGAAATAGTTCTGCTCCTGCCGGTACACGAGCTCTTTTTCGTGAATGGGGCACTTCCCTTCGATCATCTCGGTTTCCGTGAAGAACCGCTCGCACCCGATACAGTAGTGTCCGCCGTACTCGCCGAAGTAGATGTCGCCCTTGTCATAGACCAGCTGTAAGATGGCCTGAACGGTACGGACGTGGTCCGGCTCGGTCGTGCGGATGAACCGGGTGTAGTCGACCTGCAGCTCCGGCCACAGCTCCCTGAACCGCGCGCTGTTCTCATCGGCTAGCTTCCTGGGGGTGGTCCCTTTAAGCTTCGCCGTCTCGGCGATCTTGTCCCCGTGCTCATCGGTGCCGGTGAGGAAGAAAACTTTCTCTCCCAGGAGCTTGTGATACCTGGCCATAACATCGGCGATCACCGTCGTATAAACATGCCCGAGGTGCGGCTTCGCATTTACGTAGTAGATGGGAGTGGTTATATAAAAGTACTGCTTCATGCAGGCTTGCTCCTCTTCTTTTTGGCGTTTCTCTGTCTGGAGGATCTCCTCCTCTTGGGTCTCGTCCTTTCCTTGTCGCGTTCAGGGGCCTGTCCGCTCGGAGGGGCAGCGGCAGGCGGTTCCTTGGGCTTGTTGTGCTCGGCAGCCTTCTGCTCGCCGAGCTGGGAATATTCCTCTTCGGTCAAGATGTCGGAAACCTTGCACTTGACGAATCGGCGATCGGCGAGCTTGGCCACGAAGCTCTGATTGATGATGTTGATGCTCACGACGAAGGCCTCTCCCTGCTCGAGGAAGACCTTCTTCCCCGGCTTCGGGAGGTTGTCTATGAGGTTTGCATACGATTCCTTTTCATAGGCGAGACAGCACTTGAGCTTCCCGCACAGCCCGGAAATCTTCGTAGGGTTGAGCGTCATGTTCTGGTTCTTCGCCATCTTGACCGATATCCGCTGGAAACCTGTGAGAAACACGGCGCAGCACAGCTCTCTTCCGCAGCTCCCGATCCCGCCGAGCATGGCCGACTCCTGCCTGCTCCCGATCTGACGAAGCTCGATCCTGGTCCGGTATTTTTCCACCAGGTCTTTGAGCAGCTCCCGGAAATCCACCCTCCCCTCGGCCACGAACGAAAAGGTGATCTTCGTGCCGTCGAACATCTGCTCGACCCGGGTGAGCTTCATGGGCAGGTTGCGGGCACGGATGCGCTCGGCGCAGAACCGGAAGCAGTCCTGCTCCTTGGCACGTACGAGGTCGAGCTTGTCCCTGTCTGCCTCTGTGAGCTTTCTTACCACAGACTTGATTTCGTCAAGTCCGACTGCCTCCTCCTCGGAGGGAAAGCCGAGCACCTTCGCTACCGCGAGACCGGATTCCGTATTCACAAGGACCAGGTCACCATTTGCAAGCTCCAGGTCCTGGGCATCGAAGATATAGGATGCGGGAATAGCCGGAAATCTTACACACACCAGTTTCTTGGGTTTCACTTCGTAGTTTTCCATGTTTTCCATCATTATCATGTTAACAATCTTGCACATTATTTATCAAGGACATCTTTTCGAATTCATATCCGGTTGATTACCGATTGCATTTATGGGATAAGGGGGGCGAATATTCCAAAGGGGGGGGCGCAAAGAGGATCTATGACGCTTTGGGAGTTCTTCATCAAAGGCGGTCCTGTCATGTGGCCGCTTCTGGCATGCTCGGTCGTTGCCCTGGCCATCATCATCGAGAGATCCTTTTCTCTGCGGCAGAGCAGGATCATTCCACGGGTTCTCATAGAAGAGGTTGAGCGGCTCGCCCGCATGGGAAGGCTCGCCGACATCGAAAGGCTTATCAGGAGAAGCTCCTCCCCCATATGCCCGGTGGTCATGGTTGCCATAAAGAATGCAGGCATGCGCAGGGAAATCATCAAGGACTATATGGAAGAGGCCGGAGCGACAGAGGCAAACGCCATCGAACGATACATCGATGTCCTGGGCATCATTGCGGCGATCTCCCCTCTGCTCGGGTTCCTGGGCACGGTTACGGGCATGCTCAAGTCATTCCATGCCGTGAGCACATCGGGGGGCAATTCCAGCCAGCTCCTCGCAGCCGGTATTTCCGAAGCCCTTATCACCACGGTAGCAGGACTCTGCATCGGCATACCCGTGTTCGTATGCTACCGGCTGCTCCTTGCCCGAAGCGATTCCCTCATTCTTGAGATGGAAAAGGCCTCTGCCAGGATTCTGGAATATCTGAAAGGTGAGGATCATGAGGTTCAGAAAGAGAAGAAGGGACAGGAAATCCTCGGGATTTGACGTCACTCCCCTCGTGGATGTGATGTTCCTCCTCCAGATCTTCTTCCTGCTCACCTTGGGGTCTCCCCTGAAGGTGAGCGAGGTGAATCTTCCCAGCTCGAGCAGCGGGCAATCGCTCACCAAAGAGGCAATCTCGGTGGCAGTTTCCTCCCGGGGCATCTTCGTCAACGGCGTGAGCTCACCGGAAGACACCGTCAAATCGTTGCCGATCGATAAGGACATCGTCGTCCTTGCATCACGAGATATCCCCTATGTCAAGGTCATAAACCTGCTCGACATCCTCAGGTCTTCCGGTCACGAACGGATTTCCCTTGCGACCAAGCCTCTTAAGGACTAGGGGGAAGCGGCAGGCTGCTTTTTTATATCTAACTGACTTTCCAGTAAAGATTTCCGTATATTAATTTGACTTATAGTTTGCCCGACATTATTATTATTCCCTATGAAACGCATTCTCCTGGTGGAAGACGACAAAAATATCCAACGGCTTCTTGAGGAAGAGCTTCAAGAAGACGGGTATTCGATCGATGTCGTTTCCGACGGAAAGGAAGCGCTTTCCTACCTCGAGGGAAAAAACGGCGAGAAGCCCGATCTCATCATCCTCGATCTCCGTATGCCCAGGATGAACGGATTTGAAACCATGGGCCATATCATCAAATCGCGGCAGAACACGCCGATTATCATCCATACCGCATACTCGAGCTACCGCAATGATGTGATGGTCATGGCAGCCGATGCCTATATCGAAAAATCGCATGACTTGACGAAGCTCAAAGAAACGATTAAAGAACTCATCGGTGAATAATGCCTCGAATCAGTGACGTAGACGTTATCATTCTTGCCGGGGGAAAGGGCGAAAGACTCTACCCCTTGACGAAGGACCGCGCCAAGCCCGCGGTTCCTTTCGGGGGGATGTACAGAATCATCGACTTCACCCTGTCAAACTGCGTCAATTCCGGCCTGACGAAGATCTATGTTCTTTCCCAGTACAAGTCCCATTCCCTCGACAGGCATATCCAGCGGGGATGGCTCTCGTTCTTCTCGTATCCTCTCGGGGAGTTCATCTACAATATCCCCGCCCAGCAGCGCATCGGAAGCTCCTGGTACGAGGGGACCGCCGATGCCGTCTTCCAGAACATCTACACCCTCCAGCAGGACAGGCTCCCCTATACGCTCATCCTCTCCGGAGACCACATCTACCGGATGAACTACGCCCACATGCTGAAACACCATGTGGAAAACCGTGCGGACATCACCATCGGCGTGGTCCCCATGCCGGTGGAGACAGCCTCGGAGTTCGGGATCATCATGGCGGACCGGAACATGGAGGTGATCGGCTTTCAGGAAAAGCCCAAGGAAAATCCGGTCACCATGCCCCATGATCCGACGAAGGTCCTCGTTTCCATGGGGATCTATGCGTTCAATACCGAAACCCTCATCATGCAGCTCATCGAGGACGCCAAGAGGAAAGACAGCTCCCACGACTTCGGCAAGGATATCATCCCCAAGATGGTCCAGGGCGGCAACAAGGTAATTGCCTACAATTTCAGAGGGATCGGCGGGAATTCCTACTGGAGAGACATCGGCACTCTCGATGCCTACTACGAGGCCCATATGGACCTCGTATCCGTTACGCCCCAGTGCAATCTCTATGACCCGACGTGGCCTATCCACACCGTGTACAGCCCGTATCCGCCCGCCAAGATGGTCTTTTCGGGCGGCGACGACGGCAGGCGCATCGGGACGGTGCTCGATTCCATCATCTGTAACGGAGCGATCATTTCCGGAGGCAAGGTCTCCCGAACCATCATCTCTCCCAATGTGAGAGTCAACAGCTATGCCGAAGTGCTCGATTCCGTCCTCATGGAAGGGGTTTCCGTGGGGAGAAACTGCAGGATAAAAAATGCGATCATCGACAAGTATGTAAAGATCCCACCGAATACAACCATCGGGTATGACCTCGAAGAAGACCGCAAAAAGTACGATATATCCCCGAGCGGAATCGTCGTTATTCCCAAGTTCACCGCCTTTGAGTAAAAACGCTCCATGAAACGCATCGCCCTGGTAAGCCTCGGATGTCCGAAGAACCTCGTGGACTCCGAATTCATCCTCGAACAGCTCGAAAAAGCAGGATACACGATCGTCTCCGATCCTGCCCATGCAGACACCGTGGTGGTAAATACCTGCGCCTTCCTCACGGAAGCCGTGGAGGAATCCATCGAGACCATGCTCGGATTCACAGGCCAGGGCAGACAGGTCGTCTGTACAGGATGCCTCGTGAGCAGGTATGGAGACGAGCTCCTGCGCGAGATGCCGGAGATCACTCTCTTCGCGGCGCCCGGCACCTATGATGGCTTGGCCTCTGCCCTGCAATCGGGAACGAGATACCTGAAAGCCTGCTTTTCGGGCGTGGTGAGGAGATCATACACCACGACAAGGCCGTACGCCTATGTCAAGGTGAGCGAAGGATGCTCGAACCTATGCAATTACTGCCTCATCCCCGGTATCAGAGGCCCTCTCGTCAGCAAACCGCATGGGGAGATCGTCGATGAATGCCGGGACCTCGCCTCTCGAGGGGTCAGGGAAGTCATCCTCGTGGCCCAAGACCTCGGCAGCTATGGCCCCGATACGGCTGACGGCATCCGTCTGGAGGACCTCATAGAGAAAATCTCGCTCATCGACGAGATTGCATGGATCAGGCTCATGTACATGCACCCTGCCACCACGACGGAGTCCCTCGTCGAAATCATGGCGGACAATCAGAAGATCGTGCCGTACATCGACCTGCCGATCCAGCACGTATCGCCGCAGGTATTGAAAGCCATGGGCCGCAAAGGGGGGTCGGATGCGGTCCGCAAAGCCTTCGATCTCTTGAAATCGAGGGCGGCGGATGTCTGGGTCCGGTCAACGATCATGGTCGGGCATCCGGGAGAGGACGACGAGGCGTTTGCAGAGCTCGAAGATTTCGTCCGGCAAGGGTATATCGATCACCTCGGCACATTCGCCTATTCGCCTGAAGAGGGCACCGTGAGCTCGACCATGAACGATCCCCTGCCCCGGGAAATCAAAGAGGCCCGCAGACAGCGGATCATGGAGATCCAGCAGGATATCTCCCGGAAAAGGCTCCGGTCTCTCCTGGGCAGACGGCTACCCGTGCTCGTGGAAGGCCGTCATCCCGAGACCGATCTCCTCCTTGTAGGCAGGTCCGAATTCCAGGCCCCCGAGGTCGACGGCCTGGTGATCATCAATGACGGCTCCGCCTCTTTCGGTTCACTTTCAGAGGTTGAGATAACCGACACAATGGAGTACGATCTGGTTGGGAGAATCGTATGAATGCGAGCGAGATCATCCGGTTGGGCAGAGAGGCCGTCAGAACGGAGATAGAAGGCCTCGAGGGAGTCATCGAACAGATGGGCGAAGCCTTTGCACAGGCAGTCGAGCTCATAGCCGGTCTTAAAGGAAAGGTGATCCTCACCGGTGTCGGGAAATCAGGCATCATTGCCCGGAAGATTGCATCCACCATGGTGAGCATAGGAACCCCTGCCATGTTCATGCACCCCGTGGACGGCCTCCACGGCGACCTCGGGACCATCATGCCCCAGGATGCAGCCGTCATGCTCTCCAACAGCGGGACGACGCACGAGATCCTGAACCTCCTCCCGCCGCTCAAGAGCCTGCACATTCCCATTATTGCGATAACCGGGGGGAAAGACTCTCCGCTCGCCCACCAGGCGGATATCGTCCTCTCCTGCTCCGTAACGCGGGAGGCCTGCAACCTCGGCCTCGCCCCGACTGCCTCGACGACGGCCCAGCTCGCCCTCGGCGATGCCCTCGCGGTCGTTCTCTCTCACATCAAGGGGTTCGATCGTGATTCGTTCAAGCTCATTCACCCCGCAGGCGAGCTCGGCAAGCAGCTCATGTCCAGGATATCCCAGGTCATGATCACCGGAGACCGCATTCCTCTCGTGGATCCGTCACGGCCTCTTTCGGAAGTGATCGTCGAGATGACGGACAAATCCCTCGGATTCACCCTCGTGGGCAGCGTCTCGAAGATCGAAGGCATCGTCACCGACGGCGACCTGCGGAGGGTGCTCCTCAAATGGGGCGACAAGCTGCAGGGTCTCACGGCAAGAGACATCATGAGCCCCAATCCCAAGAGGATATCGAGCGGCAAGCTCGCGCTCGATGCCCTCGACACGATGGAGAAGTATCAGATCACCTCGCTCGTCGTCTCGGATGAATCGGATGAACTACTCGGGGTGATCCACCTCCATGATCTGCTCGGAAGGGGCAGGCTCGGCCTTCGCGAAGCATGACCTGCCTGAATTGACCTTTACCTTTTCCGGACATCCCTCGCTCATCGCCGGGAAAACGTTTTGAACTGACGTGTTTCCCTTCGCCTGCTGGATATGCTGCGAAAAAATCCTACCATATCCTATGTGAGAGCATTGACCTTCAATCCTTGAAGCAGGGAGCGATGCTGTCTGAAATCCAAGAAAAGGGGAAGGAAGCGATGCCGATGAAGAATGAAACGATGAGGGTGGCCGCGGTTGCCGATGTCCACTGCAACAAGACCAACCGGGATGTCCTCCATACGCTGTTTGCCCGGATAAACGAGGCAGCGGACGTTCTTCTCCTGTGCGGAGATCTGTCGGCCAAGGGGTTCATAGAAGAGGCCCAGATACTCGCCACGGTGCTCATGACCACGATCAAGATCCCGACAATCGGAGTGCTGGGGAACCATGATTTCGAGATGGGCCATCATAACGAGATCCGGCAGGTCCTCTCCGAAGCAGGGGTGACCATGCTGGACGGTGAAACGTACGAGGTTCATGGGATCGGATTTGCCGGAGTGAAGGGATTCTGCGGCGGATTCGGCAGGCTGCAGCTCGAGGCCTGGGGCGAAGATGTCATCAAGCAATTCGTGCAGGAGGCGGTGGACGAAGCGCTGAAGCTGGAGTCAGCTCTGGTGAGGCTGGGAGATATGCCGATCGTCGTGCTGATGCACTATTCTCCTATCATGGCAACCGTCATGGGCGAGGCACACGAAATCTTTCCCTTTCTCGGATCGAGCCGACTTGAGGAGCCCTTGAACTGGTTCGACATTACAGCAGTATTCCACGGCCATGCTCACAACGGCAGCCCCGAGGGACAGACATCGAAGAACATACCCGTGTACAACGTGTCCCTTCCCATGCTCCGGAAGGCATACCCTGAGCAGCTGCCGTTTCGCCTTCTGGAAGTTCGGAACCCCGCAACCTGATGCACAACCTCCGGTTCGATCGATACCGGCTCGTTCCAAGGAGAAGATATGCAGCCATACATATTGGATGAAAAGTATCTCACCCCGGAGACGCGGGCCTTTTACCAACAGGTGCTCATAACCCTGCTGGACTCGAAGATCCCCTTTCTTGCCGGGGGTGCGTATGCTCTCGGATGCTACACGGGGATTGTACGCGATACCAAGGACTTCGATGTCTTCGTCCACCCTCGCGATGCCATGAAAATTCTCGAGGCGCTCGCACATGTCGACTATAAGACTGAACTGACTGATGAGGTCTGGCTCGGCAAGGCGTTCGAGGGCGACAATCTGGTGGATGTCGTCTTCGGCTCTGCCAACGGGATTGCCATGGTCGACGACGAGTGGTTTACCCATGCCCGCGACGGCAGGTTTCTCAACCTTACAGCGAACCTCATCCCCCCCGAAGAGATGATCTGGTCCAAGTCCTTCATCATGACACGCGACCGCTATGACGGTGCGGACATTGCACATATCATCCTCAAGTGCGCCCGCTGTTTGGACTGGGAGCGGATCCTCAGGCGATTCGGCCCCGACTGGCGTATACTCTACAACTATCTCATTCTCTTTGGGTATATCTACCCGTCCGAGCGCTCGCTCATCCCCTTATGGGTATTGGAGGAGATGAAGATTCGTCTGGAGAAGGAGACGGAGGCCTCTCCCCATACCGAACGCGTATGCCGGGGCACGCTCCTTTCCACTACCCAATACACGACGGATATCGAAAAGTGGGGATACTGCGACCCGCGTCCGGCAAGGCGCACTGCCTGCAGCAGGGCTTGGAAGGTCGAAATCTGAAAGGCTTCAATCCTGCAGGACTTCCTCCTGCCGGGAAGTTTTGAACTTCTTGACATCCTCTGCGAGCACGGCTGCCATGGCGCGAAGGTTGTCGAGAGTGCCCGCCAGCTCCTGAACCATTGATGCATTCTGTTGAGTGGAGCTGTCTATCTGAGTTATGGCCCTTGAGAGCTCGCCGATGCTCTGCCTCTGCTCTATGCTGGAGGTGCTGATCGTCTCCATCATCCTGAAAAAGAACTCCATGCGCGCCATGAGCTCCTCGAGGGAGGAGGAGGCCTTTTCCATCATCTCGTCGCCGTTCTTGATCCGGCTCACAGTCCCTTCAATGAGGGCCTTGATTTCACCGGCAGCCTGGGCAGACCGCTGGGCGAGATTTCTCACCTCGCCTGCAACCACGGCAAAGCCCTTGCCGTGCTCGCCCGCCCTGGCCGCCTCGACCGAGGCATTCAGTGCAAGGAGATTCGTATGAAAGGCCACTTCGTTGACGGTCGATACGATATCTCCGATCTTCCGGGAGTCCAGGGAAATCTCTCGGACAGCGCTCATGAGATCGGCAAAAACCTGCTTGTTCTGATCGATGAGCTCGGTGACGGCGCTCGAAGACTCTTTCCCTTCATTGATGAGCTCGGAGTTGCTCTTGACCGAAGAGTTCATCTCATCGATGGATGCCGATATCTGTTCCACAGTAGCCGCCTGTTCCTGGGTGGCCTGGGAGAGTCCCTGGGAACCGGTATTTACATCTTCAATGGTGTAGTGAAGCTCAAGAGAGGTTTCCCGGACATGCCCCACAATCTGCTCGAGATCATTCATGAACTCATTGAACCAGAAGGCGAGCTCTCCCACCTCATTGAGCCCTGTTACATGGAGCCGCCTGGTGAGATCACCCTGCCCCTTTGCCATGTCCTTGAACATGAAGGACATCTTCCCTATCGAGAGAGAAAGGCTCCTCATGAGCAGAAAGCCGCAGAGGACCGTAACCACTGCGGTCTCACAGAGGACAACAATGAACGCCAGATGGAGGGAGTCTATCCCGAGATTGGTCGCCACGGAAAGATTCAGCAGGCCGAGAATGAGAAGAAGGGGGGGAAGGGCTATCAGAAGAATCGTGAACAGGGTTTTTCTGCTGAGACTCATTCTGAACATACGCATGTCGCTGTCCAGCACCCCTCTGAGGTTGCTGTTCATATAGAAGGAGGTCAGACTGTTTTCCGAAGTAAGATAGAAAATCGGCATGGCCCAGAGACCGATCATGATCAATGAATTTATCGCGAACAGGTACACGGGCATCCCTATGGACCCCTTGAGGTAGACCGGCGTTACGGCAATGAGATTGCCGAAAAGACCGAACCTCAAGAAAATGACGATTGCCTCTGCCGAAGGAAGCATTGATACGCAGCGTACGGCTCGCTGGACCTCGGCCAGCGAGCATGATTCCTTCTCCATGACCTCGATGGCAGGGCGGACAAGGAAATATTTTGTCAGGGAACCCAGAATGAGGCCCCAGATCACGGCGGCAGATGCGAGCATCAGCACGAGGAGGAAATTCTCCATCACTGCATCAGAGACGTACATGAAAAAAACCACCAGGGTGGGAACGAGGACAGCGACGGGTATGGTCTCTTGAAACATCAACGGCCGAAGGAACAGGATTTTCATACTTTCTTTCATGCATTTCCCCTTATCCATGCACATGCAGTAAATGCACTCATCATAAATTCTTTGTGCTGATTCGTTTGTCGGTTCTCTGATTTCAAATCTTTATATTCATAGCGAAGTTCTTTTCCTCGAGGACATGGCCCAATCACGGAGAGATAGCGCCTCTCGTGCCCATTCCCCCATGCCTGTCCGTAAAGGCGTATCGTCAAATCTGCCCCGCGCGAGGCAATGACAATGCCTGTGTCGCTTTCATCGAATTGTGATAAAATCATGTCTTGGTATTCAGGAAGGTAACGGAAGCGGGATCGAGCCGGTCCCGTGATAAGAAACAGAAAGGAGAAGGCATGAGTACGAAGCTTATCATCATAGGCGGCGTTGCCGGAGGAGCGACCGCTGCTGCCCGGGCCCGCAGGCTTGATGAGCACGCGCGGATCATCATCTTCGAGAGGGGAGAGTTCGTCTCCTTTGCCAACTGCGGCCTGCCCTACTATATCGGAGGGACCATCAGGGAGCGCGGCAGCCTCCTGGTGACGACCTCTGCCGCCTTCAGCACCCGCTATAACATCGATATCCGCACCTTCAGCGAGGTAACAGGGATCGACCGCCAGGGCAAGGCGGTCGAGGTCAGGAATCTCCTGACCGGCGAAACCTATCGTGAAACTTATGACAAGCTCATCCTGTCTCCGGGCGCCGAGCCGATCCTTCCGCCCATTGAAGGGATAGACGGGGAGAATGTCTTCAGGCTCCGCACCATACCGGATGCAGACCGGATCAAGGCCAGGGTCGAGTCCGGAAATCCGGGATCGGCAGTTATCGTCGGCGGAGGCTTCATCGGCATCGAGATGGCAGAGAACCTCGTCCAGCGGGGAGTGAAGACGACCATCCTCGAAAAGCTCGACCAGATCCTCCCTCCTCTCGATCCGGAGATGGCAGCGATTGTTCAGGATGCCCTTGAAGAACAGGGGGTCGTATGCGAGCTCGGAAACGGGCTCAAAGCCATCACCCGGAAGGGAGACCGCCTTGCCGTCGAAACAGAGAAGGGCATTCCCATAGAGTGCGACATGCTCATCCTCTCCGTCGGGATCAGACCGGAGAACCGGCTTGCCAAAGAGGCCGGGCTTACTCTGTGCGAGAAGGGCCACATCTGGGTGAATCCGGCCATGCAGACCTCGGACCCCGATATCTATGCCGTGGGCGATGCGGTATGCACCCGTGATTTCGTTCTGGGGATTCCGACGGCCACGGCGCTTGCAGGCCCTGCGAACAAGCAGGCCCGTATCGCTGCGGACAATGCCATGGGCCGTTCATCGACGTTTCCGGGTACCCTGGGAACGGCAATACTCAAGGTATTCAACCTCACGGCAGCCTCGACCGGTGCCAATGAAAAGCTCCTCTTGCAGAACAAGATACCGTATCTCGTGAGCTATACCCATTCAGGGTCCCATGCCTCGTACTATCCCGGGGCAGAGCAGATGGCCATCAAGCTGCTCTTCTCGCCCGATAACGGAAGGATCCTCGGCGGCCAGATCGTTGGAGGAGGCGGCGTGGACAAGAGAATCGACGTGCTTGCCACAGCCCTCCATGGGGGGATGCGGGTCTCTGATCTCGAGGAGCTCGAGCTTGCCTATGCCCCGCCCTATTCCTCTGCCAAAGACCCCGTCAATATCGCGGGATTCGCTGCCGGCAACATCCTGAAAGGCGACATGGAGGCGATCTTCTGGCGCGAACTGCCCGAGCTGAATGAAGACCACGTCCTTCTAGACCTGCGCGAATCGTCGGAGATCAAGGCATCGGGCATGATCCCCGGGGCGGTCCATATCTCGCTTCGGGAGTTGCGCAAGAGGCTCCCCGAGCTCGACAAAACCAAGACCTATGTCGTGTACTGTGCAGTGGGAATGAGGGGCTACATCGCCCATCGCATTCTCGCGCAGCACGGGTTCACGTCGAAGAACCTCTCCGGCGGCTTCAAAACATATTCTTCCGCCAGGGGAAACCGCTGACGGATAGTCTTCCTGCGGCCGGGTTCTCCAAGGTGGACAGCATCAGGACAAAACCCCGAGGAACTTGACCAGCAAGAGGATCAGCAGGACCACCAGGTAGAACTGCAGGAAGTACAGCACCAGCTTTCCGGTTCTCGTCATCTTCACACGGGGCATGATCTCCTCCTATTTGATGTTTTTCAGCGGCTCGCGGCGCCTTTCATGACATCGTTGTAGTAGATGACGCCGAGCATGCGGTCCTGGCCGTCGACCACGGGTATCATCCGGTAATGGTACTTCGCGAACATCTCCTCGATGTCGTCCTGGACATCATCCTCTTCGGCAGTGACGACCGGAGAGCTCATGACCTCGGTCACGGGTAGATCATCGGGCGATATCACGAGCTCACGGAGATCGACGACGCCGAGCAGCGTCCTCCCATCGCCATTGACTATGTAAATGTAGGAGATGCTCCTCGGCTCTCTGCCGGAAGCCCTGACCGCTGCTAGAACATTGCCCACTTTGTCTGTTTTCGATGCAAGAAAGTAATCCGGAGACATGAGATTGTGCACCGTGATCTCACGCTCGGAAAGGATTTCCCGGACACGCTCTGCCTGCTCCCTGTCCAGGTAGGCCATGAGCTCGGTAACGTCGTCGTGGGGAAGCACCGAAAAGAGGCCCGCGAGCTGAGGAGTCGTCATCTCCGAGAGGATCTTACGCGCCTTCTCCTCACGGAGATTGGCAATGATCTGCCGCTGTGCCCTGGGCTCCGCCTCCATGAGGGTCTCTGCCGCCTTCTCGCTGTCGAGGGCGGAAAACAAAACCTGCTGCTCTTCTCCGGGCAGCTCTTCCAGGAAGTCCGCCAGGTCTTCGCTCGGAAGCTCGAGCATCTGCTTTTTGGTGACGGACAGGGTCACCTTGTCGGTCGATACTGCATCTTCAACAGAGAGAGGCTGGATGTATCTCCAGGAGATCAGATTGCTTTTAACGAGCTCGTATTTCCCGAGGCCCCACCTGCGGAAAAAACCGCCGAAGGAGAAGTCGACATGCACGAGCAGCAGGGTGCTCCTCGTCTCGAGAAAATGGACATCATTGACGACCTCGACCCTCCTCCCGTCGATATCGAGGACCGTCTTGCCCATGAGATGCTTTTCAATGAGGATCCAGCCCGGCTGATCGACGAAGGGAGGAAACGCCTCTCCTCCATCGGGAGGAGCGATGAAGATGGCGTCATCTTCGATCTTTATCACCTTCGACCACGGGACAAGCTCGGTGGGCTTCCCCCAACCGTGCTCGATATAGATGCCAACGACTTCGGGATAGGGCTCCTTCAGGAGGAAGACGAGATCGCTGAGCCTGCCGATCCGGTTCTTTATGTTGTCGATGCAGACAGGCCGCTTGAGCAGCTCAGAGAAGAAGTGGAAACGGAACTGCTCCGATCCGTGGATCTGATCGATTCCCTTTGCCTTGAAACCGTTGTCGGCTGCCATAGCGGCACCTCCCTGGTACTTATTTGAACAATTCCGGAAACAGGGTGCTTACACCCATGAGTGAAGACATTGCAATGACGAGAACGACGATAGACCAGTTCATGATGTTCTGCCGCCGCGTATTCACAAAATCCCCCATGAAGGACCTGTCGTTGAGGATGAGCAGGAGGAAGATGAGCGAAGCGGGAAGCAGGGTGACCGCCACCACCTGGACGTACATGGTGATCGTAACGAGCGGGGCGCCGGGTATGAGCACCACGGCCCCGGAGGTGATCAGCATGAGGAGATAGATGAGATAGAACCATGGCGCATCCTTGACCTTCTGGTTGAGGGAATGGGCCCATCCGAAAACCTCACCGACCGCCCACGAAGTCGCGAGCGAGATGCACAAGGCCCCCAGGAATCCCGCATCGAAGAGGCCTATGGCGAAGAGCTTCCGGGCAAGGTCCCCATGTCCTGCAGGAAGGAGAGGCACGATGGCCTCGGCGGTCTGCCGGGCGTCGGCGATTTCGATGGGCGGATGATGATAGAAGAAGGCTGCGCCGGTTGCAATGATGATGAATACGGCCACGAGACAGGTGAGAAAAGATCCGGCAAAGGTCTCGGCCTTCCCGAATCCGATATCGTGGATATCGAGCCCCTTGTCGACGACGGCGCTCTGCTGGAAAAAGAGCTGCCACGGTGTGATGGTGGTCCCGAGATTGGCGAGAATGATGAAGAGGAGATCGATGTTGAAGCTGCCCATTTCCGGACGGTAGAACCCCTGAAAGACCTTGCTCCACGCGGGCGCGGTCGGTGTGTCCATGGCCCAGATGGCTGCCGGGATGTAGACGAGGTTGAAGAGGCAGAATAAGAGGGTTATCTTCTCGAACGTCCAGTACTGTCCCGTACGGACAACGGTGAAGAGAATGATCGTCACTGCAATGAAGGTGATCCACGCGGGGATGCCGAAGAGGCTCATGGCGGCCGTCATGCCGACATATTCCGTAATCAAGGTGAGCCAGTTGATAAGGATCAGGTCCACGATGGAGAACCAGCCCCAGAAGGGGCCGAAGCCTTCGAAGATAACCTCGGCCTGCCCCCGTTTCGTCACGGCACCCACCCGGACGGTCATCTCCTGTACATAGTATGCCATGGGAAGGAGAATGAGAAAAACCCAGAGGAGCGAGAACCCGTACTTCGATCCGGTGACGGCGTAGGTTGATATCCCTCCCGCATCGTTGTCTGCAATCATGACGATGATCCCGGGTCCGAGCACGGAGAGGAAGATCAGGAGCCTCCTCCTGAATCGGCGGATGCGGTGAAAGGTTTTGCTCAGCCAATACATGCAGAACCCCCACGCTGTTGCCCGACAAAGGGCCTTCTCGATCCGGACGGATGCGGAAATTCAAGAACTTCTCGGAGGCAGTCTGCTTCCCGGGAATATGCATCTCGATCATGCTTGAACATACATCCGCACCTTTTGTGGATTTCGCAAGATCGACCGGGTTCTTAAGGATCAGGAGCTTTTAAGGATCCGGCACGATCATCTCTCCCCTGCCTGTGGACAGATGACCCGTGCCGAGGCAGAGGAATCAGATTTTCTTGTTTCTATCGCTCTCTTCGTTATCCATGACAGCACTCACCTAGCACAGTGCCCGGGTGGAGTCAAAGGCCAAAATGTCCGGCTCCTCCATCCAGGCATTTAAGCATTGTGCCCCTCTGAAAGAATCCATGCCTTTGTTGTATGCCGTCTTCCCTCCCCGGGTACTATAAGGGCCGATATGATTTCTGATAGGGGGTTACTGAATTATTGCAAGGACTCAAGGCATGAGAGTTCCGAGCAGTCGGATATGACGAGTACATGCCGGTGATCCTTTAAATCGGCACAATCAATCCTATATTAGGATATTAAGGAGAAAGATTTTATGGAAAAATCGTGGCAGGATGTGCTCGATACGTTTCACTACGGGATTTATCTTATCACGATATCTGCAGACGGGAGTTATAACGGCATGATTGCGTCATGGGTAACTCAGTGCTCCCATGATCCGGCCCTCGTGGCCGTTGCTGTGAGGAACAACCGCTTATCCCGATCACAGATTGTGAATGCGGGATATTTTGCCATCAATGTCCTTGCGGAAGATGCCCTCGATTCCGTAAAGAAATTCAAGATCCCGGACTGGAAGAGAAAATTCGATGACGTCGAGTTCGGCCTCTCCCCGGGCGGCAACCCTGTTCTGAACCAGGCCCTCGGATATCTTGACTGCGTGGTTGAGAGCACCGTCGCTACCGGAGACCACACTCTTTTCATCGCCCGTATCCAAGCGGGAGAGCTGAGCAGGGCCGGAAAATCTCTCTCATCGAATCACTATGGTGGGGTCTATCGAGGGGAGGCTTAAAAGATCTTCAAGAAGAAAGAGGGGCGGCGGATACACCTCCCCTCTTAATAGTATCTTTTCCCTGCCGCTTCTAGACGGCGAATGCCTCTTCCGGGATCCTGCAGGCGCTGATCTCGTCTTTCACGAGGGTCTCGCACTTTGCAGGAACGAGGGCAGTGATGCGGTTGATGAAGAACTTGGCGCCTTCGATCTTGCCGGTATAGAATGCCTTTTCCTTGTCGAGGGTCGCGGTCTTGAGGGCCTCGGTGGCGACATTGGCCATCCAGATATGGAACCAGCCCACGAGGGACTCGGACAGGCAGTTGAGGAAGTCGTACGCAGCGATGAGCGGGATGAAGGGGTTGGTTCTGATGAGCGCGCTGAAGGTCATGGCCGTCTCTGCGCACTTGTTGAGGGCCTTCTCCACGATGGCTGCCTCTTCCTTGAAGTTCTCGCTGTTCTTGGCCTTTGCGATCTCGGCCTGGGTCTCGCCGAGCAGGTTCATGAAGTACAGGCCCTTCTTCATGCCGAGCTTCCTGCCGAGGAGGTCCATTGCCTGGATGCCGTTGGTTCCTTCATAGAGGGTGTTGATCTTGTTGTCCCTGGCAAACTGCTCGACCGGGTACTCTCTGCAGAAGCCGTAGCCGCCGTAGGTCTGGATCGCCATCTTGATGATGTCGTCTGCAGCGTCGGTGCAGTAGGATTTGACCATCGGGGTCAGCATCTCGACCATGCCCTGCCACTTGTCCTTCTCGGCGTCGTCGGCCGCTGCTGACCTCTTGTCCATTGCGAAGTAGCAGTAGAAGCACAGCGCCCGGATACCCTCGGTCATGGACTTCATCTTGAGGAGCATCCTGCGGACGTCGGGGTGCTGAATGATCGGCACCTGCTTGGCATCGGGGTTCTTCATCTCCATGATGTTGACGCCCTGGAGCCTTTCCTTGGCATAGGACAGCGCATGGAGGTATGCGGCGGTGGAGAGGCCGACGCCCATCATGCCCACGCCCTGGCGCTCTTCGTTCATCATGTGGAACATGATCTTCATGCCCTCGCGCTCTTCGCCCATGAGCCAGCCGACGCACTTGCCGTTCTCGCCGAAGTTGAGCGTACAGGTTGCATTGCCGTGGATGCCCATCTTGCTCTCGATGTTGCCGGTGGTCACGTCATTGGACTCGCCCAGAGAGCCGTCCGGATTGATCTTTATCTTGGGAACCACGAAGATGGAGATGCCCTTCGTTCCGTTCGGATCGCCTTCGATCCTGGCAAGAACCGGGTGAATGATGTTCTCGGTGAGGTCGTGGTCGCCGGCAGAGATGAAGCATTTCGTACCGGTGATCGAGTAAGTGCCGTCAGCGTTCTTCTTTGCGGTGGTTTTCAGCGCACCCACGTCGGAACCGGCGCCCGGCTCGGTCAGACACATGGTGCCTGCCCATTTGCCGCTGTACATGTTCTGGAGGATGAGGTCTCTCATGGGGCCCTGGTAGAAATCATAGATGATCCGTGCAGCACCGTGGGTAAGACCAGGATACATGAGGAATGCCTGGTTGGTTGAGAGGAACATGTTCGCCGCAGCTGCGCTTACGATCGCCGGAAGGCCCTGGCCTCCGACATCGTATGGATCGGATGTGCCCATCCACCCGCCCTCGCAGTAGAGCTGCCACAATCTGTGGTATGCCTCGGGGACATAGACCTTGCCGTTTTCGAATCTCGCCTCGACAGGCTTCCTGTTCACCTCGTCGGGGTACGTTGGAGCGATCTCGTTCTCCGAGAGCTTCTCTGCCTCGCCGAGCACCATGTTGATCATGTCGACGTCATGATCCTGGTACGGCGGCTTTCCCAAAAGATCTTCAATCTTGAAAACTTCATGGATCAGGAATTTCATATCCCTCATGTCTACCCATTGACTTGCCATAATACCCTCCTTACTTGGATTGTCTTGACACTCGTTAACCCTTTTTTATGAATGAGCATTCATTCTTATAACGCTAATGACGGCGTCTGTCAACAGATCTTCGTGAGAATGACCGGTCTTGGAGTACCTGAAGGACCCTTTCGGGCAAATGGCGGTTGTGCTCGGGCACTCTTTATGACAATATCACACTCGTGTATATGAAATATAGTGAACAGGAGGCTATTCATGAAAACTGAAACCGGAAAGATAAAGACCGTTGACGGCCTGTCTCTCTACTGGAAGGCATGGCTGCCCGACGGCACGCCCAAGGCCGCCCTCCAGGTGATCCATGGATATGCCGAACACATCGACCGGTATGCCTTTGTCGTGAACGAGCTTGTGCCCGCCGGGTATGCGCTGTTCGGGACCGACCACCGGGGACACGGAAGGAGCGACGGACGGCGGGCATATGTGAACAGCTTCCAGGAGTTCATCGACGATCAGCGGCAGTTCCGCAGGGAAGTGATCCTGAAAGCCCTCCCCGGCGTCCCTTCCTTCGTCCTCGGCCACTCGATGGGGAGCCTCATCGCCATGAACCTCGTCGAGCAGTACCCCGAAGGGCTGCACGGGCTCATCCTCTCGGGAACGGGATCAGCACCGGGGCCCGAGATCGGCAAGCCCATTCTCATTGCCACCAGGGTCCTGTCGAGAATCCTTCCGAAGATCCATGTGAAATCCCCGCTGCCTCCCGAGTTCATCTCCCGGGATACGGATGTCGTAAAGGCTTATATCGCCGATCCTCTCGTCTTTGACGTGATCACGCCGAGGCTTGCCGAGCAGATGAACACCTACCTCGCCATCGGCGCCTCGAACGCGGGCAGGATTGAGGTACCCGTGCTCATCCAGTTCGGCTCGATCGATACCTCCTTTTCGGGTCAGAAAGAGCTCTTCGATGCTCTCGGATCGGCGGACAAGACGTTCAAACGCTACATCGGCCTCAAGCACGAGGTGTACAACGAGCTCCCCCCGGACCGTGCCAAGGTGCTCGCAGATCTCCACACCTGGCTCGATGCTCACGTTTGATTGAGAATGCAAAAAGGCCGGCCCTGCTTTTCATCCGCATGGACCGGACCCTGTTCGTTGAGATCTTTAATCAGTACCTGTAGTGGTCCGGCTTGAAAGGTCCCTCCACCGGAACCCCGATATAATCGGCCTGCTCACTGGTAAGTTTCGTGAGCTTGACCCCGAGCTTGCCCAGGTGGAGTCTGGCAACCTCTTCATCGAGAACCTTCGGCAGAGTCGTTACGCTGACCGTGCGGGGATTCTGCCAGAGGTCGAGCTGTGCGAGGGTCTGGTTTGTGAACGAGTTTGACATGACGAACGATGGATGGCCGGTGGCGCATCCGAGGTTTACGAGTCTTCCCTCTGCAAGCAGATAGATCGAGTGCCCGTCCGGGAAGGTGTACTTGTCGACCTGCGGCTTGATGTTCGTATGGACGATGCCGGGATAGGACTGGAGCTTGTCGACCTCGATCTCGTCATCGAAGTGCCCGATGTTGCAGACGATCGACTGGTCGAGCATCTTTTCCATGTGCTCGATCCTGATGATCTTGCAGTTCCCCGTGGCCGTAACGAAGATGTTGGCCTCGCTCAACGCGTCTTCGACCGTGGTGACCTGGTAGCCTTCCATGGCTGCCTGCAGGGCGCAGATGGGATCGATCTCGGTGACGAGGACTCTGGCCCCGAAGCCCCGCA
>Ga0116185_1001494_pt1 | contig 23303 bp, 21 predicted proteins | sample AD_JPNNA7_MetaG_FD_89754 | JGI IMG/M metagenome (GOLD analysis project Ga0116185, IMG submission 89754) | Active sludge microbial communities of municipal wastewater-treating anaerobic digesters from Japan - AD_JPNNA7_MetaG | ecosystem: Engineered > Bioreactor > Anaerobic > Digestate | place...
AGCGGTGCCGTAGGCGATCACGATGAGCTTCGCATCGTCGATGAGATAATCTTCCCATTGGGCAGACTTCTGCATGAGGTCGTATTTGCGCTTGAGCTTCCAGTTGTGCTCTTCCATCTCGGCGGCGTCGAGGATCAGAGACTTGACGATCCGTGACGGCCTGCCTTCGGCCCCGTCGAGGATATAGTCCTTCGGTGGAAGCTCGACCTCGGGGCGTTCCTTGAGACAGATGGGCTCCACGATCTGGCCCATCATGCCGTCGCCGAGGATCATGACCGGCGAGCGGTACAGGTCGGCCACGTCGAAGGCGTGCATGGTGATGTCGTAGAGCTCCTGGACGGATGCCGGGGCGAACACGGGCATCCGGTAGTCGCCGTGGCCTCCCCCGCGGGTGGCCTGGTAGTAGTCTCCCTGGCTCGGGGCGATGTTGCCCAGGCCCGGGCCTCCCCGGTTGATATTGACGATGACTGCGGGGAGCTCGAGTGCGGCCAGGAACGACAGCCCTTCCTGCTTGAGGCTGATGCCCGGGGACGAGGAGCTCGTCATGGCCCTGAAACCGGCCGCGGCCGCGCCGAGGACCATGTTGATGGAAGCGATCTCGCTCTCGCCCTGGAGAAACACCCCGCCGACTTCCTGCATCCGCCTCGACATGTACTCGGGGATCTCATTTTGCGGGGTGATGGGATAGCCGAAGTAACACCTGCAACCTGCACGGATGGCGGCTTCACCGATGGCATCCGTGCCCTTCATGAGGACTTTCTTATTCACGGAACACCTCGATGGCCACCTCGGGGCACATCACCGCGCACAAGGCGCAGCCCCTGCAGGTGTCCTTGGAATATTCAGCTGGATGGTATCCCTTGTCATTGAGGCCTTCCGAGAGCCGGATCGCCTCGTCAGGACAAACGGCTATGCACAGCTCGCACGCCTTGCACAGTACCTGATCGATCGTTATCTTCCCTTTTGCTGCCATACTTTCTCAGTGCTCTTTCATTGGAGTTGGCCCGTTATTTAGCACCAAAACAAGCTCCTGTACAGAGAAGAGTTTTCACTGAAAATCGTGGAAGACCTCTTAATTATCCCATTACAAGCACCTTTTCATGAATCATTTCATTCCGGGCTTCGAGGGAAGCCACCGTTGCGAGGAGACGTAATCCTGGCGCAGTTTTGCACTCAAGCTCGCGGTGACGTACCTCTGTGCTCAAGACATACGCTTTTGCAGGGGCGTCGGCATCACGTGCCTTCCCCCGGCTGACCAGGACCGGCACGTGGGGCCATGAAAGGGCTTACGGACCTGGTTTTCAGGGAATTTCACGGTATGCGCGGAAACCTCCCTTGAAATTTATTTTCCAGGCCCTACTTAAAGAAAAAAATCCAGTGGAGGTGAGGGTCATGGCAAGAATCGGCAGAATCGGGTGGAGTTGGGACCCTTTTCGCGAGATGGAACGCATTGAAAGGGACTGGGCCAATGTCTTTTCAGGATACGTCCGGCCCGGACTTGCAAAGTTCCCGCCGGTTAACGTTCTCACCAGTGAAAACGATGTGATCGTCACATCGGAGCTTCCCGGTGTCAACCCGGAGGATATCGACATTTCCGTAGCCGGCGACATGCTCACGATAAAAGGGAAACGTCCGCAGCAGGAGCTCAAGGAAGGCCAGTCATGGCAGCGCAGAGAGCGAAGCGGCGGCTCGTTCTATCGTACGGTCCAGCTTCCTTTCACCGTTGACAGCTCGAAGGTGGAAGCTGACTATACCAAGGGAATCTTAAAGATCACATTGCCCCGTGCTGAATCCGACAAACCCAAAAAGATCAGCATAAAAGCAGCTTAAAAGGAGGTCACGAACATGGAAGCTGAAAAGAGTACCGTAGAGGTGAAAAAACAGGGGCCAGAGCAGAATCTGCCCACAGAGAGGATGAAGACGGGCAACGTCTATCTCCCTAATGTGGATATCGTCGAGGACAAGGACAATATTATTATTACGGCGGATATGCCCGGTGTCGGCGAGGGAGATGCAAACGTGACCCTCGAGAACGACGTCCTCACGATCGAGGGCAGGGTCGGCCCGGGAGAATGGGGTACCCGGAGGCTCGCCTATACAGAGTACGGCATCGGCGACTACTTCAGGTCCTTCATCATCACCGAGGCGGTCGATCGCGATAAGATCCAGGCAACGCTCAAAGACGGCGTGCTGCGCATCGTCCTGCCCAAGACAGAGAGTTCCAAACCCAAGCATATCCCCATTCGGGCAGAGTAATAACCTGAAAAAAGAAAAGGAGGTAGACACTATGGCCATGAGATCGTTGTCCCCCTTCAGATGGGGAAGGAGAAATGTTCCCGCAGGTACGGAGCTATCACCGTTCGATGCTTTCCAACAGGAGATGAACAGGCTGTTCGATGATTTCTTCAAAGGGTTCGGGTTGAGGTCCTATTCGGAAGCGGGAGGCGCTCTGACCGCGTTCACGCCTCAGATCGACATGACCGAGGATGAGAAATCGGTGAAGGTGAGCGCCGAGCTCCCGGGCTTGAGCGACAAGGACATCGACATCAACCTGAGCAGGGATTCCCTCACCATCAAGGGCCAGAAGAAGGAAGAGAAAGAGGAGAAGGGCGAGCAGACCTACTATGCGGAGCGCTCGTTCGGCTCGTTCACGAGGGTGATTCCTCTCCCCGTCGAGGTGAACCCCGACAAGGCAGAGGCAAGCTTCTCGAACGGTGTCCTCACCATCAACATGCCCAAGGTACACGAAGAGAAGAAGGAGCAGAAGAAGATCGAGATCAAGAGCTCCTGACACGTTCACTATGGAAGATTCTTTTCGAGGGGCTGGCAAGCAGCCCCTTTTTTATGGGAGCACCGCTGTTCATCAGGTACGATCTTGAAATAACCTGAAAGATTACCTACAGAAATAAAAGCATGAATCATTCAAGCGAATAAGAGAGGGTAGGAATGGACGTTAACAAGCTGACCCAGAAGTCCCAGGAAGCGATCCAGAATGCACAGAACATTGCTGTGAGGTACGGGCAGGTGGAGCTCGATATCGAGCACCTCCTCCTCGCCCTCCTGGAGCAGCCGGACGGCCTGATCCCGAGAATTCTGGCGCGGATGGACATCCCCGTGGACACGCTGACCGCCGAGGTGCAGAAGGACCTGGACCGCAGGCCCAAGGTCTCGGGTCCGGGTGCAGAGGCCGGGAAAGTCTATGTCACCCAGCGGTTCAACAGGATGCTCGTAAAGGCCAAGGAAGAAGCGGCCAGGCTCAAGGACGAGTATGTCTCGGTCGAGCACCTGCTTTTCGCCATGATCGACGAAGGGACAGGGGCCCCTGCGGGAAGGATCCTCGCCCAGTTCAACATTACCAAGGAGAGGGTCCTCCAGGCGCTCACCGCGATCCGCGGCAACCAGAGGGTGACGAGCGACAACCCGGAGGCCGCCTACGAGGCCCTCGAAAAGTACGGGATCGACCTCGTTGCCCAGGCGCAGCTCGGCAAGCTCGACCCGGTCATCGGCAGGGATGCGGAGATCAGGCGCACCATCCGAATCCTCTCGCGGAAGACGAAGAACAACCCGGTGCTCATCGGCGAGCCGGGCGTGGGCAAGACCGCCATCGTGGAGGGGCTTGCCCAGAGGATCGTGCGGGGCGACGTTCCCGAAGGCCTCAAGGACAAGACCATCTTCGCCCTCGACATGGGCTCGCTCGTAGCCGGGGCCAAGTTCAGGGGCGAGTTCGAGGAGAGGCTCAAGGCGGTCCTCAATGAGATCAAGGCGAGCGAGGGCAGGATCCTGCTCTTCATCGACGAGCTCCACAACATCGTGGGCGCGGGACGTGCGGAAGGATCCATGGATGCCGGAAACATGCTCAAGCCCATGCTGGCCCGGGGAGAGCTCCACTGCCTGGGCGCCACCACCCTCGACGAATACCGGAAGTACATCGAGAAGGACGCCGCCCTCGAGAGGCGGTTCCAGCCGGTCATGGTCGATGCGCCTTCGGTCGAGGACACCGTCTCGATCCTGCGCGGCTTGAAGGAGCGCTTCGAGGTCCACCACGGGGTGAAGATCCAGGACAATGCGCTCGTGGCGGCAGCGGTCCTGTCGAACCGGTACATCACCGACCGGTTCCTGCCGGACAAGGCTATCGACCTCGTGGACGAGGCATGTGCCCTGATCCGCACCGAGATCGACTCCATGCCTGCGGAGCTCGACGAGATCACGAGGAGGGTGATGCAGCTCGAGATCGAAGAGGCAGCCCTCAAGAAGGAAAAGGACAAGGCGAGCATCGCACGGCTCGAGGAGCTTCGCAAGGAGCTCGCGGACCTCAAGGAGCAGGCCGACGGGATGAAGGCACAGTGGGAAGAGGAGAAGCAGTCCGTCCACGAGGTGACCGCCTTGCGGGACGAGATCGAGCAGGTCAAGTTCCAGATTTCGAAGGCGGAGAGGGAGTACGACCTCAACAAGGCGGCAGAGCTCCGCTACGGAAAGCTGCCCCAGCTCGAAAAGAAGCTCTTCGAGGCCGAGAGCCGGTCGCGAGGGGAAAAGCAGCTCGTGCGTGAGAGCGTGACAGATGACGTCATCGCGGACATCGTGTCGCGCTGGACGGGAATCCCGGTTTCACGGCTGGTTGAAGGCGAGAAGGAAAAGCTCCTCCGGCTCGACGAAATCCTCCATAAAAGGGTCGTCGGCCAGGACGAAGCCGTTCAGGCAGTGGCGGATGCAGTCATCCGCGCACGTGCCGGGATCAAGGACCCCCGCCGGCCTATCGGGTCGTTCATCTTCTTAGGCCCCACGGGCGTCGGGAAGACCGAGCTCGCAAAGACTCTGGCCGAAGCCCTGTTCGATTCGGAAGACAACATCGTCCGCATCGACATGAGCGAGTACATGGAGAGGCATACGGTCTCGAGGCTCATCGGATCGCCTCCGGGCTACGTCGGGTACGAGGAAGGCGGACAGCTCACCGAGGCGGTGAGGCGCAAGCCCTACTCGGTGATCCTCTTCGACGAGATCGAGAAGGCGCACCACGACGTGTTCAACGTTCTCCTCCAGATGCTCGACGACGGGCGGGTGACCGATGCGCAGGGCAGGACCGTGAGCTTCAAGAACACCGTCATCATCATGACCTCGAACATCGGCTCTCAGGACCTCGTCGAAGGGATCACGGGAACGGGCGAGATCACCGACAAGACGAGGGAGGCGGTCATGTCCGAGCTGAGGCTGCACTTCAGGCCCGAGTTCCTCAACCGCGTCGACGAGGTCGTCCTCTTCAAGGCGCTCACCCTGCCCGAGATCGAGAAGATCGTGGACCTGCTCACGGCAGAGCTCGAGAGGCGCCTGGCCGAAAGGGAGATCACGCTGAGCTTGAGCGATGAGGCCAAGGAGTTCATCGCCCGGGAGGGATTCGACCCGGTCTACGGTGCCCGCCCCCTGAGGCGCTTCCTCCAGAGGGAGCTCGAAACACGCCTCGGCAGGGCTCTTGTCGCAGGCAAGATCATGGACGGCTCGCATGTGAAGGTGGGGCTGAAAAACAATGAGCTTACGTTCGATGTGGAAAATCCGTCAGAGTCCGGGGGCCGGGAAGCCGCCTCGACACAGGGGTAAAATAAACCAGCGGGGGGAATTCACCCCCCGCGTATGAAAAACCTCCTCTTTGGGCCAGCCAATGCCGTACACCTTATGACAGGTTACTGTATTCTCTAATATTTCTTACAGAACATATATTACATTCGTAAACCCAATTATCAAGGGGTGTGAATATTTTTTTCTTTGAAAATGCCCGAGGGCCGTATGTATTCTCAGCTGTTTTCAAGAATGAACGTGTGGATCTTTTCCATGTAGCTCCGTGCGTGCCTGGAGATAAAGGCATCGATGTGGCCCACACCGTCGAGGATCATGAGCTCCTTGGGTTCGGATGCCGCCTCGTGCATCCTGATGGAGTGCTCATAGGGCACGACCATGTCGCCGGTGCCGTGGATGAACAGCTTCGGGACAGGGCTCAGCGGCAGGGTGTCGAGTGCGGAGAATCCCTCGCTCGGCACCTCGCAGCGCATCTGCGGATACGCCTGCACGAAGAGATCGTAAAAGGAATAGAGCCCTGCTTCGAGGATCGCCCCTTTGAGCGCGGGAAGGTCGGGAAGGACCCGGCCCAGGGTATACGCCCCCATGGACTGGCCGAACCCGAAGATCCTGTCCCCGAATTTTTCCGGCATGCCCAAGACATGGCGGAACACGGCGCGCGCATCGTCCTGGATGCCCGCAAGCGTCGGCGTTCCCTTCGACCTTCCGTATCCGGCGTAATCGAAGGTGATGAGGCGGTGGCCTATCTCGGGCAGGAAGAGAGAGCCGGTGACATGGGAGGTCATGTTCTCCGCGTTCCCATGAAGGTGAACGACGGCTGCGGGATCGGCCTTCCTGTTCCTGGGCTCGATGAGCCAGCAGTGGAGCCTGTCTTCCACCCAGAAGTCTTCCTTGACGAAGCCGTGCTCCGACGGGTCGGAATACATGAAGCCGTCCGGATAAAAACAGTTCTCTTCCTGGATGAGCATGGAGACACTATAAGCGATTCCCTAAGATCATGCAAGGCTCGCTTGACTTGGGTCATTCGCAACAGCATATAAAGCATACATGAGCCGCCCGCTGATAACGCTGCTTTCCGATTTCGGTACAGAGGACGCCTATGTGGCCCAGGTAAAGGCGAGGATCCTCTCTGCCCTGCCGGATGCGACAATCGTCGACATCACCCACGAGGTCCCCCCGTACGGAGTCCTCTCGGCGGCATGGCTCCTCTTCACCTCGTACGGTTATTTTCCTGCCGGGAGCATTCACCTGTGCGTGGTCGATCCCGGCGTAGGCACATCACGGGCGGCCGTTGCGCTTAAGAAGGACGGACATACCTTCGTGGGCCCGGACAACGGCGTCTTTTCCTTTCTCTATCCTGCAGATGAAGCGACCGAAATTCTCTGGAGGCCGGAAGGTCACATCTCCCCGACATTCCATGCGCGGGATATCTTCGCTCCGGCGGTCGGGGAGATCATGAAGGGCGTGCCTCCGAAGCAGCTCGGGCAGCCACTGACCAACCCGGTCCGGTTCGACCTTGCGAAGGCCATGGTCGTGCATATCGACCGGTTCGGAACGGTGATCACCAATGTCGACTGCTCGAAATTGAAGCAGGGATGCGCCGTCCTCGTGGGGAAGACGCGGATCGAAAGGATCGCTCAGACCTTCTCGGACATCCCTCCGGGAGAGCCGGCCCTCGTCTGCGGAAGCGCATCGACCATCGAGATCGCCGCAAACCGCATGAGGGCGGCGGACATCCTCGGCGCCGAGGTGGGGATGGAGCTCGTTTTCGAACCGTGATCCTTCAGCGCGGATAGCCCCTCGGGCCGAAGAGCTTCGTTCCGATCCGGACCATGGTGGCTCCCTCCTCGATGGCGATCCGGTAGGAGTCGCTCATTCCCATCGAGAGGTGCCTCATCTCCACCCCCGGGATGACCATGCCCGCGATTTCATCGAAAAGGGTTTTCGTCGCCCTGAAATAGGGCCTCAGCTTTTCGGGGTCATCGAGGAACGGGCCCATGGTCATGAGCCCCTGCACCGAGATATGCTCCAGGGCATGGATCTTCTCGATGAGGGCGGCAACGTCTCTCGGCATGACCCCTGACTTTTGAGGCTCTTTACCGCTGTTGACCTCGACGAGAACCGGCATGAGCTTGCCGTGTTTTCTCGCATGCTCGTCGATCATCACTGCGAGTTCGTACGAATCGAGAGTCTGGATCAGGTCGAAGAGCGGCACGATGAGCTTGACCTTGTTCTTCTGGACGTGGCCGGTAAAATGCCACTTTACCCTGCTCCCGACCTCCGGGATCACGGTCCTTGCCTCCTGAAGATAGTTCTCGCCTATGCATCTGATGCCGGCTTCGACAGCCTCCCGGATCTCCGGGGCGGTGTGGCCTTTTGCCACGGCCACCACATCGACGTTCTCCGGGATACCCGAGAGGATGCTCCGCACGTTTTCCGTAATCGTTCCCATGTCCCTATCATTGTCCGGACAGGAACGATCTTGTCAATACGCAATATTCAGGAATCGCTTCACTCTCCTGCCAAGACGGAATATCCGTCCTGGCAGGATGCTCTCGCTTACCACATGACCCCGATCTCGGCGAACGGCCCCTTGAATTGAGTATTTCGCAGTCTCAGGTCATCCTGCTCGAAATTGTAGTAATCATACCTGTACCCGCCTGAGATCATCAGGGGGCCCACAGGTTTGAGCTTGAGCCTGCCGACGAGGGACCAGAACTTGTCGCCATTCCAGGAATAACCCCAGATCTCGCCGTCGAGAGAGATCTTTTCCGTCGGCCTGATCTGAACGGCTGCATAGCCTTCGGGAAAGACGACATTCGCTGTCTGGGCATCGTCGATGACGGAAGAAGTGAGAAGATCATCGGTGGATCTGTTTTCCAGCTCCGCCCTGACGGTTATCCATCGTCCACCGGCCCCGATCTCGGCGCTGAAAACGTTGAGGGTTGCCGTTTTGATGAGCGGAATGGGGAAATAGAGGACAGCGTCATAGACATTGAGGAAGAAGTCGGATTTGATTTCATCGCCCGGGTTGAACAATACGTCCCCGAAAGAAAACTCGAAATCGGTTCCCCCGTTTCCGCCGAATGTACTGAACGACATCGGCACCGCCTGGAGATAGATGCCCGGAAGTGCCGGTGGCTGGCCTTTGAGCCTGAATGTTAGCTGCCATTCTTCGTCGACGCCCGCACCACTCAGACCGATGAACTGATTTGGACCATACGGTGCATATGATATCGAGCCGCTCGGATTCACATACCACGCTCCTACTCCGAACTCCAATCCTGCGGACGAGGCTGCCAAAGGCAGGGCCAGGACCGCAAGGGCGATTGCAAAGGTTTTCCAGTTTCTCATGTCTGCCTCCTTATACTTGAGCTTAATTGCTCCACGATTGAATGAAAATACAGTGAGCATAAGGAGAAGCCTTATACTCGTGCGCAGAGATGCTAAGCGGATGAAGCGCTGACTTCTCTCTCCATGTTTTCGAGACGCCTGATCCTCTCGACGACGGGCGGATGTGAATAGGTGAACCAGGCGTAGAAAGGATCGGGATGGAGATTGCTCAGGTTGTGGGTGGCGAGCTCCTTGAGCGAGCTTATGAGCGCATCCGGACTCCCGATCTTGGCATAGGCGTAGTCGTCGGCCTGGCGCTCGAAGTGTCTCGAGATCATTGCGCCGATCGGGCTCAACAGGAAGGCAGCCGGCTTGGCGAAGATGCTCAGGACAAAAAGGCCGGCATAGAGGGCCATTACAGAGAACCCGAACGATGCATAAAAGAGGCTGCTGTTCACCACGAGATATGCCCCATAGAAGAGCACGAGGGAGACGGCGGAGGAAACCACGAGCTGCTTCCAGACATGGCCCAGCTTCCAGTGGCCCATCTCGTGGGCGAGGACCGAGAGGATCTCATCGGGGGTATGATTCTCGAGGAGGGTGTCGAAGAGCACGATGCGCTTCGACTTGCCGAGGCCTGTGAAGTATGCATTCGAGTGCCTGCTCCGCTTGAGGGCATTCATCCTGTAGATTCCCTTGACGTGGATGCCGGCGCTTTGTGCCAGGGAGCGTATCCGTTCGCGGAGGTTCTCGTCCTCGATGGGCTCGAACTTGTTGAACAGAGGAGCGATGAGAACCGGGTAGAGCCAGGACACGAGGAGCTGGAACGAGATGAAGAACAGCCATGACCAGATCCACCACGTTCCGGGTGCAAACGTGATGAGGCTCAAAAATACTGCGAGGAAGACGCCCATGAGCACGGCCGAGACGAGCAGGGACTTGATGAGATCGGAAACCCAGGTGCCGACGGTGATGGTGCTGAAAGAGAATCTCTTCTCTATCACGAAGGTGCTGTAGAGATCGAACGGAATCTCGAAGATCCCCAGGGCGAGGTAGCAGAGGAAAAAGAAGACGATTCCCGAGATCACGAAGTTCATCCCGAGAGAGGATATCGCTCCGGTGAGCCAGGGAAGTACCCCGGAGAGGACGACCAGGATGAGGAAGAGATCGTAGGCGATGTGCTCGGTTATTCCCATGGTGCCCGTCGCAATCGTGTAATCGCGCATCTTCCTCAAGGTCTCCCGGGTGACGACTCCGGCAAACTCCGGGGGCACCTTGTCGCCTGACTTCTCCAGGCTTCTTCTGTTCAGGATGTACAGAATCAGGCGTACAGCGATTGCCAGGGCATAGAGGGCAAGAAACAAAATGAGGATAGTATTCAACCGGACACCAGCAATCATCTTGTTTCCTTTGAGCTTATACAGGTCTCTACTTTGCCCTGATAAAAGCGGTTATCCCCCGGCGGTCTGGGGGAATGCCGTATTGGAGTAGAGATATTCGACCTTTTCCTTATGCTTGAGCTCCTCGCTCGCCATTTTCCTGAACATGTCCTTCAGTTCCCCTTCGGGATGGAGGTCTGCCAGCGCATTGTAGAAATTGCAGGAACTGAGCTCCCTGTGGGCGGCGATGAGATAGACGTCCTTGCTCTCGATGTTGCCCTCGGTATCGGGCTTTTCCATGTGCTCGGCGATCTTGTAGTCGATCGTCTGGTTCATTCGGAGAGCGTCTTTCCGGTAGCCGCCGTCGCGGTAGCTTTCGAGGAACGCCTTGTGCTTGAGCTCCTCTCCTGCGAGGAGCTGCAACGCCTCCCGTGCAGCAGGATCATGCACCTTGTTGAAGAGATCCGTGTAAAAATCGTGGGCCTCTTCTTCCCTCTGGATCGCGATGTCGATGTAATCACCAAGCCTCTTCTCTTCCATCTCGTGCCTCCCCGTATCTCTTCATAAGCTATAGATAATGATATCTCCTTTTAAGTCAATCAGCAGCCAAAGGGAATCAAAAAAGAAAGAGGGTTACATCATCGTGAACTTCCACAGGATTCCCATTGCCGGCAGGATCACCCACAGCCCCTGCACGTAGAGGGTGTACATCCGGTTGTCGAAGATGACCTGCTCGTTGTAGAAGTCGATGCCCTTCGCGAGGAAGAAGAGCGAGGGAAGCAGGCCGTAAGCGAGCGCAGGGGCAACCCTCAAGGGGAAGCTCAGGAAGAGGATGAGCGCGAGCCCCATGATCACGTATTCGAGGGCCAGGATGGAGTGATCTTCATGGATGTACCGCGCCAGGCTCATGCGGCCGATGATGGCGTCCCTCTCCATGTTTTTGAGCCCGAGGAGGATCTCCGCACCGAGGTAGTGGGTCGTCACAAAGGCCGCGAGCAGGAGAAGGTTCGGATTCACGGGAGAGGAGGTGAGGCTCAACGGCGTGATGACCGAGATGAGCATGAAGATGACGAGGCCGTAGAGGCTCCTGATGTAATCCCTCACGCCCCCCACGTCGATGATGGGGCGGAGCAGGGCCACGCCGATCACGAGGAGTCCGCCGATCAGGCCCGAGGTGAGCAGGCATATCGAGGTGGCGATGCCGGTCGATATCGCCCACATCGGCCACTGCCGGGACTCCTGATAGGGGCCCGTGCAGGCGAAGGCGAGGAAGAATACGGTGAGGAGCACATTCCAGGCATATCCCTGGCCGCAGAAAACGAATGCAGCCATGGCCACCCCGACGCTCCCGAGCGACGGAAGGAGAGGGGTCTTCACGAGGAGATGGAGCACGGTGTTCTCGAGGCCGGTATGGGTGTGGGAATCTTTCAGGGTGTTGATGCACTCCTCGATCACCCAGTGCGGCGTCGATGCCCCGGCAATGACGGCGACCTTCGAGGTCTGGGAAATGCTCACGTCACGGAGCTGCTCCGGCGCCTCCACCCGGATGACCTGCCGTTTCTCCTTTGCGCCGATCTCTGCCAGACGCTTCGTGTTTGCCGAATCCCTGCCCCCGATCACGATGAAGGTGTCGTGGTCTTTTGCAAGGTCCCTCACTTCGTTCTGGCGGTCTACGGTTGACCGGCAGATGGTGTCCGAGATGTCCAGGATGCCGGACTTCTCTCTTAAGACATTGACGATGTCCTTGTAGATGGCTACGTCGAAGGTGGTCTGGGCGACCACGGCAAGCCTGTCCACGTGGGGAAGCTTCATGGCGTCCTCGATGTTCTCCACGAGGACCCCCTTCGAGCCTGCCACACCAAGGTGCGCATCCATCTCCGGATGGTTCCTGTCGCCCACGATGACCACGAGGTCGGCGCTCTTCGTGGCCTTCTTGATGATCGCCTGAACTTTGAGGACCATGGGGCAGGCGGCATCGATGACCTCGATCCCCCGTTCCTGGAGGGCGTTCTTCTTTTCCGGGGATATCCCGTGCGCGCGCACGATGGCGATGTCACCCGAACGGAGCCGCTCGTCGTCGACGTCGTGGACGATCCCGATTCCACGGCGCTTGAGCGCCTCGATGACCTGGGGATTGTGGATGATCTGGCCTAAAGTGTAGATCTTCTTGCCAGGGTTTTTCTGTCTCACCTTGAAGGTGATGTCGATGGCTCTCCTCACCCCGAAGCAGAAGCCCGCGTATCGTGCAATGGTGATCTTCATTCCTATCCTCTGTAGCTCGCGTGGACGAGATATTCCTGGTTTCCCTTCATCCCTTTTACGGGGGAAGGGATCGTCCCTAAAACCTCACAGTTCAACGACAAGAGAAACTCTTCCATATCATGAATTATTTCCTGTGCAACATGCAAGTCTTTCATGATGCCTCCCTTGCCGACGTGCTCCTTGCCCGCCTCGAACTGGGGCTTGATGAGGGCGATGATGTCGGAAAAGGGTTTGAGGACTTTGAGCACGGGCGGTATGACGAGCTTGAGCGAGATGAACGATACGTCGAAGGTTGCGATATCGCACAGGTCGTGGATCAGGCCGGGATCGAGGGAGCGGGCGTTGATCCCTTCGAGGTTGATCACCCTCTTGTCCGAGCGGAGTTTCCAGTCGAGCTGGCCGTGGCCCACGTCCACGGCATAGACCTTCAAAGCCCCGCGCTGAAGCATGAGATCGACGAACCCGCCGGTGGATGCCCCGATATCGATGACGATCTTTCCGGAGGCATCGATGTCGAAGGCGTCGAGCGCCGCCTCGAGCTTGCCGCCCGCCCTGCTCACGTACTTCGGAGACTCCTTCAGGGAGATGTCGGCATCTTCCTCGACCGGGGTTCCCGCCTTCGTGACGGGAGCGCCCCGTACGAGCACGCGGCCGGTCATGATCAGACCGAGGGCCTTTGATCTCGTTTCGACGAACCCCCTCTCGACCAGCAGTCTGTCAAGGCGCATCTTCATAAGAGCCTGTTGATCGCCTTCCGGATTCCCTCAGGATCGAGCCCCAGGAACTTTTTCAGATCGCACAGAGAGCCGTGCTCGACAAAGGCATCGGGCAGGCCCAGGAGATCGAACCGCAAGGGGTACGCGAGGTCCCGGAGCGATTCGACGACTGCCGATCCCACTCCTCCCTGCGTGCACCCGTCTTCGACCACGATGAACCTGCCCCGGCAGGCTTCCACTATCCTGCATACGGTCTCCCTGTCGAGAGGCTTTGCACAGACGAGGTCGACGACGGCAATGTCGTCCATTCTCTTTACGGCTTCGAGAACGTCATAGCACAAAGGCCCGACACAGAACACGGCGAGCCGCGTTCCTTCCCGTAGGACCTCTGCCTTTCCCGATTTTACATTGCCGGGCTTGAGCGGACTGGCAACGATCTTGTCCCTGGGATACCGGATGGCGACCGGCCCCTGAATCCTGACGGCGTGCACGAGCATCCGCTCGAGCATGAGGTGGTCTCTGGGTGCGAGGACCGTCATATTGGGGATGCTCCTGAAATAGGCAAGGTCGAATACGCCGTGGTGAGTCGGGCCGTCGGCCCCTACGAGGCCTGCCCTGTCTACGGCGAAGATCACCGGAGCGTTCTGCAGGGCCACGTCATGGATGATCTCGTCATAGCTCCTCTGGAGGAAGGTCGAGTAGATGGCCACTACCGGCCTGAGGCCGTAGAGCGCCATACCTGCAGCCATCGTGACAGCGTGTCCCTCGGCAATGCCTACATCGAAGAACCTGTCCGGATAGCGTGCGGCGAAATTCTTCAAGCCCGTGCCCGCGGTCATGGCAGCGCTGATCGCAACGATGCGCGGGTCTCTCTTGGCAATCTTCACGAGGGCCCTGCCGAAGACATCCGAGTAGGTTACGGCATTGGGCTCGGTCTTCAGGTCGCCGTTTTCGAGCTCGAACTTGCCCACGCCGTGGAAGTGCTCGGGGTCTTTCATCGCGGGTCTGTAGCCGTTGCCCTTCCTCGTGACGACGTGGAGAAAGATGGGCTCGTGCATTGTGGAGACGTTCCGGAACGCCTGGATGAGGTGATCGAGCCTGTGGCCGTCGATGGGGCCTACGTACCTGAACCCCAGCTCCTCGAACAGGGTGCCTTCGGTCACCGCGCCCTTGAGGTTTCCCTCGATGTATTTCGCGACCCGGTAGATCGTGTCCCCGCCCAGAGGAATTCGCTTGAGGAGGCCCTTTATCTCATCCTTGACCTCGCGGACCTTTCTCGATGTCATGATCCTGCTCAGGTAATCGGCTACGGCCCCGACCCGGGGGGAGATGAACATCTTGTTGTCGTTCAGGACCACGATGAGCTTCTGCTTGTTCGTACCCACGAAGTTCAGTCCCTCGAAGGTGAGCCCGTTCGAGAGCGATCCGTCGCCGATGACCGCGATCACCCGGTTCTTGCAGTCCGCCTTGGCCATTGTTTCGCAGATCCCGCTCGCGGCCGGGATGGCATTGCCGGTATGGCCCGATACGAAGGGATCGTACGGGCTCTCCTTGGGGTTGATGAAGGCGCTCACCCCTCCTGTCTGCCTTAAGCTCGCGAAATTATCCTTTCTCCCGGTGAGGATCTTGTGGGGATAGGCCTGATGCCCGACGTCCCAGAGGATCTTGTCGTGGGGGGCGTTGAAGACATAGTGCATGGCCAGTGTGAGCTCGACGGTGCCGAGGCTGGATGCCAGGTGCCCGCCGGTCCGGCTCACGTTCTCGATGATGAACTCGCGGATCTCCAGCGCGAGGGCCTCCAGCTCGTGCAGGCTCAGCCGTTTGATATCCTTGGGTGAAGATATGGTTTCCAGTATGTTCTGCATTCCCTCACATTACCCGCTTGAGCATCCACCGGGCGATTTCCTTCAAGGAGGAGGATGCGCCGTTGTCCGGATGATCGATGCTCGAGACTGCCCTGCTCGTCATTTCCCCGGCCCACAGGCGCGCTCCGTCCAGCCCGAGGGCCTTCACGACCGTGGCCTTGCCCTGGACGAGGTCCTTGCCCGAGCTCTTGCCCAGGATCTCCTCGCTCGACGTCATATCGAGGATATCGTCGATCGCCTGGAAGGCAAGGCCGAGGTATGTCCCGTACCGGACGAGGCGTCCGATCTTCTCGGCATCCGCACTCGCTACCCGTGCGCCTGCATACATGCAGAGCTCGAAGAGACGGGATGTCTTCTTCCGGTAGATGTCCTCGATCTCATCGAGGGAAAGGTCTTTGCCTTCTGCCACGACGTCCCGGTATTCACCCTGGACGAGGCCTTCAACGCCGCAGACATCCGAGATGCACTTCAGGATGTCGAGCTTGACGTCCTCCTGGTATGGAGAGGAATTGATCACGGACAGTGCCTGGAATATGAGGGCGTCCCCCGCGAGGATGGCCGTCGCCTCACCGAACTTTGCATGGCAGGTTGGACGCCCTCTCCTCAGGTCGTCGTTGTCGAGGGCGGGCAGATCGTCATGGATGAGGCTGAAGGTATGGATCATCTCGATGGCGAGGCCTGCCGGCAGGGCATCGCTTTCCTTTCCGCCCATGCATTCGCACGCGAGCATCGTCAGGATGGGACGGAGCCGCTTGCCTCCTGCCGTGAGGCTGTAGGAAAAGGCCTCGAAGATCCCCGAGCCGGAATCTGCGCGAGCCAGATATGATCGGAGAAAATCCTCGAATATCTTCTTTTTTCCCGCTGTGAGCCTGACAATATCCACAATGGTTCCCCAAATTTCCGAATAGCATGCAGAGAGGGATTCTTCAAGGCCGGATCTGCGGCCGGGTCAGGTCTTGCCTTGTGCTGCCTTGAGAAGCGGGGAGGATCATACCGCTTTCCAGATATTCTGTGCCGGGACGATCGGCAGGAAGCAAGACTTGTCCCCATTCATTCGAGAGGCTTGACTTGCCCTTCCCGGCATCATAAAAGCTGGTTTCATGAAGAGGCTCTTGATCGCGAACCGCGGAGAGGTCGTTTTACGGGTGCTGAGAACTGCCAAGGAGATGGGGCTCGAGACCATTGCCGTGTATTCCGAGGCCGATGCGAACATGGAATACCTCTCCTATGCCGACGAGGCGGTCCAGATCGGTCCGGCCCAGCCTTCGAAGAGCTACCTCAACATCGAGGCGATCATCAGCGCTGCTGTCGGGTGGAAGGCCAATGCCATTCATCCCGGCTACGGATTCCTCTCCGAGAACCCCAATTTTGCCGCCATATGCGAGCAGAACGGGATCGCGTTCATCGGCCCCTCCAGCGCCACGCTCAGGACCATCGGCAACAAGTCGAGGACCAAGGAAGTGGCCCAGTCCTTAGGCATACCGACCATTCCCGGCTCCTACGGCGTGATCTCGGATATCGACCAGACGGTCGTCCTGGCCCGGCAGCTCGGGATGCCGGTGATCCTGAAATCCCTCTACGGCGGCGGGGGCAGGGGCATGAAGGTGGCCTACAACGAAGAGCAGCTGCGGCAGCAGTTTGCCGGCGTGAGCAGTGAAGCGAGCGCAGCCTTCGGCCGCAACGAGGTTTACCTGGAGCACTATATCGAGTCTCCGCGCCACCTCGAGGTTCAGGTCCTCTCCGACGAGCACGGAGGCATACAGATTCTCTCCGACCGCGAGTGCTCGATCCAGAGGAGGCACCAGAAGATCATCGAAGAAGCCCCGATCCCCAACATCGATGAGAGGGTGCGGGAGGATCTCTGGAGATGGTCCGGGATGATCATCCGCGCCATCCGGTTCAAGGGGCTCGGCACGGTCGAATTCCTCATGGACCAGGCCGGAGACATCTATTTCCTCGAGATAAACGGCAGGCTGCAGGTGGAGCATCCGGTGACCGAGATGATCACCGGGATCGATCTCGTGAGGGAGCAGATCATGGTGGCAGCCGGCGCCCGGGTGGGAACAGAGAGCCCCGTCATCAAAGGCCATGCCATCGAATGCAGGATCAATGCGGAGAATACGGCCAAGAACTTCATGCCTACGACCGGAACCATCACCTCTCTGCACCTCCCGGGAGGCCCGGGGGCGCGGATCGATACCCATATCTTTCCCCAGTGCGTCGTCAGCCCTTACTACGATCCGCTCCTCGCGAAGCTCATCGCGCACAACAGCTCCCGCAACGGAGCGCTGAGAAGGATGAACCGGATGCTCAAGGAGACGAGGATCGAGGGGCTCATCACCAACATCGATCTTCTCCTGAAGCTGCTTGCCAACGAGAAGTTCCTCTCCGGAAACGGCGACACCTCGCTCGTCATGCAGCTCGTGAAGAAATAGCGCTACGACCGGAAAATCTTGACGATCTCGTCGGCCGGGAATTCCGGGAGAAGCCTGCGCGTTCCGTTTTCGACGAGGATCATCTCCGGCCCTGGCGTGATCCTGCCGATGAGGCTCCCCTCGATGCCGTTTTCCCTCCATGCCGCAAGGATGGCCTCGGCGCTTTCCTCTCGACAGCAGACCACGAGGGACCCCGAGGCAAGGGTGCCCAGGGGATCGATGGAGAACCTCGGGAGGATCTTTTCGGCAAGCTCGAGGACCGGGATGCGGTCCCGCTCGACCTCGATGCCGCAGCCTGCCGCCAGGGCCAGCTCCTTGAGCCCCGTTGCCAGGCCCCCTTCGGTGGGGTCGTGCATGGCGGTGACGCCGCCCGTCTCCCGGGCGATGGCCGCCTCCTTCTGGATGCCTATGCCCGGATGATAGAGGAGATCCCTGGCTTCCTCGATCGTCTTCCTGTCGAGGCCGAGCTTGCCGGGCACCTCGGAGGCAATGACGGAGACGGCCTCGATGGGGATGCGTTTCGAGAGCAGAACGGCGTTCCCGGGCTTTGCCCCGGACGGTCTGATGAGCTCCCTTCCTTCGAGCGTACCGATCATGAATCCTGCTGCGATGGCCCGATCTATCCCGTAGGTGATCTCGGTATGACCGCCGACGAGCTCGATGCCGCTTGACCTGCAGGCGTTTTCGAGGTCTTTGAACAGGGACTCGACATTCGCCGGCGTGGTTTTGCCCTCGGGGAGGAGAAAGGTCGCCAGGAGGTAGCGGGGCGTCCCGCCCATGCACGCGATGTCGTTCGCGTTCACGGTGACGAGGTACCGGGAGATGTTCCCGCTCGTGAAGGTGATGGGGTCTGTCTTGAACACGAGGGTCTCTTCCCCGAACCTGATCACTGCCGCATCGATGCCGATGCCAGGCCCTGCAAGGACATCCGGGTTGCCTGCAGGGATGGTTTTGAGGAGCTTTTCGAGCAGGGACAGGGGGAGCTTTCCGACCGGAAGGATATCCCTATCCATGGGTCTCACTCTCGATATAGGCGTAGGCGCTGTGGTTGTGGATGCTCTCGAAGTTCTCCGCCTCGACCGAGTACCAGGAGAACTCGCTCTTCGTGCTGAGCGTTGAGGCGACCTGGCGGACGACGTCCTCCACGAACATGGGGTGCTCATAGGCGTATTCGGTCACGTATTTTTCATCCGGCCGCTTGAGGATGGGATACACCGGGCTCGAGGCGCACCCCTCGATGAGCGAGATGAGGTCCTCGATCCAGAAGAACTTCTCGTAGCGGACAATGACCGTCACCAGCCCCCGCTGGTTGTGGGCGCCGAATTCGCTGATCTCCTTCGAGCAGGGACACAGCGTCTGTACGGGGACCCTCACCCCCACCTTGAACTCCCGTCTCTTCCCGACAGTGCCCATGAGCGAGCACCGGTACTCCATCAAGCCCACGGAACCGGTGACCGGGGCCTTCTTTTCGATGAAGTACGGAAAGTCGATCTCCATGTGGGCGCTCTCGGCCTCGAGCGCAGAGCGGATCTCGTTGAGGACGTGCTCGAAATTCCTGATGTGGACATGGTCCTTGTACTCGTTCAAGACCTCGATGAACCGGCTCATGTGGGTTCCCTTGAACACCTTCGGGAGGTCGACGTAGAGGTTGATCGAGGCCACGGTGTCCTGCGTGCCTTTGAGCTTGTCGGCCACGACTATGGGATAGGAGATTCCCTTGACCCCGACCTTCTGGATGTCGAGGGGATTGTCAGGCCTCTGTCTCTGCACGTCCTTCATGGCTTGCATCCTCATGGTGCGTAGGAGACGCAGCTCGCATCGTTCTCCCATACGGTGACTTCAAAGAGCCGCACCGGCTCTTTGATGAGGGGAGAGAGCGTTTCGAACAGGTGCTTTGCGATGTTTTCCGCAGAGGGATTCCGCTCGTTGAAGGGGGCAAGGTCGTTCAGGTACTGGTGGTCGAGCTCGTGAAGGACACCTTTGAGGAGTTTTTTCAATTCCCTGAAATCCATGACGATCCCCTGCTCATCGAGAGAAGGGGATGAAACGACGACCTCAATACGGTAGTTGTGTCCATGGAGCCTCTCGCAATCTCCCTGATACTCGCGGAGCCTGTGGGCTGCGCTGAATGAATCCACGACCTTTGCTTTGAACATGAGACCGTACATAGTACACAAAAATTTCGAGCGCAATATAAAGAATGCCAGAGATATTCAGATGCTCGCATGCCGCGAGACGAAAATTTGCGCGCGAGAGATTTCACGAATTCCCTGTGCGTTTGCCGGTACTTGGAAAGGGGTGCCGAGCGAAGAGGGCCTTGTTTTTCCATGTGTTTTGATATATCAGAACTTGTATGAGACAGATCAAAAAGCAGAATGGTTTTAAATGCCCAGTGTAGAATTTTCTGATCCATACGTTTTGCGTCAGCTCGCAGGAGACAGCTGCTCCCACCTGAAGATCCTCGAAGACTCCATCGGGGTGAAGTGTTCGCTCAAGGGCAACACGGTCGAGCTTTCCGGCGAGGACTTCGACGTGCAGCTTGCCGAGCATGCGCTCAAAGACCTGTATCGGCTCGTCAAGAACGGGTTTCCGCTCTATCCCGACGATGTGTGGTATGCCGTACGCATGCTCGCCAAAGACCGGAACGTCAACCTCGAAGAGGTGTTCAAGGACAGCATCTACATCTCCTCGACGAAAAAGGTCATCGTTCCGAAGAGCCTCCAGCAGAAGCGCTACATCGACTCGATGCGGTTCAAGGACATCCTCTTCGGGATAGGCCCGGCAGGGACCGGCAAGACCTACCTCGCGCTCGCCATGGGCGTATCCTATCTCCTGAAGAAGAAGGTGGAGAGGATCATCCTCACGAGGCCGGCGGTCGAGGCGGGCGAGAGGCTGGGCTTCCTCCCCGGCGACCTCCTCGAAAAGGTCAACCCTTATTTGAGGCCTCTCTACGACGCCCTCTACGACATGCTCGAGCACGACCACGTGCTGAGGCTCATCAGCCGCGACCAGATCGAGATCGCGCCCCTGGCGTTCATGCGGGGCCGCACCCTGAATGATGCCTTCATCATCCTCGACGAGGCCCAGAACACCACCTCCGAGCAGATGAAGATGTTTCTCACGAGGCTCGGCTTCAACTCGAAGGCGGTCATCACCGGCGACGTCACCCAGATCGACCTGCCCTCCGGGGTGAGATCAGGGCTCAACGAGGCCGTGCAGATCCTGCAGAACATCGAGGAGATCGGGTTCGTCCATTTCAGCGAGGACGACGTGGTGCGCCACAAGGTCGTGGCAAAGATCATCAAAGCCTACGAGAGGTATTCCCCCAATGGTCGTCATTGAGGTCCAGAACCTCCAGGAGCGCGTACCCATAGACGATCTTCCGATCGGCGAGTGGGCCACAAGGGCCCTTGCCCTGCTCCACATCGAAAATGCGGAGCTCTCGGTGGTGGTCCTCGACGACGACCAGATCCGGGAGCTCAACAGGACCTACCTCGAGAGGGACAAGCCCACGAACGTGATCTCCTTCCCGCAGCAGGAGGGGGACGGCCCCCTCGGGGAGCACCTGGGCGACGTGGTGATCTCTGCCGAGACGGCGGCCCGGGAGGCACAGGATGCTGGGATGAGCGCGAGGGAGAGGATGCTTGAGCTCCTCGTGCACGGCATCTGCCATCTCACCGGGTACGACCACGAGCGGGGAACTGAAGAGGAGGCGCGGGAAATGGAAGAGGCCGAAGAGCGCCTGGTCAGGGAGATCAGAGAGCAGGCGTGAGTTTTTTAAAAGCACAGGAGAAGAGGGAAGGGACCGGCAGGAGAATCCCACGTGGCGGCAGCGTTCATACGCTGGGGAAGTTAAGCGATAAAAGCATCATAAATTATAAATAATCCGGACAGTTAACAGGCAGGAAACCCGGGAGAAAAAGTTCTTGCCATTCCATATACCCTCTGCTATATGGCTCGTCTACGGGGCGTAGCGCAGTCTGGCTAGCGCACCTGCCTTGGGAGCAGGGGGTCGGAGGTTCAAATCCTCTCGCCCCGACCAAGCAGGTTGGATGGGCGCCTGTAGCTCAGTTGGATAGAGCAACGGACTTCTAATCCGTAGGCCAGAGGTTCGAATCCTCTCAGGCGCGTGCCGGAGCGTGTGGTGAGTGTAGCTCAGTTGGTAGAGCGCAGGATTGTGGCTCCTGTGGCCGAGGGTTCGATCCCCTTCACTCACCCCAATTTTTATGATATATGCGCCCGTAGCTCAGTTGGATAGAGCGTCGGACTTCGAATCCGCAGGCCGGGCGTTCGAGTCGCCCCGGGCGTACTCGCAGTAAGAACATGGGCCATTAGCTCAACAGGTAGAGCAACTGACTCTTAATCAGTAGGTCGTAGGTTCGAGCCCTACATGGCCCACCAATTAAAAGAGGGACTCGGCAGATGATGCCGGGTCCTTTTTCTTTATAGGGTGGCTTAATTTGTATGGAGGCCATATCCGGAACATCTTCCCGAAAGGTTTGGGGATGGAGATGGTGTCATAATTTACATGGCAGGCAAGGCATAAATCTCTGAGATCTTCATCCGAGTGGACCCTGCCGATACCGTTTGCCTTGAAGCCCTGCCAGACGGAGAAATGATTTTACAAATTTGAAGTTTACAGTTGTGTTAAAATTTAACATTCTAAAAAGTTCACATGAAATACTATTTCTCTAGCTTGCTGTAATATAAGCATAAATATAAGAATCTTCACTGATGGCATCCTTTTTGATGTTGTCTGTCCCATATGAAAAAAGAGTTATTTGATGCATCGAGGTCTGTCTCTTTGTGCAGGATATTCAAATGCTTTCAAAATGGCTTGCTGAAAGAGAGCATTACGTTCTTGAGCGATCAATCAACCGGCACAGAGAACAAGGAACCGGAATGAACAACCACAGAGGAAACGGGGCAGGAGGTTATATGAAGCATCCAACACAACGTCGATACGATGCGGTCGTTATCGGTGCAGGTAACGGTGGTATGGCAGCTGCCTGTCAGATCGCCGTGAAGGGTAAAAAAGTACTCCTGCTGGAGCAGCATAATATCATCGGTGGATTCTCCACGAGCTTCGTCCGGGGGCGATTCGAATTTGAAGCATCCCTCCATGAGCTTTGCGAGCTTGGGCCGGCCAGCGATAAAGGCATACTCCGGAGGATGTTAGACGAGCTTGGCGTGGAGGTGGACTGGATTCATGTTCCAGAGGCATACAGACTGATCGTTGCTTCACAGGGCATCGATGTCGTCCTCCCCTTCGGGGTGAATGAATTCATAGATGCGATGGAAGGGTATGTCCCAGGCTCAAAAAAGGCGGTCCGACTTTTCTTTGACTTGGCACAAGAGGCGTGCGAGGCCATGTATCATGTCCAGGACCTTCAGACTCGAGTAAGGGATTTAAGCAAGCCCTACATGCTACGAAACTATCCAAACTTCCTGAAGACGGGAGCCTATTCTGTTGAAGAGGTCTTCGAGGCGGTCAAAATGCCCCAGAGGGCCAGAGACATACTCAGCGCATACTGGTGTTATTTGGGTGTTCCTCTGACCCGCATGGATTTCTCCTTTTACGGATACATGGTTTACGAATACATCAGGAGAAAGGCGGCAATTCCTCGCTACCGCTCCACCGAGATAGCATTGGCATTCGGAAAGAGGATACAGGAGTGCGGTGGAGAAATCGAGTGTAACACCCGGGTGGAAAAGGTGCTCGTGGAGAATGGTCAAGTCAAGGGGGTA
>Ga0116185_1001497_pt1 | contig 23268 bp, 17 predicted proteins | sample AD_JPNNA7_MetaG_FD_89754 | JGI IMG/M metagenome (GOLD analysis project Ga0116185, IMG submission 89754) | Active sludge microbial communities of municipal wastewater-treating anaerobic digesters from Japan - AD_JPNNA7_MetaG | ecosystem: Engineered > Bioreactor > Anaerobic > Digestate | place...
GGGAGGCAGGCAGGGGGCATCGCCCAAGCCCCCATCAACACACTTGAATCCCCCCGCAGAACCGGGGATACTGAGGCAGCGGGTGCTACACTTTTAGACCGCCACCCGCGGCACTTCTAGACCACCGCGCACAGCAGGTTGCTGGTCAGCAGGACGCTGCCTCGTTCATAGCGCTCGGCGAAGAGCGTGAACAGGACTTCCATTTCATCTCGGTCGTGTTGCACGTAGCCGATGTCGTCGATGATGAGCGCGTCGCAGCGTGCCAACCGTTTGAGGAGCCGCTCGAGGCGCAGGTCCTGTTTGGCCCGCAGGAGCTGCTGGACCAGCAGGCTGCAGGTCGTGAAATACACGCGCCGGCCGCCCTGAATCAGTTCATGGCCGATGGCACACAGCAGGTGGGTCTTGCCACTGCCGGGGTTGCCGAAGGCCAGGACGTTCTCGCGCCGGTCCACGAAGTCGCCCTGGACCAGCGTACGCACCTGCAGGCCCACCTTGCGGCCCATCCGTTTGAGGTCCAGAGCCTCGAGAGTCTTTTCCCGCGGCAACTGGGACTCACGCACCATCCGCTCGATCCGGTTGAGGCGGCGCTCCTCGCTCTCTTCCTCACACAGGGCCAAGAGATACGCCTCGAAACTCGCGTCTTCGTTACGGGCCTGCTCGGCGAGGTCGCTGAACCGCTCGCGAAATGTGGGCAGGTGCAATTCCTTGAGATGGGTAATGAGCCGGGCCTGCACCGTCTGCATGTTCGTGGTCATACCTCGGCCCTCCGTTCCTCTGCAGGACCGTCGTGTTCAAGCAGGTCGTCGTAGACCTCCAGGGCCACGGGGTCCACGGCGATCTCCGTGGGTCTCGGCAGCGCCATGCGGCGCGCTACCATGGCCTCCACCACCTCGAACGAGACCGCCTGGTCCGTGTCCACGAGTACGCGCAACACGTCGTCCACCGCGGTCTCGCTTTCTACGGCGGCGAGATGCAGGATCTTGAGGTACTCCTTTGCGGCACGGCTGGGCATGGCCTCCTCGAGCAGGTCGTAGGCCATCCGGAACCGGCTGGTAGGAAACAGGTTGGAGCGATAGCGGTAGTGCGCGAAGGCCCCTGGTTTGCGCACCAACCACGTGATCACGTGGCGGTAGTTGATCCGATGCTGCCCTCGGCCGCGCAGGCGCCCGAGGACCTCCACCTTCTGTTGCGCGTACCACACCTCGAGGTGCTCCGCGTAGACCCGCACGTGCACCTGCTCGCCGATGAGCCGGCTGGGCACGGAGTACACGTTGCGCCCCACCGTGATCGTGCTGCCCTTGCTCACACGCGCCCGGACCTTCTCGAAGGACTCCATGCGTGCCCTGGGCAGCTCGCCAAGCACGGTGAGTTCGTCGGCCAGTCGGACCTGGCGGCCTGCATTGAGTTGCGCGAACAGCGTGCCCAGGAACGCCTCGTACGCTTCGCGGCTCGCGAAGTCCCGGCTGCCGCGCAACATCAGGGCCTGGTCCAACGCCCGCTTGAACCGGCGGTGGCGCTGTTCCACGTCCCCGTTCTCGTGGGCCTTGCCCGCCTGGATCATCCGGCCTTCCAACCCATAGTGCCTCAACAACCCCCGGTACCGTTCGGTGAACTCCGCGCGGTCATCCAGCGTCGTCACCGCCGACGAGAAACGATCCGACTGGTGCGCACGCGGCACGCCTCCCAGTTGCCAAAGGGCATTTTGCAGCCCTTGCGCCAGACTCTCGAAGCTCTCCGAGAAACACAGCGTACCCGTCTCCCAGTTCGAGAAGGGCAACACAAAGTGGTACACCAGGTGCGCGAACGGCTGGCCGGCGATGCTCACACCCAGCGACGTCACGTGCGTGAAGTCCGATTGGCACAGCGCCCCGGGTTCGTACGCCTGTTCGAAGAACACCTCGCCCTCGGGACCCTCCAGGGCACGCCACGCCTTCACCCGCCGCTGAAATGTCCGGAGTTGCCCATCCTGGAACCGGCCTGGATTCCGCCGCTGAAGATCCTCGAACAACGTCTTCGCTTCCAAGCCGGGATTGTCCTCAAGCTGAGCCCGTACCTCCTCCCAAACCGCGACGAACGGGTCGGCTCGCGTCCGCCACCTTCGGGCTCTCTCCAGCTCGCTCGGCAGGCCCTGAGCGCGCAGATACTTGCGCGCCGTCTTCTCACACATCCCCGCCTTCGCCGCGCTCAACGACAATGTCTTCTCCATGTTCACAAGCCTCTTCAGTCGTTTCACTTGGTGATCCGTGACCATCTAACCCTCCTCAAATACTCAGGTTAGATAGTCGCAACTCAAGCCTTGCGAACGGTACTTTTAATTGTCGTCAGCCGGTACTTTTAATTGTCGTTGATCAGCATGTGTTGGCGGAACTCAGGCTAAGGCAAGTGGGCGGAGGTACCTAACGGATGATTGTAACCAGCGCCGTATCCTTTTCTAGCAAGTAGCGTGATCTGGTTCCAGCAGCTTTCGGCCTACCATTTCATAAGTGATGCCAGGTCTGTGAGGTCGGCGTCTGTGGCAACGGGCGTCATGAGATTCTCGTCCATTCGGAAGATGACGTTACGAAGAGTATCGATGTCCTCCATTTCTATCGCTTTCTGTCCCTGTGCAATCAGACGGTCGAATTCTGGCGGGTCCGTAGCAAGGAATCGTCGTTGCGAGCGGTGCTGGAACACGGCCGTCAGGAACCTGGGATCTTGAAGAAGATGTTTCAAGTATATTGAATGCATGGCATCCAGGTGCTGCTCGACTTCTCTCATCGCACGCTCGTCGCCCCTTGCCAAGGCTCTCTGCGCATTCATGGAATGCCGGTCGAATTCGGCGACTAACCTCTCGTCGGCCTGCTTGCGCACAGTCTGATTGAACCCTGCCTGAAGTCTTGTAAGTTCTTGCGCTTGAACCAGCTTTTGATGCGCAGCGGCGTGCCTGAGGCGGCTGATGTCCTGACGAATGTGCCGAACCGTCTCTGTTACAGACCGGGTGTCCTCTCCGGACGCCGCATTGTCCAGATTCACCATCTGGTCTGCGAGCATTTCGCGGATTTCCCGTGCTTTTTGCTGAATACTCGTACCGATGGCTTCTTCAGCAGAATCAAGCTCCTTGCGTGCTTCCTCAATAGCCTCTTTAGCGATCTGGGTTCCTTCCTCAACCGAAAAAGACTGGTGCCCCGATTGGGGGCTATAGAATTTAGGGGTTTCAAAGGCCTGCCCCAGGGAGGGCAACTCTATCGAAGCCTGGAGCAGGCCACTGTCGCTCATGAACCAACGTATGTCTATCTCGTCACCTAGCTTGACGGCCATTCCATCGGGCAAGTCGTTTCCCGAGATGCGAAACGAGCCAACACAGAGATTCAGGTGAACCTCGGGCACACCCTCATCTTGAAACAGGGCGAATTCCAGGTAGTCGTGGTCTCCGGCTTTGAGCGACCTGGCTGCTCTGAAGCTTTTGGTGCCCGAAGCAGGAAGCAACCTCCCCTTCTCTACGAGAGGCTCGAGAGCGTTACGGTTGCTGTTCATATCGTCGACCACCTTGACCGCGATGGTTTGGGTAGCAGGAATGCCGGCGGTGCTTGCCTGAACTTTGGTGATCACCAATGTTTCCGACGCATCCTCGATGGGCCGCCCCGTTGAATCGAATACATGCATCCTGATGATATTCTCTCCAAGGTCATCAAGCGGAACGTCCACAATCATCCCGTTTTCCAGACGTGCGCGACCGGAAGTCCAGCCCGTTCCCGTGGTGAATTCCAGTTCGGAACCAATTCCCAACTCGTCTTTCTGAACAGTTACTTTGATGCGGGCACTGTCGCTGCTAGTCCGGGCAGGGTAGTCGAGGCTAAGCTGCAAATCGCCTTTAGTCTTCACGCTTCCGCGGCTGGCCTTGCGCGTGGTGCCGCCAACGTCCCAATTCCTGCTTTCAGAATAGATCGCGGCGCCGATAGCGACTGCAGTCATAGGATTTGTTTCCAGGTCTGCGGGTATTCCCAGTTCCCGTGGCACGTACTCCCGGATAAGGGGCATTTTCGTTGGGCCGCCTATGAACACAAGCCTGTCAATATCGTCGTGCGAATACCCATTGTCCTTCATGATCTTTCGCGACAATTCGATGGTTGGGTCAATCTGCTTGTGCAGGAGCCCCTCGAGCTCGGAACGAGTCAGGTCGATTTGTAAATACATATCTTGGCCGGAATCGTCTTGTACGCGCATTTCCTCTTCTGATGCGTGTATGACGTCGTTTTGGGACGTCGTCAGGCCAATCTTCGCCTTCTCGACCGCATACGCCGCCACCCGCATGAGTCGGCGATATGCGGGGATTCGCTGGAAGTCCTGCGGCAAACTGAACGTGTCCAGTAACCACGGTCTGACAATTGAATTGAGGATCGCTTTGTCGAAGTCCCGGCCTCCGAGCATATTGATTCCCTCGTGAGCCAGCACATTCACTTCCCCGGAGACACTCTGGACAAGCGCCAAGTCAAATGTTCCGCCACCCATGTCGTACACAAGAAACTGACCACTCTTTATGGAGCCCTGAGTCATAGCAGCCATCGAAGCCGCGATGGGTTCTTGAAGTAGAGCGACGCGCTCCATGCCAGCCTTGCGCGCGGCATTAATCGTAGATTCGCACTGCATCTGGTTGAATGCAGCGGGAATCGTCACGACAGCACCGGTGATCTCATGTGTGCCTGATTCCGTGAAAGCCTGCCCGACGAGTTGTCTCAAAATCTCCGCACTGCAGTCCTCCGCCGTTAGTACTTGGCCCGATGCGGAGAATTCAAAGTTGGTTTTGGTTCCCATTAACCTCTTGAAGCCCGTAGCGACGTTGTCGGGGGACATGAATGTCTGCGCATAGGCTCTTTCTCCATAGAGCCGGTTTCCACGGCGGTCGATGTAGATGGCTGATGGCAAGTAGTCGGCGCCATCGGGCGTCTTGAAGACGCGTGGTACTGAATTCTGCATCCCTGCAATCGAGCTGTTGCTTGTCCCAAGATCAATCCCCAGATACATCGGTGACCTCTCCTTCTTCCAGAAGCACTTTGCCCATCAGAATCACCGAGCCGTCGTGTATGGCGGCTGGTTCCAATGTTTGTGCGACTATCAAACCATTGTTATCATCGAAGTCATCTGCATTGACCACGCATATCGGTAGATTGGGGGAGTATTGAGCGCCTTCGTACTCAACGAGGCGCAGCCCCATTTCCTCGGAAAGCTGCTTGAGACGGGTTGAAGCGTATCGATATTGGGCCTCGACCCTTTTCTGCTGGTCAATAGGAAGATCTGTGAGTATCCGGTATGCGGCACGTAGTAGCTTCCAATGCTCTACTGCTAACTGAGCGAATACCCGTGTATTACTACTATCCATCGAATCTCCAATCCATAATTGCGTCTATTCCGTTTTCCCGTTGTTCGCATCACCCTTAAAAGCTTTTTCTAGCTGGACCCTACCCCGTACAGAATTGTCAGCACCATGCAAGTCCAAATCACCAGCCCGATGCACACTAGAGCGCGGATCACTCCCCAGGGCTTATGCCTGACGACAGCGCCACATTCTTCATCCCAGGATGTGATGCCCTTGTTCGTCAAACGGCTATACGCAACAAGCCTTGTAATTGCCATTACCAGAGGAACGCCGCAAGCCTCGCCCCTGACCCAAGCCATAGACGCCCTGCGAAGAGCCGTCACAAAATCGAGTTTTTGTCCGTTGGGTCTTGTAACAGATATCCCAAAGCACCATTTCGCCGGTGTAGTACCAACGGCCGCGAGAAAAATGGCTTCCACAGGGATCCAAGTCGCATAGAAAAACACGCCCGCGAATAACAAGTTGTTTGACAACCGCATGTATTGTTTAAAGAGGTCCGGTGCAAAGATCGACACAGCTACTGCGCACAAGATAGCGACAATCACAACCCATATGCTTGTTTCGACAAACCGCGCGGAGAATCTGCGCCAAGGATGGGTATCTCCCCCGAAGAAAGCGCTTCCTCTACTATTCGTGCGCGCTGCTTCACTCTTCGCCGGCAGTGCGGATCCGACCTTCTGGTCTCGTGGCTTAGCCAGCCGCGAGCTATCCAATGGCTGGCTTTCGGGTTGCGGAATCGGAGGCAGCGTCTCCTGCGTAAGTCGTAAGAAATCCGAGACATCATTGATCTTATGCCAATCATCAAGCCCCGGGCTCCAAATCAGACAACCTGGACCATCGGGACTAGCATCCAATCTCCGAAGTACCTCCGCCTCGGTAAGCGGTCCCTCCTGACCTGAACCTTCTTCAGCAAGATACCAACTTCCAGTCATGACTCAGTCATCATCCCTAGCTCATTGAGACCCAATGTGTCTCATCTTCAACATGTATAACTACCTCACTTTGAGATTTCTGTCGCAATTGTCCCATTCCTTGACCAGACCACCACGATTAAAGCTAATCGTGCTCAAGCCGTAAGACCATAGCTCCTCGCCTGATGATTCGTATCTGGCTATGTCGTCCGGAGTACCTTGCAGCCGCACAACATCGTCTTTGTGGGACCCAATTGTGAAATGTGTGGCGCCGGTCGTACGGGAACCAGGGGTAAGCACTACTTTTAGGTTCTCGTCGCAATTGTCCCATTGCCTGACCAAACCACCACGATCAAAGCTAATCGTGCTCAAGCCGTAAGACCATAGCTCCTCGCCTGATGATTCATATTTGGCTATTTCGTCCGGAGTACCTTGCAGCCGCACAACATCGTCTTTGTGGGACCCAATTGTGAAATGCGATGCTCCTGTCGTCCTGGAATCGTTCGGGAAATGCGACGTGCCTTCGCTGCTTCGCTCGCTCTTGATGGTGACCTTCAAACTGCCATCAGCGTTATTCAGCTCCGTAACCCGTCCCTCATTTGAATCGAAAACTACCGTGCTTTTGCCGTAGAACCAAGTCTCCCTTCCTGTGGAAGGATATTTGGAGATGTCGTCCGGCTTGCCCTGTATCCGTAACACATCATCCTTGTGAGTGCCAACCACAAAGGTTTCAGCGGAATCCGCGTTGGCGGCAATTCGTCCCGCTGCAGTATCCCGCGGATTCCTCTCTCGTGATTCATCATCGGATGGCGTAGAAGATGGACCTCGCACTTTCTCGAGTTGAGCAACCGGAACGCGCTCTGGCGCCTTTTCGTCAGCGCCCGGCACTATGATTTCCTGGCCCACGAAGATTTGATTGGGCGAGTCAATAGACGTGTTGAAAGCAAGCAGTCTCTCGGTTGGGATCCCATAATGGCCGGCAATCTTGGATAGGGTATCTCCCGCCCGAACCGTATACGTCAGGCGTTCACCCGAGTAGACAGGCATGGAAATTTCCTGCCTGGCCGGCTCATGTTCGCCTGGCGCGGTCACAGGGTCTGTCTCCGAACTACGCGGCGCCGATGCCTCAGTGGAACGCTTGGCGGGAGTTTGGGTTCCGCTCGCTCCCGAAGGCCACGAAGACGAGTTGCTTCCTTGACCTATAAGGGAGTTGTACTCGCTGATAAGGCGATTCACTCTTGCCAACTCCGTTTTGTAATCATCATATTGCCGCTGCGCTTCTTCCAGGAGACTGTTGTATTTGGGAACAAGCAGGTTGTACGAGTCAAGAGCATTCTCGAACCCGGATGTGTTGACAAGAGTCCCCAGGCGCACTTGAGTCTTGTAGGACTCGATGTCGCTTTCATAGCCCTCCAGCTTGGCCTGCAGATCCTCTAGCTCTCCCCGAGTGCTTTCTAAGTCTGATTCAAGGTTTCGGAGATTTTGCTTTCCAGCCGCAATCTGAAGTTCTAACACGGAACTCCGTTGGCCTGTATCTACTGACTGTGTTCGGTTTGGCTGCTGATGTGTGCTTCTTGGAGCCGAATATGTTGACCGCGATGTGTTTGCCCGCGATGTTGAGCTGCTATACGTTCTGGATGAAGTTCCGCTCCCTGAAATAGCCGCCGAAAACAATGCAATAATAACAACGACCGCAATAGCCCCAAGTCCCACTAGCCAACCTCGTTGCTGGGCACTTCGCCGCTGGATCGCTGCCTGCACGCGCGCTTTGACACGGCTCAATTCCCCACGTTCCTTCGCGTCCGTTGTGAAACTCAATAATTGCTCGATGAGAATTAGGGCGCCATCAAGCTCCTGCTTTTCGATGGCAGCATTCAGCTTCTTGCTTAGGACATTGCGCTGGGCCTGTGCGATGTCGGCCTTCAGAAGGTCACGTATGTGGGGAGTCGCGGGAGGAGCGGTTCGAATTTCGTATAGTGCCCGCAGGAGTTGCAGGGCTGCCCCTGAGCACCCGAAGTTGTTATGGAGTCTGATCGCCAGGCTCCTGACCATCATCCACGGCACTTCAGATTTCGAGGTGCCCGAAGTGGCATCGACGGCGGACAGGAATTCATCATGTAGGCGCCCCGCCACAGTGCGCTGGCGGCCACCCACGAAATCACGTCGCTCCATCGAGACGCTGAAACCCGAGGGAGATGCGACAATTTGTTCAATGATGGCAACAAGTCCCTGAAGTGCTTCATCCGCGCGCGCATGCGATATCAGGTCCTCCAGTGTCTCCATGTCTTGCTCAACCTCCGCGAGTACAGTGGGAAGTTCAGGAAACGTCTCGTGGAGTGCTCTCGATATCGCAAGCGCTTTTTCGTATTCCTCCTTCTCGTTTGCAAGCCAGATGCACAGTCCCCTCAATTTCTCGTAGATGGCCAGCGACCTCTTTTCATCCAGACCTTTGGATTCGTATAGAAGCTGAAGTGGCTGGCTGTATTCATCCCACAATCGCAGCTTCTCTTGTATCTCGCCGATCTCGAAACTGCTCTTAGGATTCTCGCGCAGCATGCGGCACAGTTCATCGAGATCATCGGAAATCCTGGACAACGTCGGAAACGACCATGCATCGTACCGATCAGCGACCATGTCGAGCAGTTCAGCAACAGGTCCCTCCGCATCTTTGAATGCTTCAACGACGCTTGTCATCGCCTTGCCCGGATGCGGCCTGGAAACAACGACGTTGCAGGCGGCTTCGCAGTGTTCACTTCGAAGTTGTGCCAGGGCCTCGCGGACCAATTCCTCGGATGCCTTCGGGAAACCGGCCTTCATCCTCGTTTCATTGATGAGCGGGAGAGCAAATTCCGGCACCATCGCCTTCTGTGAAGCCATGAGGGCGCGCATAACATTACCATCCACGATCTTGTGGTTGCAGAGGTGGGTCGCGAGATTTGCCCGCGCAATGCCGTTAACGCTCTTCAGCAAGTCAAGAACCGAGTCTACGGACACGCCCCTCCGTAATGCGGTCAGGACTTGGTCGGCCTGTGCGGATGAGCACCCTGGAAACCAGGAGAGCTCGGCCATGAGTCTCGGACGAGGCGCCATAAGGGTGCGCAGAGCCTCACGAACTTTGTCCTCCGAGGCTGCCGCCTCGAGAATACTCACCTCGACAGCATGACGAATCTCTTCCGCAGGGGCCCGATCTGAGATACGCAGAAGATTGAATGGGTTCTGAAATAAGTCAAGCACCTCCAGCTACTCCACATATGTCCACGTCACTTCAAGTGTCGGATATTGGTCACGCTTGAGCTTGGTCTTTTCGAAAGGACACGGAATCCGTTGCATAAACTCAAACAGTTCCGCGCCCGCCTAGGTGTATCCTTAATAATTAATCTATTTCTACCACTGGCGATTCGGCGCTGTCAACTTCATCGATGGCCTCTTGAGACGGCCATGTCTCGAGGTAATTTGAGGCCACGATACCGGGAATCTGACCTCCCCCGGAAATAGGTAGACGCTGGCACAAGTTGTGTAACACATTTGCCCTTCGCGACAAACTATTTCGGCTTGACGATGGCACCCAGCCATAAGTGCAGTTGAAACCCGATATCGAACTTGGCCGCATTGTGAGGGATGAGGATATTCTGCTGGGGCGCCCCGATGAACTGAATGAACCGGGGCAGCACTTCGTCCAGAGAAGGACAATTGGCCACCATTGCCGCCGAGATGCCGTTGACGGCTTCCGCTTCCGGCTGGATGCCGCCGACCGGCTTGATGAGCTGCTCGAACGTGCCCAACACCTTGCCTTTGGCGTCGAACCTCACCGCACCTATCTCGACAATCTCCGCGGACATGGGATGGAGCCCCGTCGTCTCGAAATCGAACGCGATGAACGCCGTTTTCATGCTTGCTCCTCCCGGACACAAGACCTGACGAGCCTGCATCCCGTGTCCCGGGTCGCCATACCCCATTATGCCTTGGCGAAAGGCTCTATTCGCTCTCAACTCCCTCGCGTCTGCCACTAGTAGTAAGAAGCATGGCCCGTGCCAAGTCCGAACAAGGCGGAGGCCGCAGTGTTTGGGCGTCAATCTGGGGCAAAGGTATCAAAAACGGGCCACCGGGGATATCAGAATTTGCGCAGGGTGCTCAGAAATGGAGCACAGGTTGCGCGGCCTCAGTCGAAGCAGCAAAACGAAAGACCGTGAAGGGTTTTCAGGGTCGACTCTATTCAACCTCAATTGGCGAAAGAGGTTGGAGGATGGAGAGTTGCAATTCTCCTAGAATGGATGGCGCGGCGGGCATGGTTCTTGATATACATTTGATATATAAGGGATAGTAAGCTGGTCGCCTGGCTGTCCGCTCGAGACGAAAGGTTCCGCAGCATGGCACGAAAGGGGCGGTCATCATGGATTTTCTTAGAATAGACTCCGATTCGCACACGCCGGTCTACATACAAATCCAGGATGGAATAAAGCATGCCATTGAGTCAGGGGTGCTCAAGCCCGGACAGCAATTGCCGGCGGTTCGGGAGTTTGCGCGGTCACTCAAAGTGAACCCGAACACTGCTACGAAAGCGCTCAACAATCTTGTGATGCAGGGAGTCATTACCTCAAGGCAAGGTTTGGGTTGTTTCGTGGCCGAAGGTCAAGTCAACAGCGGAACTTCATGTGAAGCCGAGCGATTCTCTTTGGCCCAACAACAAGAGGACTACACCCCAACATATATCAGAATCAGGAATGATTTCCTTTCAAAGATTCTGGATGGCTCACTGCCGCCTGGCTCTTGCCTGCCAAGTCTCCGCGAAATAGCGCAGGAATACAATGTGAACCTTAACACGGTGACGAAAGCACTCGACGCGCTTAAGTACAAGGGCTGCGTCCGAAGCACGCGCGGAGTGGGTTATAGAGTTAACGAAAGCGGCCGCAATGAGGGTTTGACGAACGATTCTGAGACAGAGAAATCCACGGAGGGCGAAAGCACAGAAGAATCAACGCTGGGGCCCGGCTAAGGAGTCTTCCCTTCGTTGGGCTGAGAGCCTGACAACGAAGATGTCAGAGCCTTGGCGCCACACTCTATACGGGCATTGGACGCAAGGCTTGGGTTAGCACAGATGCCATGCGGCCTGTCTCGTATTCTTGCGAGGCAAAAGAAGTGAGGGCGTGAAGCCTCTACAGAAATGTGAGGAGCGGTCATGGACGAAGCCGTTGTTGCAAGTAAAATGTCGCGGCTGCTTCACTTGGCGACAAGAGAACTTGTGCGATGGCTGGAGAGCCATCTTCCAGCGGTAGAGAACGGGTGGTGGGCAACGCTCGTTCTTCCGAGTCTCTCTTACCAACAGCATCAGCAGGTCAGTCAGCGGGGTATTGCGACGCTGGATCAGCTGGACCTTGCCGCTCTTCTTCGAATCCTTGATTTCAACTGGTATTCATTGTCGCAGAGATTCAAGCTTTCGTACCAAGATCGCCACTACGTCAAGGAGATGCGAACCGTCCGGAACCGCTGGGCCCATGTCGATGTTAGGGGGGTGCCCCAAGACGCGGTGTACCGGGATGTAGACACGCTACAGAGGCTACTGGAAATGCTTGGGGTTCCAGGCGACGGGCTCGACGAGATCAAGGCCTTTAAGTCTTCCCTAGCTCCGAGCGCTTCAGAGACTACATCCGTCACAAGGCCATCGGATGAGCCTGCCGAAATCGTTGAAACGAAAAGTGCCGCGATTAAAGGGAACTTCGAGGTCGGCGACATGGTTACGTTGAAGAGTGACCCCTCCAAAACGGGCGTCATAATGACCGTTGAGGGCCACGAGCCGACTTCGCGATGTACCGTGTTTGTGGATGGCCGGCCTCAGCCGTTTTACCTCTCGCAACTTCAACCCGCCACTCAACGGGAAGCACGGGAAAACCTCTCCGTCGAACAGGTGCACACACGTCTGACCGCTATTCAGATAAGCCATCCATCGCTTTCAACGTTGTATTCGCTCAATTCTGCCCGCATAGATTTCGTCCCCTACCAGTTCCGACCTGCGCTGAAGATCATTCACTCGGACCGCCCTCGACTGCTTATCGCGGACGGTGTAGGTGTAGGCAAGACAATTGAGGCTGGCTTGATTCTGCGGGAACTGCAAGCACGCCAAGACATTCGAACTGTTCTCGTCGTTTGTCCCAAACCGCTGGTTACGGAGCACAAATGGGAACTTGAGATGAAGCGATTCGACGAGCATTTGATAGCGCTCGATGGAAAACTTCTTCGCTATTGCATTGATGAGACCGACCTCGAGGGTGAATGGCCCGAGAGGTATGAGAAGGCGATTTTACCGTACTCTCTCTTTGACGAGAGGCTCCTTTACGGAGAAAGGAACGGCCGCAAGAATCGTAAAGGTCTCCTTGACTTGGACCCGCCCCCGCGTTTTGACATGATAATCGTGGATGAAGCCCACCACATTCGCAACGCCACGACGTTTGCTCACCAGGCAGTCAGATTTCTCTGTGAGCAGGCTGAGGCCGTGCTCTTCCTGACTGCGACGCCCATCCAACTAGGCAACCGCGACTTGTTCACTCTGCTCAACGTATTAAGGCCTGACCTAGTAATCGATGAAGAATCCTATAATCATATGGCCGAGCCGAATCCCTATATAAACCAGGCCCTTGGTTACATCCGTGCAGGTGGAGATAATTGGCGCGAAGAAGCGGAATCCGCGTTGGCGAAAGCAGCGGAGACTTCGTGGGGAAAGGCGCTTCTGAAACCAAATCCAGTTTATGAAGAGACTTGCAGGAGACTTGGCGAAACAGACTTTTCCCGAGAGGAGCGCGTTGCACTCATAGGCAAGGTGGAAGGGTTTCATAGTTTCTCCCGGCTCATAAACCGTACCAGGCGGCGCGATATCGGCGATTTCTGCGTCAGAAAGCCCGAGACAATTTTAACCCCCCTTACTCCCGCGCAGAGGTCATTACACGATGCGTTGTTGTCTTTCGAGGCACAAGCCCTTGCCAGGCAACATGGAAACCAGAACGTCCGCTTCATGATGACGACAATTCGCCGTCAGGCCGCGAGTTCTCTGTTTGGTTTAGCTCCGTTTATCGGGGATCTTCTAAACAGGCGCCTGTCGGATCTCGATTGGCTGGGTTCCGATGTTGATGAATTAATGGAACCAGATATCTCGGATGAAATGTTGGCAACCGCAGCCCGCATTGCGGAGATGGCAGACCAACTGCCACAGGAAGATCCGAAATTCGACTCACTCTACAGAATCGTGGAGCAGAAACAGAAACTCCCCGCCAACAAACTTATTGTCTTCAGCACATTCCGCCATACACTTTCGTACCTAAGACGGCGTTTAGCCGAGAAGGGTGTCCGCGTGGGCCTGGTCCACGGCGGCACGGAAGACGAAGAACGACAGGCCATGCGCCGACGTTTCGAGGCACCGCGCCATGAATCCGATGCCCTGGACGTGCTCCTTTTCTCAGAAATCGGTTGTGAAGGCCTGGACTATCAGTTCTGTGACGGCATGGTCAATTACGACCTGCCGTGGAATCCTATGCGCATCGAGCAGAGAATTGGGCGCATCGACCGGCGCGGACAAAAGAGTGAGACGGTCGCCATCTACAATCTCATAACGCCGGAAACTATAGATGCTGATATATACGATCGTTGCCTCAGGCGCATCGGAGTGTTTGAGGCCAGCATCGGTGATTGCGAGGAAATCCTGGGACAAATCAACCGGGCGATTGTGGATATCGCCATGAACCTTTCGCTTTCTGAGGAGGAGCGCCGACAGAAGTTGGAACAACTGGCCGACAACGAGATCCGGCAGATTCAAGAACAACGTATGCTCGAGGACCGTGAACACGAGTTGTTTGGTCTTCGACTTCCCAAGCTTGCGATGGACAATGACGTGCGTAAATCAGAAAGTTTCTGGTTATCGCCGAGTTCCATTGAGCGTTCTGTGACTCAATACCTGACAGATCGGTGTGGTAAACAGGAATTCATCCTGGGAGAAAAGGCACTAAAGACCCTACGACTCTCCCAGGAGGCGAGGTCCTTGCTTCTCGAAGATTTCCGAGCGCTGAAGCTCCCAAAGACGCCGATGAACCGACTCTGGGAAAAATGGCTGAAAGGCGCGGAGCAGCACTGCTCGCTTACCTTCGATTCGGAATGTGCTGCAGACAATCGTGATGCTCACTTTGTCATGCCTCTGCATCCCCTGGTTAAACAGGCGGCATCCCGTGTCGACTTAGAGGCGTCGCCGTATACCGCATTTCAGGTGAGTGGTGCGGAACTACAGCCTGGAGAATTCCGTTTTGCCATCTATGCCTGGGAGTACAAGGGCATTCGCTCTGAGCTCAGATTGGTGCCTGTGTGCGAGGACAGGGTGTTGCGAGAGGAATTCTTTTCGCTTCTGGAAACCGCAATTGACCTTCCTTCGACAAAGAGTTGCGCGACGGAGACCTTCGACGACTTGGACCAAATACACCGCCGCATATGGGAAGGTGCGGTTTCCGAGCACGTCGCCAAGACGAGAGAAACTTGCGACTTCCGTAAGCAGAGCCTTGAGACAAGTCACAAAGCGAGACTTAATGCGATTCAGGACCAATTGGACCGCTCTACAAATGAAAAGATCCGTCGGATGAAGGAATCTCAACTTCAGAACGCCCAAGCCGAGTATGAGCGCAGGCTTGCCGAGTTGGAGCAGGCCGCACAATCCGCCGACATCCATGCACGGCCGGTTCTGTTTGGAGTTGTCAGAATCGAGGGGTAAGCCAAGATCAGTTCATGATCAAAACAACCTCTGGAAGAACTGATAACGCAGTGAGATCTTGCGTCTTGATAGCGTGAGCAGAAATATCGGCGATGTAAGGAGCAAACATGCAGATCGACTTTCAGAAGATCGCGGCAGAAAACGTTCGAAAATATGGAACGGACATTGACCGATACGGCCCCGTCTTGCTGGCGAATTTGTATAGCGACAGAACACATTTTGTATATGAATTGCTCCAGAATGCCGAGGATGCCGGGGCGTCTTCAGTGACGTTCTCTCTTTTTCCGGACCGTCTGGAATTCCGACATGATGGCCGTCCTTTCAATGAGAACGACGTTCGCGGAATTTGTGGCCTTGTGGAGGGAACCAAGTCGGGGGATCTATCGCAGATAGGGAAGTTCGGTATCGGCTTCAAATCGGTCTATGCCTACACCAATTCCCCTGAAGTACACAATGGCGACCAACACTTTTGTATTCAGGATTATGTTATACCGAAAGTTATCGCAGCCAAAGACGCGGGTGGAGACAATACGCTTTTCGTATTTCCATTTGATCGCAAGAGTGTCTCCCCTGAGGAGGCCCGTGGGGAGATACATGAACGGCTTTCGCGACTGGGCTCAAAGACCCTTCTGTTTTTGCGAAACATCACGTGCATCAATTGGCGTGCAAACGGAGAGGCAAAAGGAAGCTACAGGCGGACTTCACGAGTTCGTAAGAACGCGCGTCAAGTTACCCTGCAAGCCAAGGGTGACTTCAAAGAAACGGAAGAACGGTGGCTGGTGTTTCGTCGGCCCGTCGTTGAAGACAAAAACGAGGGGAATGAAACTATATACGTTGAAGTCGCCTTTTGTCTTCAAAGGGACAAATCGGGAAGTGCTTGCATTTCACGTGTTTCCGAATCGCCTCTCGTTGTTTTCTTCCCCACGGAGAAAGAGACGCACCTCGGCTTCTTACTTCAGGGCCCGTATATAACCACACCGGCCAGAGACAACGTCCCGGAACGGCATCCCTACAACGTCAGACTGGTTGATGAGACAGCTCTTCTCGTACGCGACTCGCTGTTTGAATTGAAGAATATGGGAATGCTGAGCGCGCAGGCTCTTGAGGCCATGCCGCTTGAGGCAGCTGACTTTTCCGTCGGCAGTATGTTCCACCCCATCTTCCAGACCGTCAGGCATGCGTTGCTCAACGAGGAACTGCTACCCGCATTTGGCAGGGGCTACGTTACCGGGAAAAGCGCAAAACTTGCTCGAGGAAGCGAAATGGCAGCGCTTTTCAATCCCAAACGGCTTCAGCTTCTTCTGGGACTGGAGCGCACTCCGAGATGGTTGAGCACGGACATTTCTGAGAACAAGACCCCTGAACTCTATACCTATCTTGTCGGCCGAAGGGGCCGCGGGAGGTGGTCCGGCGAAGAAATTGAGCCTCTTGTAGAGGACATTGAAGTGCGCCCAGAGCATCTTCTGGCCCACATCAACGAGAAGTTTATGTCCGAGCAAACCGATGCATGGGTCAAGAAGCTGTATGTCTATCTTGGCACTCAGCGGGATCTCCATGGCATGCTTCGCACGCTGCCAATCTTGCGCCTGAGGGACGGCAAGCATGTGGCGGCTCAATCGGAAGACGGCCAAACCACTGCTTTCATGCCATCGAAGAGATCTTCGGGCTTTCCAACTATCAAGCCAAGTTTGGTGAGCGATACGAGAGTTAAGGACTTTCTGCGTGACTTAGGTGTCCGCGAGCCAGATAACACCGCTGAATTGATGCAATCCGTGTTGGCGAAGTATCTCAAAAACCCTGGCGGCGTGGGGCGAAAAGAGCATGCAGAGGATATCGAGAAGATCGCGTCCGCTCTGAGATCGGACTCTCCTCGGCAGTACGAGCTGCGTGACGCTCTGAAAGACACACCTTTCCTTTGTGCGCAGAATGCAAGAAACAAGAAGCGGAGCTTTCGTCGCCCCAATGAGATTTACAGCCCGACCGAGAATCTCCAAGCCTACTTTGATGGGTACCCCGGTGCTTGGTTTCTATGTGAGCCTCCTGAAAACACAGACTTGTGGCTGGATCTGGGACTGCGTTGCGAAGTCGACATCTCATGCAGACAACCCGGCCGCGATGGCCATGTGGCTTTGGCGGCGGAGTCTCGCAACCATAAGAGGGGACTCGACGGGTTTGATCCGGATTGCACAATACTTGGGCTTGAGCATGCCCTCGAAACCATCACTGTCGAGAAAGCTCAGTTCATATGGAATTGCCTGCTATTGCCCCATGCGCAAGCCATACGGGGATGGATTGAGAGCGCGCTCTGGCACACCTACAAGTACTCCCACAAGGAACAATTGCCCTCCGCCATGGGCCGGTTGGTCATAGAGAAGCCTTGGCTTCCGGGCATGAGTGGGAAATTCCAGCGACCTGACGAGATGTGCACGGAAGACCTTCTCCCAGGCTTCGAGGTGAATGAATTGCTGGTGAAGAAGTTGGGAATGCGACTGTCGGGCTTAATCTCGATTTCAGAAGAAATAAAGATACCACTCGAGCATCTTGATTTGCTCAGGGAATCCCCGGGACTTTTCGAAGAGTTCCTTGAATGGAGGAATAACCGACTCGCAGAGGAGAGTGAGGACGAGGAAGAGTTTCCATCAAGGCAAGCCTCAGAACCGAGCGTTCGCGAAGAGAAAAAGAGCAGTGCGCACACTGAAGAAACACACAGAGAATACCAAACCCGGCAACACAGTGTACGGGTTAGCGGCGATGCGGACGCCGCGCGTACATATCTCGAGTCAATGTACTCCGAAGACCGAGATTCAGTATGGTGCCAGTTATGCCACCGCGTTCTGGACGAGTCTTCATTTCGCAAGCGGGACGGAAAACCGTATTTTGAGGCCGTTGAAATCTTCCCGAATGGGTATTTGACCAAGGAAGACGCCGCTGCCTATGCCCTTCTCTGCCCCCTCTGTGCGGCCAAGTACCGTGAATTGATAAAGAAGCAGAAGTCCGATTCCCAATTGCAGGGAATCAAGCACAGATTGTTGAGGATCGATCCAGCTGATGTCGGTGAGAAGGAGCTAACCGTCAAATTGGAGCTGAACGGTCGGTACGGTGTTCTCAGATTTGTCGGCAAACACTGGACTGATTTGCGGGGAATACTACGTTCTGAGTCCGATAATGGCTCTGGCACACGCGAGTAAGTTGTGCCGCGTATTCAGGAAGGCTTCTCGTTTGCGCATCTTGACAGTTGGTCTGTATGCCCGGCAACTTTACAACCACATTCATTGCCCTATCCGACGAGCAGGTTGAAGAACTGCGCGTAGCCGTCAAGAAGGGGCGGTTGTTCGACGTTCAGGGCTGGACTGCCGCGGGGAAGCCTCTGTTCAAGAAGTACAGCCGTAAGAAGCAGGCACTCAAGCTCGCTGTGGAGTCTGGGTTCCATTCCATGGTCGAGATTCTGGCTCGCGTCTGGCCCGACCAAGAGACGTTGAACGAGGCAATGCGATGGGCCGCGCACAAACGCCGAAAGGATTTGGTCTGGCTCTTGCTGGACGCCGGGGCGGAAATGAAGGCCGTTGGTCTGGATGACATAGCCGGTTGTTGTGACAAGAAGCTCTTGATCCACTTTCTCGATCGTTGGGACGCGCTGGAGGATGACTATGCCCTAATGTGGACCGTCCTCGCGAGAATCCGCCCGCTCATTGGGGTAATCCGTGACTATGCATCCCGAATCCCGAACTACCAAATCCAATTTGCCGGCGCGCTGAACAGTTTCATCGAAGAAGAAAGCTTGAAATGGGTGGCCCTGACGCTCTGGATGGGCGCGGACCCGCGTCAGCCTGGTCCGACGCCCCTGATGAATTTCCCAGAAGACCCGGAAGATCGGATGTCTCCCCTCGAATATTCCTTCCTCAAAAGCTCGCCCGGGGCACTGAAGCTGATGAAGCCAAGTCCAGAGCTAGATGATCTTGATGGTGTGCTGGCTGAATAGAGGTTAGATGAGAACGAAGGACTGGAGATCGCCGAATATCTCGTCGGGCTCGGGGCGAATATCAATAACCTTCCCAATGGCGGATCGTCGGTGCTGGGAGATATTCTTAATCCCTGCCCGAGGTTCAAACAATGCCCCCCATTCGGTCTCTCATGGCACCCTTCAGATGCCGAGAAATGGATAAAGCGGGGCGCGCGGTATGTCCCGCGTTCTGACGATGAACTTAGGGACGTGCGGAGAAGTCTATACGAACTGGAGCCCAGTGCCGCCTTGCGATTCATGGATCTGTTGTCCGGCGCCACGACCCAGGAAGTGTTGCTGAAGCTCTACAACACTCCGAAGTTCCAGAAAACCTTGGGCCTTACACAGAAGCGCCTGAAAGAAAAAATCGCCGCCTTCTACGAGAGGATAAGAAAACCAGCGTCACTTCGCGTGCCGCGGCCGGTCAAGCCGCCGCAGACCGTATTCGAACAGGTTCGACCAAGTATCGTCCAGGCGAAGCATATGCGAGTCAATCGCGCGGAACTCTATGAGAACCTATGGGCAGCTCCCACTACCCATCTGGCAGAGGAGTATGGCATCTCAGATGTCGCAATTGGCAAGATCTGTATGACCTACAAGATTCCAAAGCCAAAGAGAGGTTATTGGGCCAGGAAACAGAATGGCCACAAAGTCAAGCCACGAAGACTGCCCAAGCCGGACTGGAACCCCGAAATTCGGTTCACTGGATACCTGGGCGCGCCACCGATTGCCGACGACGATGCGCGGGCAAAGGTTCTCAGGCTCATTGAATTGATGTCAGTGCCCGGCTTCTCCGTGGAAGTCCCGAAGGAACAGAAAAAGCTTCATCCGGTATTGGCCAAAGCAAGAGAGGCCGAAATGCAAGAGCAGGAATTCGATTTCGAGAACGTGCCGCTCGTCGATCACGCGCCAGTTAAACCCGGACCCAGACGCTTGGATTACGATACGATCATCGCGTTGCACAAGAGGGCGTGGAGCATCCTGAATACGCTACTCTTCTTCCTAGAGCTCCATGGTTTCGCGGTGTGTGCATCCGAAGACAGATGCCGTCACAACGGCCTTACGGCGACTTTGTTTGAGCAAGATGTCGAATTCTGTTTTTCCCGCGAAAACCGTATTCTCAGACTCGACGTTTACGACTGCCCACCTTGCATGCGATCAGCCTGGTGCGATGGCAAGAGCCGCTACCTGGAATCCTACTTTGCCCACTTTGCCTGTACGCTGGCGTATATCGCAGGAATTAAGACGGGTCAGCACTGATTAAGGCCGGAGCCAGGGGGAGACAGGTTACCATAATGAGTCAGTCAGTCTGTCTGAAGAGGTGGACGAGTAGGCCGGAACTGGGAACAAAAAAAGGACGGGGCTGTCGGGACATGAACTTCCGTGGACCTAGGTGAACAAAGAAAAACAATGCGCACCCGAGCGGGCTTGGGAATCGCATGGAAAAGGAAAATTCCTGGAACCCCGGTGGAACCCCGATAGAAAAAGGACCTACGCGAAATCTACGTAAGTCCTTGGTATCAATGGTCGGGGCGACTGGATTTGAACCAGCGACCTCTTGACCCCCAGTCAAGCGCGCTAACCGGGCTGCGCCACGCCCCGACCGAATTCGGGCTATTCTTCTTCCAGGAGGTCGAGCATTGTGCGTATTTGTTCTTCCATCTTGTCGAGAATGTCGATGGCTTCCTGGCGGGTTCGGGGACGTCCCTCGCCGCGGAGTTCCTCAGCCAGCCGTATGCGCGCGCCTTTGGTGGTCATTTTTTCGTGCCACAACAGTTGTTTGATGCGCTGTACGACAGCGATATCCCCGGGTTTGTAGAACCGCCGGTTCGCTCGATCGCGTCCTGGTTTCAACTGTGGAAACCGGCCTTCCCACTGTCTGAGCACGTGGGCCGGAACGCCGGTCATGTCACTGACTTTGGCTATCCCGTAGCGCCGGTCTTCAAACTTGGAGATCATACCCAATCCCGGTTTTGTATTGCAACTTCAGCATGACGACACTGATTGTGAAAGCGATCAAGACGCCTTCGGTCTTGCCTTGCAAGAAGCGGGGGCAATTTTCTATTTGGCTCATGTTTTGATTGTCCATTATGACGCAGTGCCCGGCGCAAGGCAATCTGATCCCGGGGACAGGCCTTGTATAACCATGAGCATCTTGAGGACAGGGCCCCGCAAGGGATCCTCCTCAAGAGGTGGCTGCGCGTACAGCCCGCCGATCAGGCAAGAACCTGAATCCCCGCCACCGAAGGGAGCGACCGTCGTGGAGCATTACGGCGGAGAGGCCGGTCTCTGGCCCATTCATGAGCAAAGGACGCATGCGCGCTTACCGTCTGCGGCGGCTACGCGGGGCACTATCCGCGTGCTAGTGCCAATCGACGGAGAAAGGCGAAGAGCTGGGCCAATCGGTCTTGCCCTTGATGGCGAGGGTACACGCAGAAGCCGAAGCCTACTGCTCCATGGTCTTCCATTCCTCGCTCTGGGTCCAAACCGTGAGATTGGTCAGGTCGCGTTTGGTTTTGAAGATGAGGCTGCCCAGACAGTACCCCACCACAAACATGAGGAGGTTGCCGACCAACCCGCCATAGTAGGTCTCGAAAGGCACAACGGCCTTGATCACCTTCAGCTCGACCAGGGCCAGCCACAGACTGAAACTCAGAGTACAAATGATTCCCACGGCCACTGCCCGGCCGTCACCGCGCTTGGTCAGGAACCCGAGGCAGTACAGGCCCAACAACCCGCCGCCAAGGATTGCTCCCAGCTTGGTGCCGGTGTCTTGCAGCGTCTTGTCCGTGGCCTTCAGAAGAAGGATGGCAAATCCCAGCATCAGAACGGAAGCAATCAGCGAGACGAGACGGGCGGCGTTCATGTAATGACGCTCCGATTTTTCCTTGGCGATGTGGCGCTTGTAGATGTCGACGATGCTCACAGCGGAGATAGCGTTGATGCTGGACGACAGCGATGACATAGCCGCAGCCAAGACGCCCGCAATCACCAGGCCCGAAACACCCGCCGGCATCTTCTGCACGACAAAGTAGGGAACAATCGAATCGGCTCTGGCCGTGCCGTCAATCATGGCCGTGGCGGCAGGATCGGGATTCAACTTGAAGTAGACATATAGCGCGGTGCCCAGGAACATGAAGAATGCCCAGGTGGGCACGCTGCACAGGCAGCAAATCCAGATGGCCTGCGTGGCATGTTTCGGGTCTTTGGTGGCTACGTATTTCTGTATCACGTTCTGGTTGCTGCTGTATTCGGTGAGCCAGTTGGTCAATCCCACAAGCAGCATCATTACCACCGCCTTCTGAGTGAGACTGAATCCCAAGGGTGCGCGAACCAGTTCTCCTGTGGCCGTGTTCAAATCCCCCAGCATGAACTTGCCGTCGGCTTTAGCCACGGAAATAATCGTGCTTAATCCGCCATCCACATTCAAAATGACCGCCACGAGAATGGCGAACCCCCCGAACCAGAGAAGGAACGACTGGAAGAAATCGGTCCAGATCACGGCCTCGATGCCGCCCGTGACCGTGTAGAACGAGGTGATAACGCCTCCGAGCAGGATGCTGTAATAGGCGTTGAGACCGGTCATTTCCTGGACCAGCATGGAGACAAGATAGAGGATCATACCCAGCCGGGTTACTTGGCTGACGACGAACGCTGAAGCAGCGTAGGCTCGTGTGCCGGAACCGAAGCGCACCTCCAAATACTCGAACGCGGACGTGATTTGTGCGCGCCGGTAGAAGGGCAGAAAGATCTTGGAGGCCATGAAGATGCCCAGAGGAAGCATCAGACAGGGAAGGAAGCGGATGTAGGCCGTCTTGTAGGCATCGGCGGGATAGGCCACAAACGTGATCGAGCTGATCGACGTCGCGAACATGGACAGGCCTATGAGCCAGCCGGGAAAGGAACGTCCACCAAGGAAGTAGTTCTCCGTGGTCTTGTTCTTGCGCGCGAAATACGGCCCTAAGGCGGCCATTGAAACGAAATACAGCACGAGAACGACAATATCAATCCATGGCATTCGCATGAGAGTTCCCCAAGAGGTCTTTGCGTCCCTCAAGAAACGGAAGAACGCGGTTAAGAGTCATGCCAACTGTACAACAGACACTATGGTAACCGATACTCGCAGTGAACAGCAAACGGCCGGTGGCGGCTCTGCCGGCTTGCCGGCGAGGCCCGCGTCAAGAAGTTTCTGTAAAAGTGCCTTGGTGGTCTCGAAGCAGCTGGTTTCCTTTTGTTGTTCTCCGGGCCTGTTCACCCCTCCCCC
>Ga0116185_1001501_pt1 | contig 23235 bp, 23 predicted proteins | sample AD_JPNNA7_MetaG_FD_89754 | JGI IMG/M metagenome (GOLD analysis project Ga0116185, IMG submission 89754) | Active sludge microbial communities of municipal wastewater-treating anaerobic digesters from Japan - AD_JPNNA7_MetaG | ecosystem: Engineered > Bioreactor > Anaerobic > Digestate | place...
AGCGTCCATATGTGGTCGTTGGCTATCAGGTCCACGGGCAGGAAGATATCTCCAGATCCCGGAAACATTGTTATCTTCTCCCCGGTGCGCTTTCCTGGCAGAAGCAGCAGGGCTCGCTGTCTATCTGTGGACAGCGCGCGAAGAGGGCTCAGGTCCACGTCGTAGGCGAACAGGATCTCCAGATCCTTCATCACCACCATGCCTTGTTTGAGGGTGGATCTGAGAAACTCCTCAAAGGCCCGGTTGACCCTTGCCCTCACCGCCTCCGGATACCTGGCCTCTTCGGCAGCGAGCCTTGTAAACTCATCCTGAGGAATGACAGAGAGAACGCCCGCTGTGACGGATACCGGCTCCGGAAACGGGCTGCCATCTGGCATGGTGACCTCGCATAGCCTCGGCGCGAAGCGCTCCAGGGCATCATAGGAGCCCACCACGCCGTAAAGATGTCTGCCTGCAGCAATGCGAAGCTTGCTCAATAAAGCCTCGATTATTTCAGTATCCTTCAACTCCCCTCCTCCTGTTCCTCTGCAAAGCTCGATTTTCTTCAAACTGCCAAAAGCTTCTTGTGGTCGTTATATCCCTCTAAAGGCTCTCAATTTTATCCACAACTTCGTCAATTCTGTATCTGGTAGTAAACTGGCGGATGCCATCTATCTCAGATATTTTGGAGATGATTTTATGGTTCCTCAGTTCGTAAAGGCCTGTGAGCAGGCTGTCTGGATTCCAGAGCATGGCGCGAATGATGCCGTTGCTCTCCAGTTCGCAGATCTCATACATTCCTGGTGTGGGAAACTCACTGTGGATCACATAGGCAAGAGACGCCAAGAGCGGTTCGCGATAGGAGAAGCTGATTTGCCTTCTATCAGACCTGATGATGCCTCCGGCTACAAGGGTATCAATGACCGCCCTGGCGCACTTATCTATGGCCTTCGAGTCAGGGTAGCGACCTGCCAGATACTCGCGAATCCTGAATCTCTCTATATGGCCGTAGCCGATTGCCGGCAGCAGCATCTGCTGGCTGAAGGCCACCATCAGCGGCTCGGCTTTGCAGAATCGGTAAAAGCAGACCTCTCGCAGCTCCTGGCACCCTGAGAAATCTCTGGCAAAGGATTGCAGGGCGGGATCTCCTCTGCCATCTGGAAACATCCGGTTTACAATATAGCGGACATACCTGTCCCTTGTCGCCAGGGCGCTGAAGGGGAGATTCTCTCTCAGATAAGCCTTGATAATGTCCAGGTCAGTCGTGTCTGGAAGGCTGGGAAGAAGCTCAATGGCTTCCTCTAGTATTGAATTTGTAAATAAACCGCTCTTGCGCCTGTTTATGCTCCTCCCGTGAGATGTCTGCCGTTTATTCGACTGATATTCGCTAGCAACAGGTTGTGACTTGCCATCATCACTCTGTTCCTCTTGAATTTTATGGGTGCGGAGATGTCCGGCAAGCTTAAGCAGTGTTGCCGTATATGGCCTCACTCCCTCTACACTGCAGAGGACATGGAAATCCATAGATAAAACATTATCCAGACTCCCGAACTCCTTCAGAAGTCTATGAGCGAGGGGTCCGGGACGGTCTTTATTCGGAGCATAGCTGAGTAGCAGCTCAAGAAGAGCCTCGTCCGTAAGCGTATTTGGCATGCCTGAAACAAAATCCTCTCTTAGCTTCCGCCTCATCATTTGTTCGGTCTTGCTGGCCATTTGCTCCTCATCAAGAACCTATGAGGGCAAACCCAAATTAGATTTTTGGTCAGCATTGAGTTCTGGGTAGTCTGCCTTTATTGAGTTGACTGGCCGCTGGCAGATCGTGTGAATTAGATGATAGGAGATGGCTGCATTTGATTGCTCTCTCTTAAGCGCACACTACCTCGGTGAAGTCTCATGAGGGCGTTTTCTTGTTCAACAACTCATTATCAGTAGACTATCCGAACTCTCTGCACTCTCAAAACAGTGCTTGGATCGCAGGATCTCCAATATGAATGAGATGGCCGATGAGATTAGGGCCTGGGAACAGGAACGGAATTCAACAGGAGCAACAGTTAGAGGGACGCTCAGCAAAGATAATGCCCGGATAAAACTGCAGAGGCATTATTCAAATATTCAAAATTAAGTCGCTCTTCCTGACCATCCCCGCAGCAAGCTGTGGGTTATTCGAATAAAATAAATCAGGCAGGGCTCTTTTGCCAACCCTGCTCTACCTCGGTCCCGCTTAGGATCAGTATCTCCTGGGAGACCTGGCTGGCTTGTGCTTCTGATAGCAATCGCTGCAATAAACCGGCCTGGATCCATCTGGTTTGAAGGGAACCTGACATGTCTTTCCGCACTCAGCGCAGGTGGCATCGTGCATCTCTCTCGGGCCTCTGTTGAAGCCGCCTCTGCTTCCGCTTCCGTATCTCTCCATTTATTTCACTTACCTTTGGCATCGATTCCCAGAATCGATCCTTGCTTTACAAACATCCCATCAAACTCAATTGAAGCGACGCTTATGCAGCCTGTTCTACGGGGATCGGCTATTTGATATATCTTTCGGTCCGTTTCTAATGCGGTGGCGTCGTTTGCATAATACTTATATATTCTTCGTTCAGCAGTTGGTAGGAGCGAGGTGGGCCGCGTGGTGATAAACATGTGGCAGGTGTGGGGAGGGAATATCCCGACTCTGCCCGGTGAGGTCTAGGCCTCTGAATCTTGAATCTGATGCATGTTTGGGCCGATGAAACGGAGACCGAAATTTCCCGCAAAACGCGGAGCAGTAGGACGGGATGAAGCAGCTATGAGATGGCATAGGAATGCATTTGTTGGAAAGACGGCCCGGATATTCATCGTGTTTGCACTGGCGGCCATTATGATTGGGGGAGCAGTGATCTTGCCGCCTGCCTTCGCTCAAGACCGCGGGAAAAATTCCTCTGAGCAGGCTGGTGAGATCTCCAGCCTCTGCCGGGAGCTTCTCTTTCCCGGTGCCCCCCTCACCATGACCGACGCAAATCTGCCAGGAGCGCTGAACGTCTATTCGCCTCTGGTGGTCGACTGCTGGGAGCGCGGCTGCCGGCCCTGCGAGCTTTTAGACCCAAAGATCAACCAGATGGCAGCGGACTTCAAAGGCAGGATCGTATTCGCCAAGGTCTGCATCGACGACAATCCGGAGACGATGATAAAATACGGAGTTGAGAGAACCCCCACACTACTCATCTTCAATAACAGCAATATGGTCTACAAACATGTGGGGAATTATCCGATAGATGACCTCAAGCATATAATTTTAACAGTATTGCATATGAGATGAGGTCTTCACTTCCGCTGATATGCTGGCAGTTCAGCCCTTGTAGCTCCCTCCAACCAGCTCGCGAATGCGTTCGGCGATCTTCGGCCCCACCAGACCTACCTCCTACAGCTCTGCAGAGGATGCAGTCATGACCCTCTCCACAGACCCGAAGTGCTTGAGCAGATTTCTGGCCACAGCCGGACCCACGCTGGGAATTGCGGATATCAGATACTCCTGCTGCTCCTTAAGCGTACGGGCGCTCTTGTGGCCGTGGACCTTCGGCTCCCTCCCCTCCCGGCCCTCCCTGCGGGCCAAAATGGCTATCACCTCTGCGGTCTCATCTCGGTCCTCAGTGGGGATGATGGGAAGGCCGTAGTCTATGGCAATCGAGGCCAGAGCTCCGCGGATGGAGGAGGCTGCGACCTGGCGGGCATAGAGGTCCCGCCCCTCCAGTATAAGGACCGGCCGGTCGTATGCCCTCTTCAAGTCGGTTATCTGCCGGAAGAGGTTTCTCTCCGGATCTATGATCGAGTCCACAAAATCCCTGGCGGTCTTGCGCTCCACCGCCACCCTGTCGCTGACCACATAGTCTCCCACCTCCAGATTGCGTAATTCGATCTCCAGCCCCCGTGCCTCCAGGAGCCTCGCCATATCCCTCTCCCTCGGGTCCACATAGATCCGGGAAGGGCCCGCATTGCCATCTGATGCCGCTGACCGCCCTGGCCCGTTGCCCTCGTTCAATTGCTCAGAAGTAACAGATATGCTGGCCGGCTGGGCCTGTTCCCCAGCGATCCGGGTTTGACTGGTCGGCATCTTCGCTTGGCCGCCCTGGCGGCTCATCTCCCTCATCTGCCTGTTCATGGTCTTTTCTTTGCGGTCGGATATCCAGTAGTAGGCCTCATCGCGCGTGCCTCTGGCCATCAGCACCACCACCCGCCCAGCCCTGGCGCGCCCCGTCCTGCCCTTCCTCTGAATGCTGCGAATCTCAGAGGGCACCGGCTCGTAGAAGAGCACCATGTCCGTGGCAGGAATATCTATGCCCTCCTCTCCCACCGATGTGGCTATGAGCACATTGTAGTCTCCCGCCCGGAATCTCTCTAAGATCTCCGCCTGCTTCTTCTGGGAGAGGCCCTCGTCATGGTCGCGGCTGGACTGGCCCACGAATCGCACCGCCCGGATCCTCTCATCAGACTTGAGGAAGTTGATCAGGGAGCTGGCTGTGTCCCTGTAGTTGGTGAAGACCATGATTCTGGAATCTGGCTTGGCCTGGATCTGCTCCAGAAGGATCCTCCTCACCTCTGCAGGCTTTGGATGCTCCACATTGAGCTCTTTGAGAGCCTGGCAGATCCTGCGGAATTTAGGATCCTGCATTATGCGGCGGGAGGCCTTGGAGCCGCTCCGGGAGAGGGCTTCTCCCTCCAGCCTCTGCAGGTAGCCGGCCAGGGCCTCAGGCCCCTGAGTCTCGGCCAGCTCCACTGCATGGTAGATCTTAAGTATCTCTGCCATGAGGGAGATGGCCAGGAAGGTGGTGCGGCTGGCCTCTCCCCTCGCCTGGGCCATCAGGGCGGACTGCAGGCTCAAGAGCTCCTTTCGGGAGGATGTGGGAGATATCCTGGTGGCGCTCACGCCCAGGAGGTTGAGGTTGTCGATTCTGCTCTTGAGAAGCTCCTCCAGGGCGGCTTTGATCTGCAATATCTCCTCTGGCACGGTCAGCCTGACCCACTCTATCTCCCTCTCATGCACAAAGGCAGATACGTCTGGATCATTCTCAGTGCGGGTCTGTATCCTCTCGATATGCAGGTTGGTGCAGATCTCTGCTATCTTCTCGCTCTGGCTTCCCGGGCTGGCTGTGATGCCCAGCACCAGCGGGCTCTTTCCCTCGCGGTGATAGCGATCGGCAATGTATACGTAGGCGTAGTTGCCCACCCCACGGTGTGCCTCATCGAATATCACCAGGGAGACGTCCTGCAGATCCATGCGCCTGGAGAGGAGGTCGTTTTCGATCACCTGCGGGGTGGAGACGATGATGCGGCCTTCCTGCCATTCCTGCATCCTCTTCTCAGGCGGGCTCTCCCCGGTCATCAGCCGGACCGTCCCCGGATCCTTGAGAACGCGCTGCAGGAAGGAGGCGTGCTGCTCTACTAGCGGCTTGGTGGGGGCCAGAAAGAGGATCTTGCCCTTATCCAGCCGGGCCAGGAGCACAATGAGGGCTATCACAGTCTTGCCGAGGCCGGTAGGCACTACAATCAGGCTGGAGGCCTGCAGTGCAGTGGCCGCCAGTTCCATCTGGAACATGCGCTTTTCCACAGTCTGGGGGAGCAACTGAGGGTGCTCCAGGAAAGAGGTCATCGAATATGATTTGCCCTCCAGGGTATTTAGGGATATGCTACGCTTCAAGATTCATGATCTAAAATATCCTGTCTTCAGATTTATTCTTTAAAATATGAATTTTTCCGCGAAAAGAGATTCATGTGCTGTGGAAGATCACAACATCTGGAACGATTTGAAGGTTAAATTTATATAATATAAAAGTATGAGATTGATACAGAGCAGTGCTCCGCTCAATGAGCGGAACGGCTTGTCAATCGCTTAAATATGGGGGCGAAAAGAAATATGAAGGGAGTGATACTAGCGGCATTTGTGCTTGCAATAGCCCTTATGGGAGGTTGCAGCACTGTGCTGGCTAATCCGCCACTGGTACCACCAGTGCAGTACGAACAGTTTTGTGAAAATCAGAAAGTAGCCGGAACGGGAATCGTCGACGTCAGCACATCGATAGTCGACAAGAGGCTGGCACTCGAGTACTACAATACCATGGCCGGGGATGGCGACTTAGAGCTCGACTCCGAGCATGCCTACTCCCAGGACCCTGAGAAGCTCAAGAGGACCGTCAGCTCAGTCAATGGCAGCGAGGCGGCTGGTTTCAACCTCTTTGAAACCACAAAGATGACATATTCCGGTGTGACTCCTCTCACCGGAGGCAAGTACATGCACTCCAAGGCATTCTACGGAGGAATCGGAGCTGACGTCCAGGAGATGTTCTCTGTAAATGAGATGGAAAAGGATGAAACGGCATTCTTCGCCTCTACCACACCCTACGAGCCCGATAATGGCTCACCAGAGGACTTAATCGGGAAGCTCAAGGTTGCAGGCAGGGACACCACAGAGGTCGAGGAGCTCATGACTGCCAATAACAGCATCTATGTTCCTTCCCATCTCATCGGGCTGGAGACCAAAAACTCCTTCAACGGCACATGGGGAACAGATGCCAAATGGCATAAGATCTTCTACAAGGACATAAGGGCCCACGAGATGTTCACAGGAACCTTCGAGGCAGAGAAGCTCATCAAGTTCCATGAGAATCCCGTGCCAGAAATCATCCGGCAGGTCTGCGACGGCATAGACTGCTAGGCATAGCCCTGCAGTCGTCTTTTTTTTGCGCTGCATTCGTCAATGAATATTAGACGGCCAGCTGCCCCAATATCATCTATACATGGCGATATGTAGATATAATGGGCGGTCGCGAAAGCAAAAGGAATAAATGGTTAAAGCTCACGTACCACAACCGGGGTTATGATTAAGTGCCCTTAGATAAAGGAGGTTTCCAAATGAAGTCTGTCCTCTCAATATTCGCTATCACAGTTCTCCTGGCATGCGCTATTTATTCTGCCAGCGCAGCCGATGTTCTGGATTTGAGCACGCTAAATAGGAAAGCAGCCACGCAGATGGAGCCCGTTAAATTGCCTCAGGTCTCGGCCACCATGCCTGCGATTGCCCCAAAATCCGTGGGGGGCAGTACGGATAAGGCAGTTCTCGATCTCAGCACCCTCGGAAAGAAAGCACAGACCAATGTATCCGCTACGTCGATCACCGGAGCCAATCCCATAACAGTCACACCCAGCTTCTCCATCAAAAATTCCAACACCACCAGTGTGGCCGGCTCAGTAATCACCATGCCTCAAGCCGTCCAGGCCAGCGCCACGGTCTACACCCCCCCCATAGCCATATTCGGCGGTGCTTAAGTACATGAATGTTGAAATGAAGGCAGATGGCAAAGCCATCCCCTTGAATGCCTTCACCCAGGAGATCATAGGCAATGTGGCGGCTGCCATGGCCCTCTCTCTGCATGGGGTAAGCAGCGACTGGAAAGAAATAGATATAAAATTAGTAAAATAATCGGTTCAATCCTTTTTGCCCTTTTTGAAGGCAGAGGTCAGATCGATAAAGTAGGTTCCATCTTTGACAGCCATGATCAGCTCATCCCTCTCAAACAGGGAGGGCAGATTGAGCTCATATGTCCCCGGCCCCATTATCTTGACGCTCTCCAGGGCTTTCGCATTTTTTGAAATTCGTTCCTTAGCGGCTCGGCCCGTCTCTAATCTTACATCTTCAATGCCTCCAGCCGGGCGGCCCCGCTCCGGACGGGATTTCTCTTTGCTTTTGACGGATCCCTCGCCGTAGTCGGCAACTCCCAGAGCAGGTGCGGATGGGACCCTCTCCGCTCCGCTCCGGGGCGGCCTCTTTACCCCCATGGCCTCGGTTATGAGCTGCTCCTCAGGCTTCTCTTTCCCGCCGTCCCGCGGCTTATCTTTTACAAACATGAACTTCTTCCAGCCGCAGGACGGACAGCCCTTCAGTATATCCTCCCCGAAATCGAAGACGTTATTGCAGCGAGTGCAGATATGGGGCATCTAGTCCCCCACAGAAACCTTGGTGCTGATCTGGTACTTGTCCTTCTCGATGGTCCTTATCTGATTGGCCGGGCCGATGACAGTCATCCTTCCCTTGAGGCTTCTGCCGAATATCCTGTCCAGAAACGATCCCTCCTTCTTCGCAGGGTATGTCTCGATCTCAATTCCAGAGAACTCATCCACCCGGATCTCAGTCATGGTCATCTCGATGAGTCGAACCTCCTCATCAGGGGTCAGGCCGCTCTCCAAAACCACAATCTTGCCCATCTTGACCTTGTCCAGGATGAGCCTGATCTTCTCCATGGAGGTCATTTTCTCCAGCTTCTCGCCGGAGATGAGGTCCATATGCACTTCTCTCATCAAGATCACCCGAAGTTGGATGCTATGGCTTGATACAGGTTGTCGATATTCGAACCCTCCAGGGCGGAGATCTGCACCATGGCGTGCTGCGGGAAGGCGGCCTTGATCCTGGCTGGCGAGGCATCAGGCAGATCCATCTTGTTGGCCACGATGAGGAGGGGAAGCTTTCTGGCTTCCATGTTTCCTATCACAGTCACATTCACCTGGGTGTATGGGTCCTCAGTTGCGTCCATGACCAAAAGCACTCCGTCCAGGTCGTCGAGCCATTTTATGGCCTCGATCACGCCTTCCGTGGCCTCTTTGGCCCTTTTCTTGGCCTCCGTCTCATCCAGGCCGAATGCCATGAACTCCTTAAAATCGATCTTCGTAGCCATGCCAGGTGTATCGACTATATCCAGCTCGATACTGGAGCCGTTTGCATTGATCACCACGCCCTCCTTTCGCATGGCCCGGCGGGTCTCATGGGGAATGGGCGAGACGGCGCCCAGGGCCTCTCCATCGCTCCAGTCGTGAATAATTCTGTTGGCGAGGGTCGTCTTTCCGGCATTTGGGGGGCCGTACAATCCGATCTTGGCCCTCTTCTTTTTAAAGACCTTGCTAATCCAGCTCCCAAGGCTCTCCCTGAGGCTGCTGATCAAACCCATATCCTACCTCAGATCAGATAAGCGCATATCTGTACTAATAATTTTCCATGCATAGGAAAATAAAGACCCTCAATTGCCCTGCCCGAGGAGATCCTGGGCCGGGCAGTGGCAGAGGAACCCCCCGAACTCTCCTGAGGAGCGCAGGGCCTTCCAGGCCTGCTTCAGTCCGCCCTCTTTGACGCTGGCGTAGCTTTTCTTCAGGTATGGACATCCTCTGACGCTGCCGTCCACAGCCACGTGCATCCACCTTCTCCCGGCCATGCAGCCCAGCATCTGCCCTTCGAAGTAAGTATTGGCAAAGAGGCGGGGGCTGCCGGGGGTGGAGTTGACCTTCCGGTAGATATCCAGGATCTGCTCCCTCTCTATGAGGGTCAGCCTCTCCTCAGGCCCCTTCGGCATGCCCTCCCAGATGGATAGCTCCTGCACACCCAGCTCATGCGCGAGATCGTACAGGTCATAGATGCGAGAGACCTGCCCGGCCTTGATGTGGCAGGACATGGTGACGAGAAGTCCCGTATCGAGGGCAGTCCTGATGGCCTCGATGGCCTTTTGGTGAGCGCCGGGCACACCCCTCACCCGGTCATGCTCCTCCGGATCGGTGCTGTATACGCCGATGATGAGATTGTAGAGACCAGCTTCCCTCAATTTGACCGCCTTTTCAACTGTCATGTCCAGCCCAGGCGTAAAGAGATTTACAACCGCCTTTTCAGGATCTACATGCCTGATCAGGTCGAATATGTCCTCCCGCAGCAGTGGGTCGCCCTCTGTGAATGTTATGATGCAGCTGCCCATCTGCAGAGCCTGGTCTATGATGTCGAAGATCTCTTTGCGAGAGAGCTCTCCCTCTCCATCTCTGATCAGGCAGTGCTCGCACTTTGCCCCGCAGCGCCTGGTGACCTCTATGGATAGGGTGGATGGTGCCGGCCTGCCTATAGCAGCTTTGGCCTCATTGAGCAGAAGCCTCTGAAACGGTCCGCTGGGAATGGGAGGAAGCCATGTGCTCATCACGATGTCCTTCAGCCTGACCTGGGCTGGCTTCTCCTCTTCCAGCCTCTGGTTGATCATCTGCAAAAGCGGCTGGACAATCCGTGCTAAAGCGCCCGATGCCTGCATGGCGCACATGTCTCTATCAAAGTCCACGCTCAGCGCGGCCGTCTTGATAAGCTGGGTCATTATGTTATCCTTTTTTGGCGGCAGTTATAGAGTTATCGCTGGATGAAGAGATAGTGTTAAATCAACCCTGCCACCTGTTGGGAAAAAGGTGAACCCAAAGTGTCTGAAGTTGTACTGGCCTATTCCGGTGGCCTGGATACATCCGTCTGCATTCCCCTGCTCAAAGAGCGCTATGGATTTGATAGAGTCATCACGGTTCTTGTAGACGTCGGCCAGCCGCGATCTGATATTGAGCGCGGAAACCGCAGGGCAAAGCAACTGGCGGATGAGCATTACGTCATAGATGCGAGAGAGGAGTTCGTCAAAGATTACATCTTTCCCCTCATCAAGGCCAACGGCTCATATGAGGGATACGTCCTGGGAACCGCCATCGCCAGGCCGCTCATCGCCAGCAAGGCCGTCGATATTGCGAGGGAGAAGGGCATAAAGAACCTGGCGCACGGATGCACCGGACGGGGCAACGACCAGCTCCGCTTCGAGGCCATATTCCGGGCAACCGACTGCCGTGTCATAGCCCCCATGAGGGAGCTGGACCTCTCCAGGGAGTGGGAGATGGACTACGCCCGTGAGCACGGCATCGATGTTCCTGTGACCAAAGAGAGGCCCTGGTCCATAGACGAGAACATCTGGTCCCGCTCCATCGAGGGCGGAGCTCTCGAGGACCCTTACTTCGAGCCCCCTGAGGAGATCTACGGCTGGACGAAGAAGCCGGAAGCTGGCCGGCCCGCCGCAATTGTGGAGATAGGATTTGAGGGAGGAGTTCCAGTCTCACTGGACGGAACGCCCATGGGCGGAGTCGAGCTGATTGACAGGCTCAATCGGGTAGGAGGCGAGCAGGGCGTGGGGCGCACTGACATGGTGGAGGACAGGGTGCTTGGCCTGAAGGCACGCGAAAACTACGAGCATCCTGCTGCCACGATCCTTCTTGCAGCTCACATGGACCTGGAGCGGCTGGTCCTCTCCCGGGCCGAGCTGCGCTTCAAGGCCATGGTGGAGGAGGCCTGGTCGGAGCTGGCCTACATGGGACTGGTCAACGATCCGCTCTATGCCGATCTCCTCGCCTTCCTGGATCAGTCGCAAAAGAGGGTCAACGGGTCGGTGAAGATGAAGCTGTACTGCGGAAATGCCATGTCGGTGGGCCGCCGCTCTCCTGACGCCCTTTACTCCCGGGAGATGGTCTCCTTCGACTCCCAGGCATTAAGCCAGAGGGATGCAGAGGGTTTCGCCAAGTATCATGGATTTCAGGCCAGGCTGCTCAGGAGGAGGGGATAGTTTATCTGAATTGACGCCCAACATTACGAGCATGTACCGACTTGTCTTGTCTGAGGAGGCCGGTCCAGATGATCTGGCGCCTCTCGCCCTGGCCATAAATGAGATCCTGCGGCTTCCCGTCACCATGCGAAGCGCGGGTGTACCGGGCGTGCGTGTGGAGAAGGGCCGGGTTATTGACAGAGGCTACAGCGGACCCGTGCTGGAGGATGTCATCCGCACTGCAAAGAGCATACGCACCATTCCTGCGACGGGTGCCTACAAGGGCGTACCCGTCTCAGTGGCCCCCATCATCATCGAGGGAAGGGCAGCCCTCGCCCTGGGTGTAGTGGATGTTTTGGGCACAATCGATATCCCTGAGGTCTTCGGAGCCTATGGAGATGTACTGAAGCAGGTCTCCGGCGAGAATAGATGATCATCCGGAGAGCAGAGCCTTCAGACCTGCCTCAGATCGTGCAGATCGAAGGGCTCTGCTTTCCGGAAGATGCTGCGTTTCCTCCAGGGATGTTCTCCTATCTGATACGCTATGCAGTGTCTTTAGTAGCCTGTCTGCCGGAGGGAAAGGTGGTGGGCTTTGTCATGGGGTATGCCAGCGGCAGGGCAGGCGCGGTTTACACCCTGGACGTTCATCCCGATTATCGCAGGATGGGAATCGGCAGCAGGCTGATAATGGCTTTGGAGGAGATGCTGGCTGCCCAGGGCGTGCAGGCCATCAGGCTTGAGGCGGCCGTGGACAGGCCGTGGGCTGTTGAGCTGTACCGGAAGGCTGGCTACAGGGAGAGGGAGCTGGTCAGACATTATTACGGACGCGGAAAGCACGCTGTGCGCATGTGGAAGGACCTGACAGAAGGAATCTGATGGATGTGTGACTTATGCTAAGCGAGAAAGGCCGGACGAGAAGCGGAGATATGGAGCTGGAGCAGTCCGTCGATGTGGACAGGATGATAGATGAGTTCATGGCAGAGGTCGACTCCCTCTCTGAGCAGAGGCATCTGCAGAAGGGAATCGCCAGAAGCCAGCTTCCCTGCAGCATGGTGGCCATACTGGATAGGGAGAAGCTCTTCATACTGGGCCAGATGCAGCTCAACAATAGAACTGCTAGCTACTTCCTGAGAAGGGAGCTCGCCCTCTCTCCCCAGCAGGCGGCCAACAGCGCCCGTTGGGAGTTCGGCTTCTCCGATCCCTTTCTCATTCAGTTCCCGGCCCGCCTGCTGGGGCAGACGAGCGATGAGAGAAGAGCTGAGCTACAATCCATCGCCGCCTCGCACATAGACTCGGAATTTCAGAGGCTGCAGCAGCTGCTGTCGCTGCTGCGCACCCGCCCGATTTTCGGGCAGGCCGGCCAGCCGCCTGCGGCCAGGACACTTCTATTGCTGCAGCCGCATGGCTCCGGGCTGAAGGAGATTGAAGAGGCCATAATCGACGCATGCAGGTCATCCAGCCTGGCGGTGGAGCAATCTCCGGATATCAGCGAGGGGAGGAGCGCAGTGTGGGAGATGTGGCAGTCCCTCAATTATGCAGCTGTGGTGGTGGCGGATCTGACGGGAGCCGACCCCTCTGTGATGTACGGCCTGGGAATCGCCCATACTCTGGGAGTAGAGACGGTTCTGATTCATCCGCAAAGCTCAAAATACCTGAGGGATATTCCTAAAACGCACAGCATAGAATACGTGGATAGCGACGCCGGCGGGGCGAGGCTAAAGGAAGATCTGTCCAGATTGCTCGCCACCCTATAATGTTATATATGTCCTGCATTTATACGAAGCTGCGACTCCAAACCAGGTCTCCTAGCTTCACTTGACCCAGGAGGGGAAAAGAGGTTGAAAAAAATAAGGTTGGCCATCGCGGGCTTGGGAAACTGCGCAAGTTCTCTTATTCAGGGGATAGAGTATTATAAAAATACTGATGAAAAAGAATGCATCGGACTCATGCATTATGATATCTGTGGTTACAGAGCCGGCGATATAGAAGTTGTGGCGGCCTTCGACATAGACGCGCGAAAGGTGGGCCGGGATATATCTGAGGCCATATTCGCGCTGCCCAACTGCACCAAGGTGTTCTATCCCGATGTTCCCCGCAAAGGCGTAGAGGTAAAGATGGGGCCGGTCCTGGATGGCTTTGCGCCGCATATGCTCAACTATGCCGAGGACAAGAGGTTCGTGCTGGCAGATGTGCAGCCATGCGATGTGGGAGGTGTGCTGGCGGCCAGTCGCGCCGATGTGCTGGTCAATTACATGCCGGTGGGATCGGAGCAGGCCACGGCCTTTTATGCACAGGCGGCTCTTGATGCCGGCGTGGGCTTTATCAACTGCATGCCGGTCTTCATCGCCTCTAATCCCCAGTGGGCTGAGAAGTTCCGCAAAGCCGGCGTGCCCATTGTGGGAGACGACATAAAATCTCAGATCGGAGCCACAATCGTTCACCGCGCCCTCACCCAGCTCTTCAAGGACCGGGCCTGCGTCATGGACAGGACATATCAGCTCAACATCGGCGGAAATACCGATTTTCTCAATATGCTCAACAGGGAGCGGCTTAAATCCAAGAAGATATCCAAGACAGAGGCAGTGCAGTCCATACTGGATGTGCCTCTTGCTGCCAACGATATTCACATCGGCCCATCGGACTATGTGCCGTGGCAGAAGGACAATAAGGTCTGCTTTCTGAGGATGGAAGGCCGGATATTCGGAGATGTGCCCATCAATCTGGAGCTGCGCCTCTCAGTGGAGGACTCGCCCAACAGCGCCGGAAGCAGCATCGATGCCATAAGGATCTGCAAGCTGGCCAAGGACAGAGGGGTGGGCGGGCCTGTGCTGTCCATCTCCGCCTACACCATGAAGCATCCTCCCGTGCAGTATCCTGATGATGTAGCCAGGGAGATGGTGGAGAGTTTCATCCGGGGCGAGGCGGAGGATCCAGTATCCAGCCCTGAGGCTGCAGCTGCCAAATAATCATGTCCAAAAGGAGCTACCCTTGCCGCTCGTGATGCAATGGCTGGGTAGGATCGAGCAACCGCTGCAGCATTTCGGATGGGGATGGCCGGAAGATGCCGCTATGCCTCGGCTGCCTCGTAATCGGTATCGATGGTATCCTGCAGCCCGTCTTCGGTATGGGCTGTCACCATGCGCTCGGAGACATCCTGATCGGACAGGATTTCCAAAAAGCGTTTGATATAGCCGTCTCTCTCCGATGCCATCTGGCTGTCGAAGATATTGCGGTACTCGGAGATAGTTGACGGGGCGACTCGCAGGGCCTCCGCCATCTCCTTGACGGATTTGCCCGATTCGGATAGGCGCAGAAACTCATCTTTGTCGAAGGGGGGCTTCAAATCAGATTCCCTGAAGAGGTGGAGCTTGATTCGTGCCCGGCTGACGGTCTTATTGAGGGCCCTGTCCCCGAGCTGCTCGGCGATCTCGGTATCGGAGAGCCCCTTGTAAAACAACCTGACCACGGATGATAACTGCTCGGCAGTCAGCTTAGTCTGAATCCTGTATTGCTTGATCATCTCCCGGACCACGCTGAGCAATGCCCTCTCGATCTCCTCGCTCCCACGGAGGCTGCCATGACGGGTGGCCTGCTTCTCTACGACCTTGGTGGTTGCGCCAATCTTCATAACGAGGTCACGGAGCTGATCAGTCCTGCCGCTCATGTAAAATATTCACCCCTTAAAAGCTCCCTAGTTTATAGTATAAAGAGATTTCCATTGTATCAGTATTACAAACCTTTTTATACACGGCCCTTCGTCTAGGAAGGCGGAATGTCCGAGACCAGCATATATGTTGTAAAGACCACTGCAAATCAGGAGAGGGCAGTGGCCAACATGCTCGCCCAGATAGCGCGCAAGGAAAAGTATGATATAAGGGCACTGCTGGTACCGGATGTGCTGAAAGGCTACGTTCTTGTGGAATCATCCGCACCGGAGATCGTAGATCAGGCGATTCAGGGTATCCCCCATGCACGGTCTGTTATAAAAGGGGCCTCGAGCATCCAGGAGGTTGAGCACTTTCTCTCCCCCAAGCCGGCGGTCGTCGGAATCAATGAAGGGGCCATTGTGGAGCTCATATCCGGGCCGTTCAAGGGGGAGAAGGCAAGGGTCAAGCGGGTGGATGTTGCCAAGGAAGAGATTACAGTAGAGCTCTTCGAGGCCATGGTGCCCATACCCATCACTGTGCGTGGAGATCATGTGCGCGTGCTCAGCAAAGATGAAGCTTAAGAGGTGACAAGTTTTGGCAAATGTGGTAGAAGCATTGGTCCCCGGCGGCAAGGCCAGCGCAGGCCCACCTTTGGGCCCGGCTCTCGGACCTCTGGGTGTAAATGTAGCCCAGGTGGTTGCCAAGATCAATGAGCAGACCAGGGATCTCAATGGAATGCAGGTTCCCGTAAAGATCAAGGTCAAGTCCAGAACCGAGTTCGAGGTAGAGGTCGGAACGCCCCCCACATCGGCCCTGATCCTGAAGGAGATTGGGGTGGAGAAGGGCGCCGGCGATAAGAGCACAGTCGGAAACCTGACCATGGAGCAGGTCATCAAGATCGCCAATATCAAGAGAAATGGGCTTCTCTCCAAGAATCTCAAGAACGCCGCCCGCGAGGTCATCGGCACTGCAGGGTCTGTAGGGGCGACCATCGAAGGCATGCCCAGCAAAGAGGCCCAACTGGCTGTGGCCAGCGGCAGATATGATGAGATACTGGAAGCGAAGGCTTAAATAGAGAAGCTATGGTTTGAGTTCCAATTCTCTTTTTTGAGAAGCCGTAGAAGACCTGGAGTCGCAGACTACGGAGGATTGAAATGGATATAGAACAAGCCGTTAAACAGGCTATCACTGAGGCACCTGCCAGAAAGTTCAGCGAGAGCGTGGACCTGGCAATTAACCTTCACAACATCGACCTGACCATTCCCGGAAACAGGATTGATGCCGAGGTTATTTTGCCCCACGGCCTTGGCAAGCCAACCAAGATCGCCGTATTCGCTGCCGGTGAGACTGCGCTGCGGGCCAAGAGCGCCGGCGCAGACAGGGTTATCTCCGCAGACGAGATCAAAGAGTTTGCCGGAGACAAGAGAGCTGCAAGGAAGCTGGCTGACGAGTATAAGTTCTTCATAGCAGAGACTCAGTTCATGCCTGTCATTGGTAAGAGCCTGGGTTCCATCCTCGGCAAGAGGGGCAAGATGCCCACGCCCCTGCCGCCCACACAGGATGTAACCCCCCAGGTACAGAGGCTCAAGAACATGGTCAGGATCAGGTCCCGAGACAGGCCGACCTTCCACCTGACAGTCGGGAACAGGAATATGAATACAAAGGAGCTGGCCGAGAACATCGAGGCGGTTATAGCCAAGCTTGAGCAGACCCTCAAAGACGGCCGACATAATCTGAAGTCGGTTTACGTCAAGACCACAATGGGGCCATCCGTAAAGGTGATTTAAATGGCAGGAGAGACTCATCATACTGCCCACATACCAGAGTGGAAGGTCAGGGACGTTGCTGAGCTGGTCGACATGATCAGCAAGAGCCGGGTGGTGGGCGTCGCCGGGGTGCGGGAGATCCCAGCCAGCCATATGCAGGATATGCGGGGGAGCCTGAGGGGAACAGTCGAGATCAGAGTGGTGAGAAACACCCTTGCCCGCCGTGCTCTGATGGATTCGGCTGCTGAGATCAGGCCGCTTGCAGATTTCATCGAGGATCAGACGGCATTGATCTTCAGCAATGAAAATCCCTTCAAGCTCTCCAGCGTCCTGGAGAGAGGCAAGCAGCCCATGCCCATCAAGGCTGGAGCGCGTGCCCCCAAGGACATCGTGGTCGAGGCGGGAGAGACGTCCTTCTCGCCGGGGCCGATGGTAGGCAAGCTTCAGGCAGCCGGCATTCCCGCCGCCATCAAGGGCGGAAAGGTGGTCATCAACCAGAAGGTCACCCTGGCTAAAGAGGGAGAGGTCGTTCCTGCCAAGATTGCTGACATTCTGAAGACCATGGAGATCTTCCCGAGGAACGTAGGCCTCGAACTGCGAGCTGCATGTGAGGGTGGAGTGGTCTTCAAGGCCAGGGATCTGGTCATCGATGTGCAGGCCCAGATGGCAGAGATGTCCGCAGCATCCGGCAAGGCATTTGCCTTTGCCGTTGAGATCGGCTACACTACGCCGCAGACTGTCGGGCCCATGCTGCAGAAGGCCCAGACACGTGCCCGCGCTCTGGTTCTGGAAGCAGGACTGCCCGTGCCCGGCATGATGGAGATGCTCCTGGCCAAGGCCGCAGCCAATGCCAGGGCTCTGGCAGCCGTCGCCACTGGCGAAGCTATCACGGCAGCGCCAGCGTCCGTGGCAGCCGCTCCGAGCCAGGAGGAAGAGAAAAAGGATGAAGAAGACACCGCCGCAGGGCTTGGTGCTCTATTCGGATGAAATTTAGAATAAATTAGAGGTTGATTCAAATGGAATATGTATATGCTGCTCTGCTGCTTCACAGCGCAGGCAAGACAGTTGATGAGGATGGAATCAAGAAGGTAGTCGAGGCATCCGGTGTGGCTGCAGACGAGGTCAGGATCAAGGCCCTGGTGGCTGCACTGGAGGGCGTGGACATATCCACAGTCCTCTCCCAGGCAGCCGCAGCGCCCGTGGCCGCCGCTGCAGCGCCCGTAGCCGCCGCCCCAGCCGCCAAGGCTGAGGACAAGGCCGAAGAGAAGGCTGAGGACAAGGAGGCTGCTGAGGAGAGCGGAATCGAGGGCCTCGGCGCCCTGTTCGGCTGAATCTCCTTCAGCTTTTTTTTTGCGATATTTTGCGCATCAGCTCTGGCCATACCCTCCGGCCAGCATCTGGGACAGGCTACCGAATTGAATGAGCTGGAAAAAGCCGCGCTCAAATCAGCTCCTCTATATGTCTCATCACCCCCACATCAGTGAGGTCGCTGATGGACTCGTGCAGCATATCTATCCCGCACTCCTGGGCCGCCGCCACCAGATTGGTCCCGCCCACCAGAGCAATGCCCACGTGGTCCCTCTCCACAGACACCCCCAGCACATCCATATTGGGCTCTCCCAGCTCCAGAACTCCGGTAAACTCCGCAGCCGTGAGCTGCTCTAACGCCTCCTCGATCCTCTCCCTTGCCAGCATTGGAGCCTCCTGGAGGTTGCCCAGGATGCGGCCGTTTCCGGTGCGCATCATTCCCGTGATGTCCGTCAGTCCCTGGGCGGTGAGGACGTCGATGGGATCGATGGTGGTAGCCCAGTACATGAGCATATCCGTAAACCTGGTCGGCTCGCGCTCCACCACCTCGACCAGACCTCCACCCTTGGGGCGCACGGGAATGCCCCGCTTGAGAAGGACGCCGCTGATGGTCAGACTGCAGGCGGTCTTGATCCTGGCCATCCTCTTCTCCACAGAGACCTGTATGAGGGAAGAGACAGCCAGGCCGCTTTGAATGGTGTCGTAGAAGATGGCAGCGCTTCAGGCAGGCGGCTTCTCTCCACAAGAGATGTATTTGTGATGATCTTTCCCTTCATCTGCACCGGATCGAACGTCACCTGGTGCATGAGGTTCTCTATGCGAGATAGCGTAAAGACCAGCGGCTGCAAGGATTTCACATCCTCTATTCTGACCGCTGATTTATTAGCTTTTCACTCAGAAGGTATCTTATATCACCTGCCTTATACCATTTGCCGATGTTGCGCCAGAGGTTCGTGCTGGATACGACAGCCCTCACGGACTCATTAGCCTGGGAGAGCGAGGGCGCCGACGGCATCTGCGAAGGCATGAATGCCATATTGGATCGTGTGGCTGAAGGCAGGCTGCACCTCGGTATCAGCTGCTACATTCCCTATCCCTCCGTCTACAATGAGATCAAGGACTTCGCCAGGCACAATAACTGCGACGGCCGCGTCCTGGGCAAGGTAGACACGTGGCTCGTAAAGAAGTCTCCAGACAGATACAAGGTCAAAGTCCCAGCCAAGATCTTCTACGAATACGTCGATTATATGCGAAGCCGGATTAACAAGGGCATGAACATCTCAGAGGAGGCGATCTGGGAGTCAGTCTCCCGCTGCATCTCCATCAGCGATGAGGGCAAAGCCCTGCGGAACATGAAGGATGAGATCGAAAGGGAGATCGTGGGCAGCATAATACGCAAATTCCGGGAGAAGTACAGGGCAGCTCTCAGATACGGCATCCTGGACAGCGCCCCGGACATAGACGTGCTTCTGCTGGCCAAGGAGCTGGATGCTGCCGTGGTCTCCCAGGACCTGGGAATTCAGCGCTGGGCGGAGCAGCTAGGCCTGCGCTTCATGGAATCCAGGTCATTTCCAATCATGATCAAAGAGTACATGAACTCCCTGCCGGAGACATCCGGTGAGGAGAGCGAAGATGACAAAATGATTTGAATATCATGCCATAGCAGCCTCGCCTCTCTTTATAGCCAGCTTCAGCTCCTCAATGTGTATGGGCTTGCTGAGATAGTCGTTCATTCCCGATTTCAGGAACTCCTCGCGATCCCCATCCAGAGCATAAGCAGTCATAGCTATGATGTAAGGCTGCCTTTTCATATTCAGCTCGCGGATGCGCCGCGTGGCGTTCAGCCCATCCATGTCCGGCATCTGAATATCCATGAGGATTACATCATAATCCTTTTTCTCAAGAGCAGATAGAGCCGCTATTCCGTTGCCAGCAACATCAACCTTATACCCCAGCCGCCTCAGCATGCTCAAGGCCACCTTTTGATTTACTGGATTGTCCTCTGCCAGGAGTATTGAGATATCCCTTCCTGCCTGCTGGCTTTGGCTCTCGGCGACCGCGATCTCCGCCGCCCCCGTCTCGCCAGGCAGAGCTGCCGGCTGCCTGTCCGATAGCTCACCGGCTGCCTCGCCCTTTTCGCGCAAAAGGAGGCTGATCATGAGGCGCCTCAGCTGGCGTGGCTTGACAGGCTTGCTAAGCGATCCATCGATGGATGGATCCCTGGCTGCCTTGCATCCTATGTGGCTGATCATTATGACGAAGGGGCGCTCTGCCATGGCCTTGATCCGGCTATAGCAGCCATCCATATCAGGTAGCGCGGCGTCGATGATGGCAAAGTCATATCTCTGCGACATCAATAGAGCCTCCGCCTCAGTGCAACCTGCGGCAGCCTCTACGACAACTCCCCACGATGCTGCCGCAGAGCTGAGCATCCTTCTCACCGGCTCATTGCCTTCGACTATAAGCAGCCTTCTGCCGGAGAGAGACGTATTCTCGGAGGGCTCCACTCTCTCTTCCCCGGTATCGCATAAAATGGTAAAATAGAAGGTGCTGCCCTTTCCGGGCTCGCTCTTGACTGTTATCCGGCCTCCCATCATCTCCACCAGGCTGCGGCTGATGGCCAGTCCCAGGCCCGTTCCTCCGTAGTTTCTTGTAGTCGGTGAGTAAACCTGAGTGAAGCTCTGAAACAGCTTGCTGATGTCCTCCTCAGAGATGCCTATGCCCGTATCCCTGACTGCAAAGCAGAGCCTGGCCTTCCCGCCCGCCTCCGCTGAGGAGCTGACTGTCACAGTCACCTCGCCCTTTTCCGTAAACTTCACTGCGTTTCCGAGGAGGTTGATCAGAACCTGGCGCAGCCTGACCTCGTCGCTGACAATCACAGAGGGAACGCCCTCCTCCAGAAAATAGGCAAGGTCAAGCCCCTTCTTTGCCGCCTTGGCAGCCACCAGGTCCATGGAGGTCTCGATGCACTCCGCGAGATCGAAGGGATGAATATCCAGCTCCAGCTTGCCTCCTTCTATCTTGGAGTAGTCCAGAATGTCGTTGATGATGGCCAGCAGCGCATTGCCGCTGTTTTTAATTGTCTCCAGATAGTCCCTCTGCTCTATCAGCGGATCCATCTGCAGGAGGAGATCTGACATTCCGATCACAGCATTCATGGGAGTGCGAATCTCATGGCTCATATTGGCCAGGAACCTGGATTTGGCGAATGTGGCCGACTCCGCCCTGTCCCTGGCGCTCTTAAGGTCCTCCTCCGCCATCTTTCTCTCTGTGATGTCCCGTATGGACTCGATAGCTCCGTAGACAGTGCCCTCCGAATCGTAGAGAACGGCGGCAGACCCCAGAAGGTAGACCGGCCTGCCATGCATCTCAGGTATGAATGTCTCTGCCACCAGTGTGCCGTCCTCCTCCCGCTTGATGCCCTCATACCTTTTCGAATGGTCCAGATCGGGATGCAAAACCAGATTTATGAGCACTGGCCCTCTCTCTTCATAGAAGGGAAGGGAGTACTCGTAATTGCCCTTTCCCACAATATCTTTTGCCGCAATTCCCGTCATCTTCTCAATTGCCCGGTTCCAGGCAATGACCACTCCAGACTTATTTATGACGAATGTAGCGTCTGGCAGGAAGTTGATGATGTCCGCCAGCCTCCTCTCAGAATTCCGAAGGGCATCCTCCGCCAGCTGGCGCTCATGTATCTGGTCCCGCAGATCGACGTTGGCCTTCTTAAGCTCCGAGGTTCGGCTAATTACCCTCTGCTCCAGCTCTTCATTGAGCCTTTTTACCTCTATCTCCACACGTTCACGCTCGGCTATCTCCTCCTGAGATTTCCGATATAGCCTTGAGTTCTCATCCAGGGCAAGAAGCTGGCGGATGATTACCATGCCGATTATACCTCCTACCGCCCAGGATAGACTTACAAAGGACATGCCGATAGTATGATCATGGCTCCAGACGAGCAAGGCAAAGGCCATTGAAGCACTCACATAAGGGAGATAGAGGGGCCAGGTCATCTCACCATAACGGGCTTGAATATCGTCTTCGCGATAGTCAGATTTCAGGGAGATCGAGGCTTGGGATATCCCGGCCAGACCCATTAGAACATACGCGATAATCCAGCCGTCGTCGGCTAATCCTGGAGTATATGTTCCCTCCATTGTCTGGCGGAAATAAAAGGTGTCAGCCAATATCAATACCGCCATTCCGGCTGCAAGGAGCATAAGAGACGACTGCCCGCCTGGATAGATCTTTTTGAATATTAATTCCATAATTAAAAATAGCATGATCAGATCCATAACAGGATAGGCCACGGAGAGAGCCTGTGATAAGGCATCGAGCCCAACAGACTGCTCAATGGTAGGGAAGATAATAAGAACCCAGAACAAGATAACAGAGGAAACCAAGATTATGCCTGTATCCAGCATGACCTTGAGCCTCTCCTGCGCGCTAAATTTCATGCTCGGCATAACGAGGACACCGATCAAAAAAAGAATATATGAAGGTAAATAGAAAACATCTGCAATTGAGGGAAAAGGATTTTCATTCAAGATGACCTCCAAATAAGCCCAGGAGCCATCCCCTACGAAAAAAAAGAGCCTAGAAGTGGCCAGAATCATCCACGCATAGTAAGTTTTTCTCCCAATGTTACGAGATCTTATGGCTCCGTAATACATGGCTATAGTGACCAAACCGCTGACCACAACGCTGCCAATATCGGTAAAAACCACCAGACCTCGTTCGTTGCCTTGCAGGTAGATCGTCCCTGCCGAAAAGATGGCTATCAAGAGGAGGCCGATGATAAGGGCATAGCGCATGAGAGTGGGCAAAGCATTGACCATTGGAATTGATGAGGCTAAATGAGACCTAATTTTTTTAGAATACTCTTGATACGTCATCCCTCATCCCTCATTACATCAGGCATAGAAACCATAGGCTAATCTTGAATGCCTTTCACCAGATCTTTCTTATAATCTGCAAGGCGCATTATTGGGATAAATTCGAACGAATCTATATATACTTTGGTAAGAGGATTCCTATAAACCTCTGCCCTGGAAGTATCGAAAAGTATATATACTAGTATTACTATTAATTATTATGAATTCTTTTGTTGGATGGGCATTTAAAACGGCAAGAGAGAATAAGAAG
>Ga0116185_1001507_pt1 | contig 23169 bp, 10 predicted proteins | sample AD_JPNNA7_MetaG_FD_89754 | JGI IMG/M metagenome (GOLD analysis project Ga0116185, IMG submission 89754) | Active sludge microbial communities of municipal wastewater-treating anaerobic digesters from Japan - AD_JPNNA7_MetaG | ecosystem: Engineered > Bioreactor > Anaerobic > Digestate | place...
CTGGTGACGGCAAAGGTGGTGGCTTGCGAAGCTTCCGTCATCAATCAAGCCACGCTGGATTATGGTTGCTCGGCGGCGGATGCCTGCATCCAGATCACGGCCAACGCGTCCATCGTCACCTCCCCGCGGCTGCAACCGCCGGGGGTGGATGGCGAATTGGTGCTGGACACCTGCGGCGGCACCAAGACGGTGCTGGTGACGAATAGCGGCGCTTCGACGGCCTTCCTCTTCAATTACACGGAGTGGGCGCCGGCGGGTTACGTCTTCACGGGCGCTTCGGTGACGGGTGAGTTCAACGCCAGCAGTGCCGAGCTCATTGTGAGTTATAGCGGTACTCCCCATGGCTCGGTCGCGCACATTGATTTCAGTACCAAGGCCAGCAGCGGCGCGACGGACGCCAAGGACGATGCCGGGGATGGCATTGACAACCTCGACTTGGGCAAAAACAGCGGATTTGTGGTGACATGGACGCTGCGCAGCACGGGCGAAAACCTCGACTGCCTCGCCGACCCGACCGACCTCGATTTCGAGGATCCGGAACAGGGGGTGCCGAGCCTTCTGGGCACCAGCAACCTTGTGACGTATACCGACCTGTGCCATAACCCCGGCGAGGTCACGGGGAGTACCAGCACCTATCCGGACATTCCGGACCTGGACATTGATTTGCAGCCCAACAGCCTGATTGTGACCAACGGCGAAGTGGTCAACTTCAAGGTCACCGTCATCAACGATTCCGAAACCGTGAATGCCGATGGCATTTACGTGCGGGTGTTGCTGGGTGAGGGGTGGACGAATGTCACGTATGTGTCGAGTAACATCGTCTCGTCCGGGGCGAACGCCATGACGATGGACCAGGTGGGGGACACGAACCTCCTGTTCAACTTCCCCGGCGTGATCCTGAATCCGATCAACGACATCATCGAAATCAACTTTACCGCGCAAGCCACGACGAACGGCGGCGCCCTGACCGCGCTGGCCGAAGTGGTGGGCGATTGCGGCAATAGCGCCATCACCCCGAGTTGCACCTTCACTAATACGCTGGGCGGCAACCCGCTGGCCAATACCATGCAGGGGAGCACGCTGGGGCCGGTGAACGGGCAGTATTACTCGTTTGATCAGGACAGCTTTGCGGCCGCGGGCCTGGAGCTGACCAAGACCGTGCGCTACGATGAAGAGCCGGCGTCGGCGGCGGGCACCGAGCGCGACGCGCGCGTGGGCGAAGATCTGATCTACCGCATCGAGGCGTTCTACTTTGGCGGTACGTTCACCAATGTCACCATTTCCGATTCGCTGCCGCTGGGGCTGCACTTCGGCACGCCGACGGTGGCGGCGACTTCAGGCGGCATCACGGGCGGGAGCTGGGGTGCCGGCACCGGCGTGTTCACGCTGGCGCCAACGGCGTTCAGCGTGCCGTCAAGCATCACGCTCGATATCCCCGTGGTGGTGTCGAACATGATGTTCGTGCAGGACGGGGTGGTGATCACCAACGTGGCCACGACCCACTTTGAGGTGGATGGCGTGACCAACTCGGCGCCGGAAGCCTCGACCGAGGTGGAAGTGCTGGAGCCCAACCTGAAGATTACCAAGGTGGCGGACAAGACCAGCAACATTCAAGCCGGTGACATCATCACGTTTACCAATATCATTGAGCACACGGACTTGAGCCGCACCAGCGCCTATAGCGTGGTGTTCACGGACGTGTTGCCGGCGGGCCTTCAGTTCAATACGTGGGTGACGCCCGCGAGCGGCCAGGTGTTGGGGCAGAGCATTACGGTGGATAGCACGGACTTGCCGGCCCTGGCGGAGTTCAAGACGAATGCCCCGCCGATCGCGATCGTCTTTACGGTACTGGTGCAGGACCAGATCATCGGTTCAACCGCAACCAACATTTCGGTGGCGACGTATGAATCGTTGGATTCCGGCTCCAAGAACGGCAACGAACGTGACGGCTCGGACGGCCCCGGCGGGTTGAACGACTACTACACGGACGATCCGGAAGTATTGAACTTTGAGGATTTGCGCGGAATCAACAAGACGTTCGTCTCGTCAAGCCAGCAGAACACCCATGATTATGCAACCAGCAATGACTGGACGATCGGCGAGCGGTTTATTTACCAAATCCGCGTGGACATGCCGCAGGGTGTGGTGACGAACCTCGTGCTGACGGATACGGTGCCGGTAGGCATTGACTTCGTGGGCACCAACCCGGACGCCGCGCTGGCGTATCCGGGCAAGGGATATGAGTTTGAAATCCCGGCGGGCGGACCGCAATTTGTGGAAGCCAATGTGGTGGTGACGGATCCGGATCCATCGCCGGCCTCGTCGGTGGATACGAACGGCTCCGGGCGGGCGATCACCTTCACGTTCCCGGCCATCACCAACGCGGCGGATGGCAACGCGACCAACGACTACTTCCTGCTGCGGATGGAATTCGTGGCGCTGGATATGCCCTATAACGCGGGGCTGAGGCCGAATCCGCGCATGGGCAGCAATGTGGTGAGCGTGACGGACGGCACGACCACGCTGGGCGCGACGGGGCCGGTGCATCGGATTGTGGAGCATGACATCCGCGTGAGTAAGAGCCGTACACCGTTAGAGGGCGATGCGGGCGACCCGATTACCTTCACAATTGTGGCCTCGAACCATGTGAACGCTCTTGCCAATGCCTACAAGGTGGTGGTGCGGGACTACTTGACCAATTCGGTGTATGACGTGACGTCGTTCACATCTCTCTCCACACCGCCGGGCTGGACGCTGAATTGGCAGAATCACGGCACCTACGGCCTCTATGAGCTGTCCGCGAACGAGGGCGTGGGATTGGCACCGGGAACGGGCGTTAGCGCTCAGTTCAGCATCAACCTGGCGCAGACGGTTCGTCCGAACCAGGTTTATCAGAACACGGTGACGATTCCGCAGAGTTCGACGATCTCGAACGATGTGCCCACCGGCATCAAGGACCGCCAGGATGGCGCGACGAACATGGTGCCGCACGGCATACCGGGCATGAGCGTCAGCAAGATTCTGGAAGCGACGAGCGAGACGAACAATCCGCCGGATTCGACCGGTTCCAATGTGCAGATCGGCGAAGTGGTGACTTACCGCATCGGCGTCACCATGCCGGAATCCACCATCACGAACTTAAGCGTGGTGGACCATGTGTCCAATAACGGGTTGGCCTACATCTATGGGTCGGCAAGACTGGACACTGGTGCGTGGGGCCCGAATGCCGCGTTTGTGGGCAACACTGGCAACTTCACGGAGAACCCATCCGGGGCGTTGGGCGATCTGGCGCCACTGGGGCAGGCCATCACCTTCGGGTTCACCAACGTGGTCGTAACGGGCGACAACAATACAACGAACAACACGTTCTACATTCTGGCGGACTATCTGGTGCGTAGCAACGCGGTGAACAACGGGTTGGGCCCGAACCCGACGGTGCACACCAACCATGCCACGCTGACCTATCAGGGTAACCCGGGGAATACCGTGACCTCCGCCGTGGTGACCACTACCGTGATCGAACCAAAACTTGAGATCACCAAGAGCCTGAGTCCCACGAACCACGTGGACGCGGGCGACATCATTTCCGTGACGCTGGTGGTGACCAATAGCGGCACGGGCACGGCCTATGATGTGGTGATTGAAGACGAGCTGGCGCTGCCGTATTTCGATATTTCGACGCTGGCCAATGTCATCGTGCCGACGGGCTTCGTGCACGAGGTGGATGGCGATATCCTGCGCTTCAAGTCCTACGAGTTTGCGCCGACGGGTACGAACACGATTGAAGCCGGCGAAACCTTGACCTTTACCTTTGACGTGCACACGGGCGCCGGTTTGCCGCCGAACTCCGTGGTGACCAACACCGCCACGGTGAAAGGCGACTCGATCAAGGATAACGGCCCGAAGAACGAACAGCGGGACACCAACGACGAGGATGAAGATCAGTTCACGTCCGATGATTTCCATCCCACCAAGGCGCTCATTGCCACCAGCGAAACAGGGCCGGTGGATTCCACGGGGAATAACCTGCAAATCGGTGAAGTGGCGACGTATGAGATCAAGGTGAATCTGCCGGAAGGCGTCATTCCCGACCTGACCATCACCGACGTGATGCCGGCGGGCATGGCGTATGTGGTGGGCTCGGCGACGGTGGATGCCTCCGAGGTGAGTGGAGCCATGGGCGCCTTTACGGTCACGCCGAATGTCGGCGTTTTGGGTGCCAGCGGCGAAAATGTGGTGATGACCTGGCAAGGGAACAGCGTGATCACGGCATCCACCAACCATAGCCACACGGCCAATGTCCTGCGCGTGACGATGCAGGCGGTGATGATGGACCTGCCCGCCAACTCGGGCTTGCCTCCGCAGACCGTGTTGACCAACAAGGCCACCGTCACCTTTACCGGCAACCCGAATCCGCCGGCGGAAATTGACGGCCCGCCGGTGACGGCCGTGGAGCCGGACATTGCGATCTTCAAGACGGTCTCCCCGACCAACGGCGTGGATGCGGGCGATGAAATCACCATCACGCTGGTGGCCACCAACAGCGGCACCGCCACCGCCTATGACCTCGTGATCAGCGACGTACTGAGCGAGGATATCTTCAATCTGGCGAGCGTGACGAATGTCAGCATGCCGGCCGGGTTTGTCTTTGCCACCACGCCGGGTGCAGGCACGCTGACGGTGACCTACTCATCGGATCCGGCCAGCAGCCAGCCGACCAATTCACTGGAAGTGGGCGAGAGCCTTGAGTTCGTCTTCACGGTGCACGCGTCGCAGGCGGTCGAGCCGAACAGCGGCTACACCAACACGGTCAGTTTGCGCGCCGATACGATTGATGGCACGCCGCCGACCCCGGAGGAGCGCGAATATACCGAAGACGATGAGGACGACTTCGACACGCCCAAGATGAGCATTGCCAAGGTGCTGACCGGCACCTCGGAGAACGGCCCGGCGGATTCGACGGGCAGCGATGTGCAGATCGGCGAGACCGCGACCTACCGCCTGACGGTGACCCTGCCGGAGGCCACGATCACGAACCTGACGGTAGTGGACCTGGTGCCGGTGGGCATGGAGTATGTGGCGGGCAGCGTCGCGGTGGATACCAACGGTTTCGGCGGCACCTTGCCGGCCGGCTCGCCGACTGTGACGACGCTCGGCGGCTCCGGAGACGACATCACGATCGTCTTCGAGGGCAACACGGTGGTGACGGATAATAACGATCCGAGCGACAACTCCTTCACGATTACCTTGACCCTGTTGACGCTGAATGTGGGTTCCAACACCGGCAAGGTGGCCGGAGCGCAGACGGTGCTGAACAACCGGGCCAATGTGTCGTATGACGGCAAGGATCCGGAAGACGAGACCCCGGATGTGCCGGTGGTCGTGATTGAACCGGTGCTGGCCATCGAGAAGACCATGGCGCTGATCGGGCTGGATGTGGTCGAAATCAAGCTGGTGGTCACCAACAGCGGTTTGGCGACGGCATTCGACGTGGAAATTCAGGACGTGCTGACCACCAACTGGTGGGATACCGACACGATTACGAATGTGACCATTCCGGATGGATTCACCTTCAGCTTCGCGGGCAACCCGGGCGACGCGACGGTGACAATCGCGAGCGACCCGCTCTCGGACCAGCCGACCAATGCGATTCCGGCGGGCGAGGCGATCGAAATCGTGTTCCGCGCGACATTGATCCCCGATGCCCCGAGCCCGGTGACCAACCTCGCCACCGTGACGGTGTACAGCTCAAAGGACGGCGACGACCCAGACGAGCGCGACTATCCGCCGGTGGAGGATGAGGATGAACTGCCGCTGCCGGAATACACGTTGACCAAGACGCTGATCAGCCCGTTGGGCCGCCCGGCGATGGTTGGCGAGACCGTCACCTTCACCATCGAGGTGGCGAACACGGGCGACGTGGGCCTTGGCTTGGTGCCGCTGGATGACACCTATGACGCGACTTATCTGAGTTTCCAATCAGCGGTGCCGGCGGAAACCAGCACGGGTGTGGGCAGCATCCACTGGGCTGATATTGGCCCGATCGCGATAGGTGGCACGGCTACAGTGACCGCCCGGTTTACGGCCATCGAAAGCACGTTCCCAAGCGACACGACCAACTGGGTGACGACCGCGCCATTCACCACGAATGGCATCCCGCTGAAGCCCAAGATCAACGAGGCGCCGGTGGAAGTGCGCCATGCCGGCTACACGCTGGAGAAGACGCGCACCAGCCCCGCGGGCCGCGCCGCGCAGATTGGCGAGGAAGTTGTGTTCACCATCACGGTGGTCAATACGGGCCAGGTGGACTTGGTGACCGTGCCAGTGGTGGACACCTATGAGACAGCGTTCTTGAGCTACGTTTCCTCGACACCGGCCTCGGACGACAACAATAACGATGGCACGATCAACTGGGCGGACATTGGCCCGTTGCCGGTGGGCGCGACCACCTCGATTGTGGCGACCTTCACCGCGGCGGCTACGACGACCAACCAGTCGCGCACCAACATCGTGGTGGCATCGCCGACCACGACCAACACACCGCCGCTGCCGCCGCAGACCAACGACGCGCCGTACGAAATCGTGTCGGCTTCCTACACGCTGGTGAAGGAACGGATTAGCCCATCGAATCGCCCGGCCATCATCGGCGAAGCAGTCGTCTTCCAGATTACGGTCGAAAATACCGGCGAGGCGGAATTGGTGACCGTGCCGGTGGAAGACACCTATGAGACCAATTACCTGGCCTATGTTTCGTCGGTGCCCGCTTCGGATGACAATGTCAACGATGGCACGATCAACTGGGCGGACATTGGCCCGTTGCCGGTGGGCGCGACCACCTCGATTGTGGCGACCTTCACCGCGGTGGCGGAAACGACTGAAGTCCATACCAACTGGGTGGCGACTTGGCCGACGACGCCTTCCAACTATCCGCCAGTGCCGCCGCAGACCAATCCGGCACCGTACGAAGTGGATATTCCCGCCAGCATCGGTGACTTCGTTTGGCTGGATGTGAATGGCAACGGCCTGCAGGACGGCGGCTCCGAAACCGGCATGCCGGGCGTGGTGGTCACGCTGTACGACGAAAATACAAATGTGGTGGGCACCACCACGACGGATGTCAACGGCGCCTACATCTTCACGAACCTGGTGCCCGGCACGTATTTCCTCGGCTTCGACAAACCTGTGGGTTATGAATTCACTCTGCAGGATCAGGGCGGGGATGACGCCGTGGACAGCGACGTGGATCGGATCACCGGCCTGACGGTGCCGACCGTGCTTTCGCCGGGTGAAAACGACATGACTTGGGACGCCGGCCTGTATCTGCCGGCCAGCTTGGGCGACTTCATTTGGGAAGACCTGAACGCGGACGGCATTCAGGACGCCGGCGAGCCGGGCATTTCCAATGTGGTGGTCAGGCTCTATGACGTGAATAGCAACCTGGTGGCCACCACCAATACGGACGCCAACGGCTACTACGAGTTCACCGATTTGATTCCGGGCGACTACTACGTGGTCGTGACGCCGCCGGCGGGGTGGCAGATCAGCCCGCAGGATCAGGGCTCCGACAACACGGTTGACAGCGACATTAACCCGGTGACGGGCCAAACCACCACGATCACGCTGGTGAGCGGCCAAAACGATCCGACTTGGGATGGCGGCTTGTACCAGCCGGCCAGCTTGGGCGACTACGTCTGGCTGGATGACAACGGCAACGGTATCCAAGACGGCACCGAGGTGGGAATTGGCGGCGTGCTGGTCACGCTGTATGATGCCGCTTCCAACGTGGTGGATACCACCACGACCGATCCCACCGGCTTCTATGAGTTCACCGACCTAGTGCCCGGCACGTATTTCGTCGGCTTCACGCCGCCGGCGGGCTACGCCATCACCCTGCAGGACCAGGGCGGCGACGACACCGTGGACAGCGATGCCGACCGCACGACGGGGCTGACGGCGCCGGTCACCCTGCAGTCGGGTGAGCACAACCCGACGCTGGACGCGGGCATGTATTTGCCGGCCAGCTTGGGCGACTTGGTCTGGGAGGACTTGAACGGCGACGGCATCCAGGATGCCGGCGAGCCGGGTATCCCGGGTGTGAAGGTGACACTGTTTGGCACAAACGGCAGCGTGGTGGCGACAACCGTCACGGACGTGAACGGCAACTATATCTTTGAAGACCTGGTGCCGGGCGATTACACCGTTCACTTCCAGCGGCCGAGCGGCTACAAGCCATCGCCGCAGGATCGGGGCAACGATGACGCCGTAGACAGCGACGCCGATCCGACCTCCGGGCAGACAACGACCATCACGCTGACGAGCGGCCAGGAAGACCTGACGTGGGATGCGGGCTTCTACCGCCCGGCCTCGGTGGGCGACTACGTCTGGCTCGATGAAAACTGGGACGGCGTGCAGGATGCCGGCGAAGCGGGCATCCCGAACGTGCGCGTGGAGCTGCTTGACAGCAACAACGTGGTGATTGCCACGACCGTGACGGATCTGAACGGGTTGTACCTGTTCACTGATCTACCGCCGGGTGATTATACCGTGCGGGTGGACCTCTCCAGTCTGCCGCCGCAGTTGGCGGCCAACCCGACCTATGACTTCGACGGCAACCGCGACAGCATTACGCCGGTCACGCTGCAGTCGGGCGACGATGAGCGCCGGATTGACTTCGGTTATAACTGGAATCCGGATGACGTGATTCTGGGCTCCATCGGCGACCGTGTCTGGGTGGATACCGACTCGGACGGCGTGCAGGACCCGGGCGAAATCGGCATTCCTGATGTCGTGCTGAACCTCTACGTTGATGATGGCACCGGATCTTACACGACGCTGGTGGCGACCACCACGACGGATGCTTCCGGTTTCTACATCTTCCCGAATCTGCCGCCTAATGCTTACGTGGTGCGGGTGGACACCACCACCTTGCCGCCGGGCTATGTCCAAACAGGCGATCCGGACCACTTCGGCGCCGATGCCTCGACCAATCCCAGCCAGGCGGGTGACAACCAAACCACCACGCCCATCGTGCTGGCGCCGGGCGATGTGTTCGTGAACGCCGACTTCGGCTATGTGCCGCCGGCGCCGCTGAGCAACCTCGGCGACCTGATCTACTTCGACGCCAACGCGGACGGCGTGTTCAACCCTGCGGACGGTGATTATGCCATTCCGGGCGTCACTGTTGTGCTGCTGGATAGTCTCGGCAATGTGATTGCCAGCACAGTAACCACGGGCGATCACTCGGCGACCAACAACTATCTGTTCACTGACCTGCCCGCGGGCACCTACACGGTCTGGGTCAACGATACGGACAACGTGCTCAATGGCTTGGTGCAGACGGGTGACCCGGATGGTGGCATGGACAGCCGCAGCACCACCACACTGGACGGCATCCATGACGATCTGCTGCAAGACCACGGCTACACGCCGGATGGTCACGAGCCGCTCAAGGGCTTGATCGGCGACACAGTCTTCCTCGATCGGGACAACGACGGCCTGCCCGGCCCGGGCGAAGGCATTCAAGGCGTCACGGTGCGCCTCTATGACGACGAGGGCAACCTGCTGGCGACTACGGTCACCGATGCCAACGGCAACTACTGGTTCGGCGGGCTGGATGCCGGTCGTTATGAAATCGTGGTGGACACCACCACGCTGCCCAACGGCGGCGCGGGACTGGTCAACACAGTGGACCCGGACACGCCGAATCCGGGCGACAGCCGGTCGGTCTATGATCTGGACCAAGGAGAGATCAACCTCGATCAAGACTTCGGCTATGTGACCGATATTCCCAACGCGATCGGCGGTACCATCTGGCGCGATTGCAACGCGGATGGCATTCTCGATCCGGGCGAGCCGTACCGTATGGCGGGCGTGGGCGTAGTCCTGCGCGACAGCAACGGCAACGTGGTGGGCAAGGCCTTCACGGATGCGGACGGCGACTTCCTCTTCGAGGGTCTGCCGGACGGTACCTACACGGTGGATGTGGTGGATACCGCCAATATCCTCTTGGGCTGGTGGCACAGCCTCGGCCCGGATCAGAATGCAGACAACCACAGCAAGACCGATCCCTACACCGTCTCGGTGGCCGGTGGTGAAATCAACACTACGGCCGACTTCGGCTACTACCTTGTGATCGCGGAAGTGGGCGACTACGTCTGGTACGACATCAATGGCAACGGTATCCAGGACGGCGGCGAGCCGGGCTTGGCGAACGTCCGCGTGCGCCTGGCCTTGGAATACCCGGATGGAAGTGTCATCAACATGGAAACCCTGACGGATTCCACGGGATACTACCTGTTCGGCAATCTGCTGTTGGATGCGCGCTACGCGGGCAGTACCACCAACGATCCGGCAGCCACCCCAGACCGGATCCGGTTCACCATCTCGGTGGATGGCACTCAAGACGTGCTGGTGGATGATGGCTACCTGCCGACCGGTGTGGATATGGGCGATGGCACCAACGATTCGCGCGAGCACAGCGGTACCTTTGCCAATGTGACCCGCTGCAGCCGGATCACCGTCTATGACTTCGGTTATAGTGGCGGCCCTCTGCTGGCAGTCATCGGCAATGTGGATGCGTTCACGCGCGACGGCCAGACCATCGTGCGCTGGGAAACCATCGAGTCGTGGGACACCGCTGGCTTCTGGCTGGAACGCGAAGTGAACGGCGCCTGGGTGCGCATCAGCGAAGAGATGATTCGCTACCCGCTCTTTGGCGTAGCTCCCATCGTCTTCGAGCAGGTGGACCCGACTGCGGTTGCGGGCGAGACCTATCGCTACCGGATCGTGGAACTCGAAAAGAGCGGCGCACTGTTGACTTATGGCCCGTACACGCTGACCGTGGATGGCGCCGGCCACACCTATGAAGATTGGGCGGCTGGCCAGTTCTCCGCGGCCGAACTGCTGGACCCGGCCATCAGTGGACGTGACGCCGACCCGGATGGCGACGGCCTCACCAACTGGCAGGAATTCCTTGCCGGCACCGATCCGCTGAACGCGGATTCCGTGCTGCGCGTGGTGGACGTGAGCCATGTGGCGGGCGGCACGGAACTGCGCTGGAACAGTGTGCCCGGGCGGTCATACCGGATCGCCGTGGCGGATAGCATGGGTGGCGAGTTCTTGCCGGTCAGCCTGGCCATTGAGGCGACCGGGGCTGTCACCACGTATGTCGTGCCGAGTAATGACCAGCGGCTCTTCTTCCAGGTCATTTTGGTAACGGAAGGGATACCGGGCGACAGCGAACCATAATCCAGGCCAAGGCGGCTGCCACGGAATGCCGGGGCAGCCGCCGGGGTCCGCGGGCGCGCGGTTTTCCACGCTGTGGAAATATTTTTTCCACACTGTGGAAAACCTTTCCGGCCCCCAAGCCGGCCGCTCCTGATGTTTCGGAATGCAAAACAGTGAATTGGGAAAGAAGTCGAAAGAAAGTCGAGTGAATCAGTGGCAAAACGCGGGTGCTGCCGTAGTGTAGAGGAGCAAACGCTTGATGCCGTTGGCCAAGCGGTCGGGTCCATGTTTTTTGTGGAAGATGACCGCCGGCAAAAATAAGTTTTTGATTTGATGTTGGAGATGAATCAGTTGCCAAAAGCGTGGAAAACCATGATTGGGCAGGCGCGGCGCTGGCTGTGGCTTGCGGCCGTGGCCGGAATCGCTTGGGGGGCAGAGCCGGCCCAAGCAGCGCTGCGCCCCGACGATGTTTCCGTGCAGTTGACGGCCGGCGATGCCGGCGCGGTGGTGGTGGAATGGAACAGCGATATTCCACCCACGGCCATGGTGGGCTGGCATGTGGAGCGGCAATTACCGAATGGCGCAGTGACGCGGCTCACCACCAGTTGGGTCAAGGTTCGGCTCTTTGCGCTGCCGGGTGATGCCTATTCATTTGTGGACACAACCGCAGGCGCGCGGGTCGGCGATGTGCTGACGTACCGCTTGGTTGTCGTGGATCCGGAAGGGCAGGAGTGGCCCGGCGAATTCCGCACGCTCACCGTTGCCCCGCGCGGCTCGGCAGAGCCGCAGGCCGAACCGTCCGCGCGCGGCAAATCGTCCATGCAACGGCGCGGGCTCCCCATCGTGCCCGGCAACCGGATTCGAGTCACCGTCACCAACGATGGCGTGTACCGGGTGACCGCAGCGGAAATCGCCAACTTGCTGGTTGGCGCCACGGAAGCAGGCGTGGCGACGATGATTCAAAGTCAGGGCATTCGTCTGACATGCAACGGCGAGGCCGTGGCGTGGCTCGGTGAGATAGACGGCTCGGCTCTGCGTTTTGTGGGCGAGCGGTATTCGGACAGCTACGGGCATGAAAATGTCTATTGGCTGGAACTGGCTCCCGGCTTGGCCATGGCGGTGAGCAATCAGGCCACGGCGTTGTCGGACACAAACGGCTGGTTCTGGGAAACGTTGCGCGTTGAACGGCAAAATTATTATCAGCCGCAACTCCCCGGCGGAGTTGAGGATGATTATTTTGTGTGGGATGGCGTGTCGCTCACGTCGCCGGAAAGCAGCGCCAATCTGGCCAACACCATCACGCTGCCGGATGCATACAGCAACCTCAAAACAGGAACGGTGTCCGCCGTGTTGATCGGCGCGTATGACGGCCCAGCGGAGTTGGACAACCATACCCGCCTTCGGGCGGGCGGCGTATTGGTGGCGGAACAACAATGGAAGGGCGACGAACGCATCGTCTTGTCGGGGCCAACGACCAACCTGGGAGGGACCTCGCTGACGGTGCGCGTGGACATCCTGCGCGATAGCGGCGTCGTTACAACCACGGTCATGTTGGACGCGCTCGAGGTGACCTATGCTCGCCATCTGCGGGCGCGAAGCAATCAATTGCTGTTTACCGCACGGCCGGGAACGAATGTGCTGACGGTGCGCGGCTTCACGCAACCGGACATTCGCGTGTTTGATCTCACCAACCCGCGCCGGCCGGTGGCGGTGCAGGGAACTGTGACGCCAGATGGCGCCGCTTGGCAGATTTCGTGGAGCGTGGCTGAGAGTGACGCCCGCCGCTACCTTGCCAGCGCCGTGGATCTGACGCCGGCGCACATGACCGGGGCAGCGGGAGTGACTTGGCGCAAACCGCAGGCCGGGGGAAAGTATGTGGTCATTACCTCCTATGCTCTGACCAACGCAGCGCAGGCGCTGGTGGATTACCGGCAGCAAACCGGTTTGAACTCCGTGCTGGTGCCCATTGAAGACCTCTTCAATGAATTCACTTATGGCCGGCGGGATCCGACCGCCGTGCGCGAATTCCTAAAATACACGAGCCAAAACTGGACCGAAAAACCAGCTTATGTCTGTCTCGCTGGGGATGGCCATCAGGACTATCACGACATTTTCAACCAGTCGGCCACGCGTCCCAATCACATTCCACCGGTCAAATCGCGAGTTCCGGTGGATGCCACACCCAGCGGCAACAATCTGACGGTGGGGCTGGATAACCCAATGGCGGACTGGAAGGGTAACGCGGCGCCGGATGTACGGCTGGGGCGGCTGCCCGCGCAAACACCCGCCGCGCTGAGCAACATGATCGCCCGCATTATCCAGCATGAGGCTGAATCCACTTGGAAGAAAAGCGTGCTGCTGGTGTCCGACAAAGATGAGAATAATGCTTTCGCGCATGCGGCCAACCGTTTGGCGGCCAAACTGCCACCGGGTCTCACGGTAAAAAAATTGCCGCTTGGCATGACAACCCCTGTGGCTGAGATGCGCGCCAATTTCATTCAGCAGCTCAACATGGGTCCCTTCCTGGCGTCGTATTATGGCCACGCAAATAACTTTGGGATCAGTAGCCCCTATTTCTTCCAGTATAACGCAACCAATCAGATTGATATGTTGTCGTTGACGAACCAAGTCCAGACGCCGCTTCTGGTTGCCGGAACCTGCATGCTGAACAACTTTGGTGAGCCACATCCGAACACCCGTTGCCTCGGCAAAGCCTTTTTGACGGCCGCACCAGGCGGGCCCGTGGCGATTTGGTCCTCGGCCACCGAAAACACGCTCTCCATGGCGGAAGCCACCGCCGGTGCCATTGTGAGCAATCTCTTTGGCGCCGATGAAAGTTTTCTGGGTAACGTCATCCAGAATGCACTGGACTTGCAGGCGCGCAGCGCGTCGCCTTGGACCGTCGCCGCCAGTGTCTTGATGGGGGACCCAGCCTTGCGGATGCGGCCGCGTCGTTTTGATGACCTTACCCCGCCCAATCTCAATATAACCACCCGCCCGGGTGCGAGCAGCGCCACAAACCGGGTCGCACTGTCCGGCACGGCGTCTGATTTTAGCGGAGTGGCCGAAGTGATCGTGCGCAATAACCGGGATGTGGGCGAATGGGTGGCGACTGGCACCGGCTCTTGGTCGGTGAACGATATCCCGCTGCATCAAGGCGTGAATTTCCTGGACGTTATTGCTACGGATATCTATGGCAACGCCACCACCCAAACCGTCAAGGTCACCTATAGTGGCGACGCCTACTATGACGCGGGACTACGCTCCGGCCAAGTGGTGCAAGCCATCGAGTTCCCGGACAATATCCCACGCGGCAATACAGTGCGCGTGCGCTGGCAGATTCTATCCTATGTGCCGGTGCGCTCCTACTTGCAAACCATGCACCGCGACGGCACCAACGTGGTCTGGAATGTGCGGCGCAATGGCGAACTGGTCGGGCAGGTGGAAAGCTCATGGAACGTGGGTTCCGGCGCCAAAAAAGCCAAGGTCTATTCCTTCGAGTGCGACTGGACCGCACCCGATTCAGGCGATGCCCCAGTTGATATTTTTGCATGGTTCAACGTGGCGCAGATGGACGGGGTGCGCTACCTGCTGGCCAATATTCCCGATGGGGTGGATAACCGGCCGGATCCGGATATTGCCAAAGTGTTCCGCCGGACGCTGGTGTCGCATGCCTCATCCTCATCGCCCGGCACGCCCGGGGGATTCACCGAAGACCAATCGCCCGTGCGCGAACAGAATCCGCAGCGTGAGTTCGACAACATCAACGATATCAAGAAGCGTTCTGGCGGCGTGGTCACGGCCATCAACATCCCGGACAATTGGGTGCCCGGTACTACCGTCACCTGCCAGTGGACGGTCTTGGCCTATATGGATATCGAAGGCCAGTTGGCCGCGGCCGACTTCGCCAACTCGACCATCCCGCTGCAAGTGAACGGCAGCCGGGTGTCGTCCAAGAAATCCACATTCAACTTCACGCACAATGGCACCACGTATTACGCGATGGAATATACCTTCCGCGCCTTGGTGAATGTGCTGGCGGAATGGAATACCACACCGCCCGGCGAGCCCGGTGTCCCCCGGGTGCAGATTTTCTTCCGGCACCGGATCCAAAACAGCAACGGTACCCGCATGGCCTGCAATCTGGCCTCGGGCGTGGATGCACGCCCCTATGCCAGCGATGGCATGTTTGGCCGCTTCATTGAACGCACCATTCAGGTGAGTCCCGGGCCATGATCCGTCGCCTTCTAGTTTTGCTTTGCTTGGCTGTGGTCGTGCTAGCGCTTTGGCCGGTTGCCATCCATCTGCGGGATAACCAGCCTGTGGTGCTTCTGCCCGGCACCGAGGAAGAACTGCGGGAGCGCGCTGCGGCGCAGGCTGCTACCATCGAGCAGTCTGACGCAGATTTTGACCAGAGCATCCCGGAAGCGGCGTTAGAGCCCCAAGTGGTCATGGATGCCGATGAAACACCATGGCCGGCGGACACAGCGACTGATTCCATTCCGTTCGCGGCCTTGCACAAGGCGCTGGCTGCAGCGATGGCAGAAAATGAACTGGCCGGTGTTCAGCAACTGCTGGATTCGCTGGCCACGCCTGCGGAACGGCGCGGGGCCTTTCGTTGGCTGGCGCATCATGATGGCGATGCCGGCCTTGCCATGGCTTTGACCATCCTGTGGATGACCCCTGCTGATGACCCGCGCCATGCCGATTATATCAGCGCGTTGCATGGGATCCGCCACCCGGCTTTGGCCGCGTGGTTGGTGCAGGCGTTGGCAACCACAACGGATGAACAAACGCGGGAGCGCCTCGCGGCAGTGTTGGCCACGGTGCGTGGGCCGGCTCTTATCGAGGCTATCGAACAGCAGTTGGCCACCAATTACTCTCCGACGCAACGTGCACCTTGGCTGGCCGTTTTGCGCCAGCGCACCGATTTTGAGGAGTTACCTGCTTTGATGAGTCTGGCGGAATCGTCGGATCCCGATATCGCCGCAGCGGCGGCGCATGGCATCGCCAATATCGGCGGGTGGGAGGCCTGCCTCTGGTTGGCGGAATGCGCGCTCCAGCCGAATGCGCCGCACTACTATCGGGATGCCTTGGCGGCCGGTTCGTCCGGATTCAGCCAAGCGGCGCTGGCATTTATTGCCGGCGGGCGTGGCGTGCCGGAGCCGCTCCGCACCGCAGCGGTGGCTGGTGGAACGGCCACTGGGGCTGGGCAGTTGCACCCGGCGGTGCAGCCCGGCCGTGAAGGCATGGATGACAGTGAGCGGTGGTTTTAGTGATTGCATTGCGCAAAGGAAAAATCGTGAAAATGAAACAAAGGCTGGTCTGTGGAATTACGGCCGGACTGTTCCTGTTCGGCGGCTATGCGGCAGCGGCCGGTCATCCGTTACTCACGTTGCAGGACTCGAGCCTTGCGTGGGCGATGTCCGATGCACCGCTGGGATATGGTGATTATGGCGCGCCCTCGGCTGCCGCGCCAATGACCGTAGATGCAACCTATCCGCTGCTCATGGCTGCCGCTACGCCTGTGCCGGCCAGCACCCTCGCACTGCAAGCGGACACCACGGCGGTATCCGTTGGCGCCGGGCAGGAGTTTAGCACGTGGGCCGATCTGACCGCGGTATTTCGCCCTTCGCGCTGGCGCTTGCCAATCCGGGTGGGCGAACCGTTATCGTTTTTGAACTGGCGCGCGTGGCATGATGCTCCGGGGCGTACTGCCAAAGTATTTGCCGGGGTGGTGGTTGTCGTGGGCATCACGGCGGCGATTGCCAGTGCTGGTGGCGGCGGCGGGGGCGATGGTGGGGGGAGCGATTCCCGCGACCCGGGCGTGCGGCCCAATAATCCTTCGCCTCAACCGCCAAGTGGCGGCGGTGGTGGCGGCGGCAGCAGTAACAACAAACCGCGACCCCCGAGCGGTGGTGGTGGCTCCAGCGGGGGCGGTGGCAGTGGCGGCGGTGGCAGCGGGGGTGGTGGCGGCGGTGGCGGTGGCGGCGGCGGTGACGAGTCCCCGTTCTAACGATCGGCGAGGTGTACCATGAAGCTTTCTCTTGCCCACCAGCAATTTCAACAGCGCCCCGGTGTGGTGCTGCGTAAAGTGGCCGGCGAAGTCATGCTGGTTCCCACCGTCACGCGCGAGGTGGATATGGACAGCCTATTTTTGCTGAATGCCAGCGGTGAGTGGCTTTGGGAACAACTGCGTCAGCAGACTACCTTGGCTCAGGTGGCGGAGAAAATGGCCGGGCATTTCCGGATTGAACCCGCGCGGGCGACCGCGGATGCCACGGCATTTGTTGAGCAGTTGGTGGAACGCAACCTGGTGGTTGCCCAACCTGCATCATGAGAGATTGCGACATCGGAGTTGGCCACTCGCGCGTGGATGCCATGCGGCAACGCGCGCGCGAGGAGGGGCTCCCGTTGCACGCCACACTGGAACTGACTCAGCGCTGCAATTTTCGCTGCGTCCATTGTTATGTCCTGCCCAACGCAGCATCGCCGACCAAGGAATTGACAGCCGGCGAATGGCTGGCGCTCGTAAAAGAGGCCGCAGATGCCGGCTGTTTCTCGGTGTTGCTAACCGGCGGGGAGCCGCTGTTGCGCTCCGACTTCCCCGAGATTTATCTTGGTATCCGGAAAATGGGCATTCAGGTGATGATCTTCACCAACGCCTCGCGTGTGGACCAGCGGATCGTTGAAGTATTGCAGGAGGCGCCGCCGCGGCTGATTGAAATTACGATCTACGGTGCCTCGCCGCAGACGTATGCCGCGGTCACCGGCCGTCCCGAGGCCTATCTCGAAGTCATGGACGGTGTCCAACGACTGCGGGATGCCGGAATGCCCGTGGCCTTGAAGACCATCCTGATGAATCCCAACAAGCATGATTTCGCGACCATTCGCGCCATGCGTGGGGCAGGGGAGCGGCAAGTACGTTACGATGCCGCGATCCATGCCCGCTTCCCCGGCGACGGTGAGATTCAGCAGTACCGCGTGCCGCCCGCCGAGCTGGTGGAGCTGGAAGCGCGCCACGTTCCCGAACTGCAGGCGGAATGGGAGCGCACCGCCAAGCGGGAACAAACGCAGGCGGCCAAGACGGCAGCCGCGCCGGGCCCGCAACCGCTTTACACATGCGCGGCCGGGTCCATTTCGTTCTATGCAACCGCCACCGGGATGATTCAACCGTGCGTCAGCGCCGCCCGCTACGGCGTGCAATGGCGCCCCGGCAAGCTGCTGGCGGCTTTTCGGCAGTCCCGCCAGGCCATCCAGTCGGCGTTCAAACCCGCCGGTTATGCCTGCACTGGTTGCGCGGCGCTGCCGTATTGCGCCTCCTGCCCGGCGGTAGCCGAACTGGAAACGGGCATAGAGACCGCCGTTTTCCCCTATGCCTGCCAAGTGGCCAAAACCCGCCAGCGGCGCGGCGTTGAAAAAGAGCTGGCCGCTAAAACAAGTCTTGTTGCAACCCCCGGAATATCCTAAAAGTAATAGTAATCCCCCAAGGAGAAAAGCATGCAAGAGCAAGAGAAAAATCCCCAGCAAGATGCCTACGAAGCCCCCCGCTTGGAAGTGGTTGATTTGCACGGCGAAGAGCTGTTGGCCAAGAGCTGCAAAGACATCACCGGCGCTGGCCCGACGCTGACCTGCCAAGACCAATTTGGCGTGACCTGCTCGTCATTGGGTTCATGAGGTTGGATCCCGCGCCCGCCGGCTCCACGAGCTCCGGACGCAATATCTTGGACATAGCCGGGCTTGGCATTGAACTGGCCAAGCCCCTATGTCCAGATTTTTCCGCATGGCCTGATTCCTATCAGGCCTTTCTTAATATTCGGCCTGATTCCACACCCGCCGATTCCGTGTTCCTCCATGGCGCTGATGTAGAGCGCCCGACGGATGACACTTTTACCGCCACCTTTGCCGGTGGCGCCTGGCAGGCAGGTCAGGCGAACGGGCGCACTGTTTTCCGTTTCAATGCCAACGACCTTCCCGCCTATCTATGGGCGGAACCCAACGCTGATTATTCGCGAGTAACCGTCTGGCCCGATCCCGTGCATGGCCGGCCCATGCCGCCGCTTCTGCACCCGGTGGACCGGGTCTTGTGTATGGGGGTGCTGACCCATCGGCAACGGATCATGGTTCACGCCTGCGGATGGAAATACCAAGGGCAAGCCTTGCTGTTTCCCGGTGTGTCTGGCGCGGGCAAAACGACCATCTGCAACCAGCTCATGGCCTCCGGCCACGGGGTTATTTTGTCCGATGACCGCATGGTGTTGCGGCAAACGGCCGACGGCCTGGACGCCTGCGGTACGCCATGGCCCGGCGATGCCAAGCAGGCCAGGAATGAATCGGCGCCACTGCGCGCCTTGTGCTTCATCGAAAAAGCCGCCGAAAATCGGCTGACGCCAATCCCGCCCGCGGAAGCATTGAAACGACTTTTCACCACGGCCTCCGTGCCATGGTTCGTGCCCACCATGCGCGACTTGGCCCTCGCGGTGGTGGAGCACCTGGTGGCGACGATACCCGCCTACCGGCTGGATTTTCGCCCCACACCGGCTGTGGCCGACTGCCTGCTGCCGTTATTGACGGCTTCTCACAAATAGGGCCATGTGGCCCGTTTGGATAGGGGAAGAATTCTGCTGGACTCGGATTGCAGCTTGATTTTTGACGGGTGGGGCGGGAAAATGAGGCCTCAAATCAATCCGGGCGTGACGCCCGGTGAAAGGAAGCAGGGTATGAAACATTTCTGGCGGCTGATCATGGTGGTGGCGATGGTCTGGGGCGCGGGCTGCGGGAAGAAAAGCGCGCAGGTGGTCAAACCCAATCTGATCAATCCGGACGATGTCGCGGTTTGGGTGGACCAATCGGGTATTACGGCGGGCCAGGTGCAGCGGGAAGTCAATCGGCTTTTCGCGCAGGTGCCGGCGAACATTCCCGCTGATCAAATCCCGGGTATTCAGGCGCGCCTGGTGGGCGAGGCCGTTGAAGGCTTGATTGTTCGGCAACTGGTGCGCAACGAAATGGAACGCTCCAAGTCCATCATCACCCGCGAAGAAATCGAAAAGGGGAAGAAAGACTTGGAAGCCGCACTTGGCCCCGGAGGTTCGCTGTCCGTCTTGCTGGCGGAAACCAAGCTGCCCATGGAAGAGGTTGAAAAGAATCTTCAATTGGACATCTTCAAGAACAAGATGATCAAGGAGCAGCTCGATGAAGCCTTGGCCGGGATTACGGAACAGGTCGTGCGGGAGTATTATGATACCCATCCGCAGGAGTTCACCCAGCCGGCCGGGCGCTTGGCGTCGCATATCCTGCTGCGCGTGCCGCAGGACGCGACGGAATCCGTGAAGGCGGATTTGCGGGCCAAGGCCGAGGCGATTCGCCAAGAACTGCTGGGTGGTGCTGACTTCGCGCAAATGGCCCGGGAAAAGTCCGAATGTCTCAGTGCGGAGCGTGGCGGCGAATTGGGTGTGATTCCGCGTGGCCGCGAAGCGCTATCTTTTGAAGAGGCGGTGTATGGCCAGCCATTCAACGAAATCGGCGAAGTCATCGAAACGCCGGTGGGTTTCCACATCGTCAAAGTGACGGGCGAGCAAGAAGAAAAGTTGATTCCCTTTGAGGAGGTCAAGGGGCGGCTGACGGAGGTGCTCAAGCTGCAAGCCCACCAGCAAGTCACGGCAAATTTTATCCGCGGGCTGCGCGAAAAGGCCACGATCAAGCTGGTCGGGCCGCTGGCCGAGCAAGCCCCCGCGGCTCCTGAAACCCCGGCAGAAGAAACGGCGCCGGCCCTGCCGCCGGAAGCTCCGGTCTCGGTGCCGGCTCAATAATCCCCACGGACCGAGTAGTCACCGTCCACCGGCAGCCGGCTTGTGCGACTGCCAAAAGTTGAGCTTGTCACCCGTATGATCGCTCCGTTTCCGGACTCCGCTGCCGCGGATTCGCGCCCGTTGCGTGAGGTGGTCGGTGAATTTTTCGCACTGGGCGGCGCGCTGGCGGATGTCACCACCGGCGACTTCGAGTTCGAGGCCCGCCCCCAGCAACAGCAGATGGCCGATGCCGTGGCGGCGGCCTTGGCTGATGAGCGCCACCTGATCGTGGAAGCCGGAACCGGCGTGGGGAAAAGCTTGGCTTACCTTGTCCCATTGCTGCTGCACGCCCAGCAGCAGGGCATCCGGGTGCTGGTGTCCACCCACACCATCGCACTGCAAGAACAGTTGCTGGGCAAAGACCTGCCCATGCTGCACGAGCGCTTGGGCTTTGAATTCCGCGCAGTGCTGGTCAAGGGGCGGATGAATTATTTGTGCCTGCGGCGGCTGGCCCGCGCGCGCAGCCACCAACGCGAGTTATTCAGCGATGGCGTGGCCGAAGAACTGGAGCGCATCCGGTCGTGGGCCGACAAAACGGACGACGGCAGCTTGCAGGAATGGCGGCATGAACCATCCGCCGAGGCCTGGGGCGCGGTATGCGCCGAACATGGCAATTGCCTCGGTGCCAAATGCCCGGAGCGCAAACGCTGCTTTCTGCTGCGCGCTCGCGCCAAGATGCAGGATGCCCACTTGCTGGTGGCCAACCATCATTTGCTTTTCTCCGATTTGGCCCTGCGGCAGGACGGCGCGGCCTTTTTGCCGGATGTGGGCGCGGTAGTGCTGGATGAGGCCCACATGGTGGAGGATACCGCCAGCGAGCACCTTGGCCTGCGCCTCTCCACGTATGGTTTTGAACATTGGTTGCGCCGGCTATTCGTGCCAGAAAGCGGCAAAGGGCTTTTGGGCTATTTGCGCGCCGGAGCCGCGGCCCGCGTGGCCACCGAACTTTGGCCGGCAGTGGCCGATCTGTTCCACGAAGTGCCACGCTTGGTCGGCTTGGGGCCGCACGACGGCCAAAAGGTGGTCGCCCAGCCCTTGCAACTGGTGACCAATGTTCCGGAATTGATGCATCAACTCTCCACGGAATTGGAGATTCTGGGGGAAGATTTGGTCGGGCAGGACGAAGACTCCCGCGCGGAATTACGCTCCTTGCGCGGGCAGGGAATTGCCTTGAGCAAAATGCTGGAGGCTTTTCTGGACCAGTCCATGCCGGATCACGTCTATTGGCTGGAGCGCGAAGGCCGCCGCCGGCAGCCCGTGCTGTATTCCGCGCCCATCGAAGTGGCGCCAATTTTGCGCAATGTCCTGTTCGGCACGCTGCGCACGGTCATTCTCACCAGCGCCACCCTAGCCGTCGCTGGAAGGCTGGACTATTGCCGGGATCGCCTTGGCGCGCCGGCTGAAACCGAGTTGCTTTGCCTGGGCTCGCCGTTTGATCATGCCCGCCAAATGCGACTATACGTCGCCACCAACGCGCCCGATCCCAAGGAAAAGGACGCCTATGCCGAAGCCGTGGCTAAAGGGGTGCTGCAATGGACGATAAAAACCAAAGGGCGGGCGTTTGCGCTCTTTACCAGCGCCGAGCTGCTACAACGCACTGCGGAAGCCTTGCGCGAACCGTTGGCGGACGCCGGCTTGGAACTGCTGGCCCAAGGCGGCAAACTGGGCCGGCGCGCCATGCTGGAAACCTTCCGCAAAAACGAAGGCTCTGTGCTCTTTGGGCTCGATAGTTTCTGGATGGGCGTGGATGTGCGTGGCGACGCCCTGAGCAATGTGATTCTCACGCGACTGCCCTTTGCCGTGCCGGATCACCCCGTGGTGGCGGCGCGGCTGCAGCGCATCAAGGAGCGGGGGGGCGATCCCTTCCGCGAGTATTCCCTGCCGGAGGCCGTGCTGAAGTTCCGGCAAGGTTTTGGCCGCCTGATTCGCTCTCAGACCGACCAAGGCATTGTCGTGGTGCTGGATTCGCGCCTGTTGACCAAGTGGTACGGGCGGGTGTTCAAGCGCTCGTTGCCCGAATGCCCGGTGGAGACGTTTGAGCTGTAACCGCTTGGTTTTGCCTTGCTCCCCGGCGGGCCATTCGGCAAGGTAATTC
>Ga0116185_1001509_pt1 | contig 23157 bp, 14 predicted proteins | sample AD_JPNNA7_MetaG_FD_89754 | JGI IMG/M metagenome (GOLD analysis project Ga0116185, IMG submission 89754) | Active sludge microbial communities of municipal wastewater-treating anaerobic digesters from Japan - AD_JPNNA7_MetaG | ecosystem: Engineered > Bioreactor > Anaerobic > Digestate | place...
CCAGAACATGGCATGGCTGCTTCCCACGAGCTGGCGGAACCGCTCTTCGCTTTCTCGAAGCGCCTCCTCGGCATGTTTATGGCTGATGGCGCCGGCAAACACTTCGGCCAGGAGCATAATCAGGGCAGACAGGGCTTCATCCCAATCATACCCGTCTTGCATGACCTCGAAACAAACGTAGCCGGCCAGGTAGCCCCGGCTCATCATGGGCGCGATGAGAAACGATCTCGGCGGGCCCAGGCCGAAAAAGGCGCGTTCCTCCTGAGCGTCCGCAGGGAGATCCGTGAGGGTCGAGCAACGTATACATTCGCGGTTGCGCAGCTGGGCCATGAGCCAGGGGAAGCACTCGAGCGATTGTTGCAGCCGGTCTGTAATCAACGGCACCGGTCCCGCAGCACCCCAATCGAAGCGGCCTCCAATCTGTTTGCCATCAGTCGAGAACAAGCCGATGCCGATATGGTGGACTGAGATGGTCTCCCCTATCTGGCCGATAGCGTGGCTGATGGCCTCATGGATCTGCTGGGGCTGCAGATTGATGAACCGCGTGGCAATTCCCGTCAGCAGCTTCTCGACCCGGAGATGCTGTTGAAGGCTCTTCTCCGCTTCGCGGCGCCGCGTGATGTCGCGGGCAATTCCCACGAAACCAACAGGCCGGCCGTTATCGTCCAGGACGGTGCTCGTACTCGTTTCCACAGGCACGATCCTGCCGTCTTTGGTTAGGCAGTCGTACTCTATGATGAACTTGTTGCCTTTAGCGATGCATCCGGACATCTCGCGCACAGCCCTTTCGCGGTCATAGGGGGCAATGAGGTCGATGATGGAGCCGCACCTGCTGCAGAGTTCTTCCGCGCTGGCATACCCCAGTTTTTGTGCTGATATGGCATTTGTCAGAAGTATTTTCCCGGAAAGATCGAAAAAGGTAATGGCGTCTGGCGCGGTCTGGACGAGGGCGTGATGGCCGGTCCTTTCCGAATCCAGGACCTCGGAGAGTAGTTTGCCTTCCGGGGCTTCTCGAAGGCAGAGCACCATGTATGGGGGCGTCTTGGGCCCGCCTTTCTCGAAGAACAGCCGCGCCACACCCGAGAAGGAGGCGCCATCGGCCCTGGCATGATGCGTTTCCATCATGAGCGCCCCTTCTTCGCGCGCACGGGCGATGCACGCGTTCCACTCGATTGCATGCGGTACAACAAATTCCGTGATGGAATGCCCGCATACCGTATTGCCCTGGGCAGCGTGCATTTCCAGGAAAGGCTTGTTGGCGAATTTGATGATGCCTTCTTCTGAAAGCAGACATATCCCCTCGCTGGCGCAACCGGCGGCCTGCGCCAACATATCAGCGCGTTCCTTTTCTATCCTTGCCGCAAAGAGCGCTTGCTCGTAGGCAGCAAGCTTTTGCCGCAACTCGGGGGACATCTCCTCGAGTGCCGCTCCGCCGTTTACAAGGTCTGGCATGCGCGCATCCTTAATCCGTCAAACAAGACACTTCAGCCTGCCATGTTGATAACGTATTCGCCGCGACGCGGTCGCCAATCCCAATATCACTATAGAAGAGTAACCAATGCGAAGCAAGCCCTTCGGTCATGGCGCCGAGGACGGCTCTGGGCGGGCGGGAAACGTGAGGCGGCCATCGCGGGGCGGGTTTCCTTTCGCGAATGCCAGCCGGAGAACCTCCCGTGCAAGCGGCGTCGAAACGGCCGTGCGGGCATACCTGGCCGCTTCAGGCGCTCATCGCCTATGCGTCTTGGGATGCCGTGGCCCCCTGTATTGGTTTTATTGACGTTCACAGGTCAAAATGGCATGATTACTCCGTTTGAACTTGCTTCACAAGAGCCACGAGCACGCTGGGAGGGCCAAGTCGGCCCTTAGCATAGAGATAAAGGAACTTTTGCCGTGCGACGCTTACTCCGCTTTTGCTCCCTCCCCATGCTGGGAGTTCTTTCCCTTGTGCACGCGGGATGCCCTTCCCCTCCCGAGATGGGCATTGTGTTGATCGTTTCCCCAACAACGCTGGACTTCGGCTCAACGGAAACGGCGATGTCTTTCAAGGTGAGCAAGAACTACACCAGTCAGGCCATGGCGCCGTTCCGCGTTACCTCCAGCGATGCGTGGATATCCTTAGAGCCCTCTACCGGAACAAGTAACGGGCCCGATGACCCGATTACGGTGTCCGTAACCATCAAGCGTGACTTGCTGGGAGCGGGGACAAACAGCGGGACGGTGCGGATCACGTGCGAAGGGGCAACCGACCGATGGGTCCAAGTGACCGCGTTCCGCCAACTTGCGGCGAATTTCACTGTGAATGAAGTGCAGCCGTTCCAGGGCGACCCCATCACCTTTCAAGACATGTCGCAAGTTTCGGGCAACGTAAGCGGCACAAAGAGCTGGTTGTGGGATTTCGGCGACGGCGCCACCAGTGAGGCGCAAAACCCCTCTCACACATACGACACGATAGGGACGTTTGATGTAACTCTCACGGTGACTGTCGGAGAGGCTTCCGCAGCCCTCACCAAGCGCAATTACATCATGGTGCGCGAGAAGATAGGTCCCACGGCGGGTTTTTACGCCCTCGACACCACTGTGCCTGCGGGTTCTCCCGTGGGGTTTGTCGATCAATCCGAGCCTGGCACCGCCTCGATAACGTCGTGGCGATGGGATTTTGGCGATGGCCGCAGCGGCACAGGGGCGGCGCCCACCCACGCTTATGCCCTGCCAGGCGTGTATACGGTGCGCCTGACGGTTACAACCGCGCACGGCCAAGATGAAGAGGTCAAGCAGAATTACATCACGGTCGAGGCGGTGCCGCCGCAGGCCGACTTCACCTGCTCGAACGTTGAGCCTCTGATGGGCACCGAGGTGACGTTTACCGACCTGTCCGTGCCGGGCCACCTTCCTATCGCCTCGTGGTACTGGGAATTCGGCGACGGGGCGGTCAGCACGGAACGGAATCCGAGCCATACGTATGATACGTACGGGGTATTCAACGTCTCGCTTACAGTGGCCGACGCTGAGGGGAATCAGGACACCGAAATCAAGACTGGCTACGTATCCGTTCGCGGCTACGCGCCAGATGCGAGCTTCAATGTGGACCGTTCCTGGGGCGTCACCATAGATGAATTCGGTTTTGCCAATACATCCGACCCTGGCACGGGTCCGGCCACCTACCGGTGGCGGTTCGGGGACGGCTCGGAGAGTGCTCAGGAGAATCCATCGCATACATACACGGTCCGGGGAACCTATACCGTGTCCCTGGAAGTGCGCAACAATTTTGGAGTTGACACCGCGCAATACACTGGTCTGCGGGTTTACGACGCGAACGCCCTCGACCGCTATGTCCGTAAAGACGACGGCATCGAGCCGGCCGTCACGACGGAACCCCGGCAAACCTTTAATGGCGGGCGGTGGGATGTCCTAAAGTTTGCGTCGCAGCAGTGGCGCGATAGCGCCGAGGTGGCCCCGCATATCTGGCAGCACTGGCTGGGGTTGGCCATTCCGGATGTGATCCGGAACAAGACCGCCCTGTTGTTCATTTCGGGAGGCGACACGAACGACGCCGCGCCGGCGCCGTCCGCCGAGCTGACCGATTTCGCGGTGCAAGCCGGTTCCATCGTGGCTGTACTCACGACGGTGCCCAATCAGCCGTCCGTTTTCACGGCAGAAGGGGCGTCCCGCTCCGAGGATGAGATCCTTGCCTATACGTTTGACCAATACCTGGATGGCGCCGCCATGAACATGGCGGATGAAGAATGGCCCGCCCTTCTGCCCATGGCGAAAGCGGCTGTCCGTGCGATGGACGTTGTGCAGGAGTATTCGGCATCCCTGGCGGTTCCAGTCACTGTCGAGGACTTCGTGGTGACGGGCGCTTCCAAGCGTGGATGGACCACGTGGCTTACGGCAGCGACGGACCACCGCGTGGTGGGCATTGCGCCGATGGTTATCGACGTGCTGAATCTGGACGACCAGATGGACTGGCATTATTCCGCCCTGTGTGGTTATGCGGAAGCCATTCACGACTACGTTGACATGGGCGTGATTGACCGCCTGCATACGCCCGAGGGCGACGCGTTGCAGGCGATCGTGGATCCGTATGCCTATGCCGAACGGTTCGCTATCCCAAAACTGGGGTTGAACGGTACTGCCGATCAGTTCTTCGTGCCGGATTCCGCACAGTTTTACTATCCCGAGATCTCGAACTACGGCCCCATGTATCTCCGCTATTTCCCGAATGGCGATCATCATCTGCTCGAAGGCTACGACGCCACAGTGCGGGGGATGCTGCCGTTCTACAACGCCATCGTCAAACGCGAGACGCTCCCGTCCCTCGAGTGGCAGATCACCGATACGACGGATGAAGCTACGCTGACGGTGCAGCTTGACAGGGTTCCCCAGGCCGCATATCTCTGGACGGGGACCGTTGGGCAGACCTCGGGTGTGCGCGATTTCCGGCTCGACACCGTCGGCCCTGACGTATGGCAGTCCACGCCCATTTCGCCTGTTGGCACGGGCGGCACCAGCTATGCGGCTACCGTACCGAGTCCGGCTCACGGCTGGACCGGCTATTTCATGTCTTTCGAGTTCGCGAGCGGCACGGCGGGCGAGCCGCATGTATTCACCACCGAGGTGCGCTGTGTGCCGACCATGCCGCCCTGTTACGAACCTGGCGGCTACGGAACAATCGAGACCGCCGGCACGGGTACCGATGCCATTACGGTCGTGCGCGTGGGAGGAACCCGGTTTGAGATGGGCTATTGGTATGGCTATCTGCTTGCCGAGCAGATAGACGCCATTTGGGCGCTGTTCTCGGCGGTGGCGGAAGCTGAGTTTCCCGCCGGGACGCTGGACCTCGCCGTGAGCCAGTTGTGGAATTCGGAGTATTTCGACACCGCCGCGTGGGGGGAAGAGTTGGCGGGAGTCGCCCAGGGTTGCCGGATGGCCGGTTATCCGGGGATTACAGTCGATGTGCTCAAGAGAATCCTGGTCATTCCTGATATCTCGGAATACGGTTGCTCATTGTTTGCCGCATGGGGCAAAGCCACGGCCGGCGGTGAGATGTATCAGCTTCGCAACCTGGACTGGTCGATAGAGCTGGGAGCCCAGAACTACCCCGTTGTGGCTATTTACGAGCCCACGGACGGCGGCATCAAACACGCGGTCATCGGTTTCGCGGGGCTGGTGGGTATTGCCGGCGGCGGCATGAACGGCAATGGCATCGCGGTGAGCGAGATCATGGGGTATTTCTGCGACGAGGAGTACCTGGAAGGCATACCGTTCCCCGTCCTCCTTCGCGACGTTCTTTATCACGACAGCACGCTGACGCAAGCGCTGGCACGCATGAAAGGCGCTACGCGGACCAATCAGTATCATTATTGCATAGGCGATCCCAATGCGCCTGATCCGAAGGCGCGGCTGCTATTCACCAGCCGGACCCGTTTTGATGAGTGGGTCGATAACCAGTCGGTTACGGGTCAACATCCGTGCCACCCCAACGTCAACCCGGTCCACACGGCGCTGGATGACGCGGTTTATTGGAAGAATCACAATGGGCGCGACAACGAGATCATCTACGACGGCCTGTTCAGCCGGTACGGCACGCTGGATGCCCAAGGCGCTATTGCCATTGCCAAGGCGGCCGGCGTCAACAGCACCGTGCTCAGCATCGTGTACCATAACTCGGGTGGTGACTTCTGGGTAGCCTATGCCAACGGTACGGACCCGGCTCAAAATCAGGGATACGTTCACATTCTCCTGAATCCGTGAGTCTGGGCGAACGGAGGCTGCCCCATGAGTTTCGCCGATGAATTGGGCGCGTGGCCGCGCGCCCGCGTAATGGACGCCATCGAGCGCGCCCGGACGCAAGACGTCGAGGCCGCGCTCGCACGGGAGATGCGCGGTCCGGAGGACCTGTGCGCACTGCTTTCGCCCTGTGCGCGCGCGTTTCTGGAGCCGATGGCCCGTGAGGCCAGCAGGCTGACCCGGTGGCACTTCGGCCGCACGATCGGAATGTACGTGCCGCTCTACCTCTCGAATGTTTGCGGCGCGGACTGTGTCTATTGCGGCTATGCGGTTCGGTCGGGCAACAAAGAGAAGCGGCTCAACCTCAGCCGCGAGGAAATCCGCGCGGAGTGCGCGGCCCTGGCGGCCGAGGGGTTCCAGAACGTGTTGCTGTTGACGGGGGAAGCGCGCCGCGCCGCGCCTGTCGCATATATTGCGGACGCGGTGGCGCTTGCCCGCGAGTTCTTCCCGGCCGTCAGCGTCGAGGTGTACTCACTGGATGAGTCCGATTACCGGTTGCTTTGCCAGCGAGGTCTCGAAGGCGTGACGCTGTACATGGAGACCTATGACCGGGCGCTCTACAAGGCGGTCCACCTCAAGGGCGAAAAGACCGACTATGACTACCGTCTGGATGCGAGCGAGCGGGCGGGGCGGGCGGGTGCGCGGCGTCTGGGCATTGGGGCGCTGCTCGGCCTGACCGATTGGCAGGTGGATGGATTCTGGACCGCGCTCCACGGGCGTTACCTGCAGAGGGTGTGTTGGCAGAGCGCTGTGTCGGTATCCTTCCCGAGGCTGCTCCATACGCCGAAACGGTTTTCAGTGCCTCGCCTGGTAAGCGACGCCGAATTGGTGCAACTCATGCTGGCCATGCGCCTCTACCTGCCCGAGGCGGGATTCACTCTTTCCACGCGCGAGCGCTCGGAATTCCGCGATCATCTCATCCCGCTGGGCATCACGATGATGAGCGCGGGCTCGTCGACCCGCCCCGGCGGGTACGCCACGCATATCGATGAAACCCTCGAACAGTTTGCGATCGAGGATAGACGGCCTCCGGCGCACGTTGCGGAAGCCATTCGCGCCAAGGGATACGAGCCGGTCTGGAAAGATTTCGACTACGCATTCGATCGAGAGCCGGAACCGCACGAGCCCCTGGATGTAAGCAGCGGGGATTCGTGAAGGACGTTGGGAGAATAGGCGCATGCGGATTACATTGAACGGGGAGACGCGCGAGGTGCAGCCGGGGATCACCGTCCATGGGCTGATTCTGGAGTTCGGCCGGCAACCCGCGGCTACGGTCGTCGAACGCAACGGCGAGATTGTAGACCGGGATTCGTATGCGTCGCTGCATCTCCTCGATGGAGACACCGTGGAGCTGGTGCAGTTCGTGGGAGGCGGCTGATGGACCATGCGGAGCGAATGCGGCGTTTTGCGGACGCCGATCTTTATGTGGTGATTACGCAGTCGTTCTGCGCGGGCCGCTCTGCCCTGGAGGTTCTCGATGCAACGCTCGATGCGGGTGTCCGCCTGATACAGCTGCGCGAGAAGGACCTTACCGATAGGGAGCTCTACCAGCGCGCATTGGCGTTTCGCGAGCGAACCGGCGCGCAGGGCGCGCTGCTGATCATCGATGACCGTGTGGATATCGCGTTGGCGGTGGAAGCCGATGGCGTTCATCTTGGCGAATTTGATCTGCCGGTTGCGGCGGCGCGCCGGGTCGCCCCGGAGTTCATCCTTGGGGCCTCTTCGCACAATCTTGATGAAGCGTTGGCGGCGCAGGAGGCGGGCGCGAGCTATGTCAATATCGGCCCCATCTTCCCGACGCAGACGAAGTCCGTCGCCACGGGAGTTGTGGGGTTAGCCATGATTGACACCATCGCCCCGCGTTTGCGCATTCCGTTCACGACCATGGGCGGCATCAAAGCCGGCAACGTTTCGGAAGTGCTCCAGCGGGGTGCGCGGCACGTTGCCGTAGTCACCGCCGTGACCGCGGCTCCGGACGTCCGCGCCGCGGCGTCTGAGTTGAGGGCTTTAACACGAGGCTCACGGGAGTGAAGGGGAGCTTACTCCTTCTTGGCCAAGACTTCCGCGATCTTCGTGCGCAATTCCGTGGGCGTATAGGGCTTTTGCAGGAAGCCCGCCAATCCCAGCCCGTGGAACCGCTGCGCCACCTCGCGTTCATCATAGCCGCTTGTCAGGACCACCCGCGCGTCGGGGTTGACCGCGCGAATGCGATGAAAGGTCTCTTCGCCGTCCAGATGGGGCATCGTCAGGTCCAACAGGACCGCATCGATTGCGCGCGGCGTTTTCTGGTATTGCTGGAGGCCCTCGCAGCCGTCGGACGCCACGATTACGCGGTAGCCGGTACGCTCGAGCATCTCTTTGGCCACGAGACGGGCGGCTTCTTCATCGTCAATCACCAGAATTGTGGGGAGCGGTTTCGCCCCGTGGTCTGGCGCGTCCGCGTGCGCCGGAGACGTTCGCGCAAGCTGGCTGCACGGGAAGAGGACGCGAACAGTTGTTCCCTCGCCGAGCTTGGACTCGACTTTGACGGCGCCCCGGTGCCCGTGAATGATGCCTAATGCGGCTGCCAGACCAAGCCCCCGCCCCGTGAATTTGGTGGTGAAGAAGGGATCGAAAAGCATCGCCTTGGTTTCTTCGCTCATCCCGCAGCCCGTATCGGAGAGTTCGAAATACGCATAGTCTCCTTCGGGATGTTCTTCTTCCAGGTATGTCGAGGAGAGGTCGTCTTTAGCGCAATGCAGGGACCCTGTGCGCAGGGTGACGGTTCCGGGATGGTCTTCGAGTGCTTCCGATGCGTTCATTGCCAGATTGACAACGAGTTGGCGCAACTGTGCGGCGTCTCCCTCGATGAAGGGCACGTCCGGCGCCAGTTCGAAGACGATTTCGGCTTTTTTCGTAACGGCCGATTCCAGGAGCGGCCGCATATCCTCGAGGACCACATTCAGGTTGAGGGTCTCGATCACGAATCGTCCTTTGCCCGAGTAGGCGAGCATCTGCCTGGTGAGTTCGGCCGCGCGGCGCGCCGCCTTTTCAATCTGCGCGACATTCTTGCGGATCGGGACATTTTCCGCAAGTTCGTCGAGCACAATCGCGGCGTTGCCGAGCACGCCCATCAGCAGGTTGTTGAAGTCGTGTGCAATTCCGCCCGCCATAACCGCCAGGCTGTCCCGTTTCTGGGTTTGCTGAATCTGTGCCTCGAGTTGCCGCCGTTCCGATTCCATCCTTTTTTGCTGGGTGATATCGATGCCCACGTTGATGGCGCCTGCCGGAGCGCCATCGGTACCGATAATCGCCTTGCTGAACAAGGCAAGGGAGCGGAGCCGGCCCGACTTGGTCCGGATGTCGAACTGGATGTTGGCGGTGCTTTCGCCGCGCGCAATCTTGGCCATGACTTCCCGGGCGCGCTCCCGGTCCGCGGGGTCCGGGTATAGTTTCTCGGGAACGTTGCCGCTTCCGAGAATCTCCTCGCGCGGGTATTCGGTAATACGCTCGGCCGCGTTGTTCCAGACAAGGTACCGGCCGTTAAGGTCATGAACGCTCACGAGCACGTTGGCGTTTTCGATGATGGCTTCGCGCCACTGGTTCAGTTGGCGCACTTCCTCTTCCGCGCGTTTGCGGCTCGTTATGTCGCGGTTGCTTGCCCGCCGGCCGGCCCAATTGCCGTCTCTGTCGTATACGGGCTGGCTCACGTGGGATAGCCAATGCAATTGGCCCTCGGCGTCGATGATGCGGAAATCGAGCACAGCCGATTGTGCGCCATCAGGGGGACCGAAGGCGAACCCCCGCATCTTGTCACGGTCCTCGGGATGTACGATCTCCTCGATGAGCGGCGGCCGATCGTAAAACGCCTGGCTGCAGTATCCTGTGATGCGTTCGCAGGATGGAGAGACATAGAGCTGCCGGCCATCGGCGCCGATCCAGTATTCCCAATCGTAGGTGAAGTCCGCCAGTGTGCGGAACCGGTACTCGCTTTCGCGCAGGGCCGCCTCTGAATTCATCCGTTCCTGTACTTCTTTTTGAAGGCGTCTATTGGTTTCGAGAAGCTCGCGGGTGCGGAGGACGATGCGGTCTTCTAGCCGGCTGTGGGCCTCGTGCAGCACCTCCTCCACCTGCTTGCGCTCGGAAATGTCAGTCATCACGGTTACGAAACCGGTGAGCTTCTTCGCGGAGTCCAGGACGGCCGCCGTGTCCGCCAGGTAGACCCGGGTGATGCCGTTTCCGTCGCGAATCTGGATTTCCTGCCGGACGCGGGGGCTGCCTTCCTGATAAGTGTCGGGCGATTCATGAGACAGAAGCCGCAGGATTTCTTCCCCGACTGCATCACCGAGTTCGCACGGCCGCTGCCCTCTGATTCTTTCCCTGGGCAGTCCCAGGACCTTTTCACAGAAATGGCGGTTGCATTCCAGGAAGCGTCCCTCGGCGTCTTGGCAGGCAATGGCGCACGTCGCGCACTCGAGGAAATCAAAGAGCGGGGGCTCGCCGGCATTCTGTGGGGCGCGCCCATCACCGAATTCAGTCATCATCCTGCTCCGTAGGCATTTGATTCCCCGTTACACGGTGCTCTCATGCCACCCAACATCATCCGCAACACCGAACGCCTCAATTGTGCTTCATAGAAGGCGTATCACGCAAGAGATGCGCCATTTTTCGGCAATTGCGTCAAATTCTCGCTTCCAGGACGGCCATGCCCCGTTCCTTCCGTGGCCGGAACTGCCCAGGGCACTTTTTTGACCCGGATGAACAGGATAGGCGGGATAGGCCCGTGGGCGTGCGGGGACGCGTTCGGGCCGCCGGATTTGTCCTGGAGTGCAGGTTGGCGCCCTCCAGCAACGCCTGGCCTGGTGGGAGGCATCTTTGATGCTTACGCCGTTTTCGCGGGGACGTTCCGGAACGCGAACTCGCCATTCTTGACTTCCGCCACGACGTGAGCGCCTTCTTGCACGTGCCCCTGCAGGATTTCCAAGGCCAGGGGGTCAAGGATCATGCGCTGGATGACGCGTTTGAGAGGCCGGGCCCCGTAGACGGGGTCGTATCCTCGTTCGGCGAGCAGGTCGCGCGCCTGGGGCGAGAGTTCAAGGGTGATGCGCTTCTCGTACAGGCGTTTGGCCAGCCGTTTCAACTGCACATCGACGATTTTGCGGATGTGTTCCTTGCTCAAGGCATGGAATACCACGATGTCGTCCACGCGGTTGAGGAACTCGGGCCGGAAATGGTGGCGCAGCACACGCAGCACCTCTTCCGTCTTTTCTTCATGGGCATCCTCCGCACGGTTGAATATCTCGCTGCCCAGATTGGAGGTCATGATCACGACGGTGTTCTTGAAGTCGACCGTGCGCCCCTGGCTGTCGGTGATTCGCCCGTCATCCAAGAGCTGCAACAGAATATTGAACACCTCGGGATGAGCCTTCTCGATCTCGTCGAAGAGAATCACGCTGTAAGGGCGGCGGCGCACGGCTTCGGTGAGTTGGCCGCCTTCTTCGTGCCCGACGTAGCCGGGCGGGGCGCCAATAAGACGCGACACGGCGTGCTTCTCCATATACTCGGACATGTCGATGCGCACCATGGCGTTTTCGTCGTCAAACAACAGCTCGGCCAGTGAGCGCGCGAGTTCCGTCTTGCCCACGCCCGTGGGCCCGAGAAAGATGAACGAGCCGATGGGCCGCTCGGGTTCCTTCAAACCGGCGCGCGCGCGCCGCACCGCGTCGGACACTACCCGCACGCCTTCTTCCTGTCCGATGACCCGTTCGCCAAGACGCTCCTCCATCTTGAGCAGGCGAGCCATCTCGCCTTCCATCATCCGCGACACCGGGATATGCGTCCAATCCGATACGATCTCGGCTACATGCTCATCGGTGACTTCTTCGTTGAGGAAACTGCCGTTCTTCTGCAGCTCCTGCAGACGAGCGTTCTCCTGTCCGAGTTTCTTCTGCAGCTCCGGGATGGTCCCGTAGCGCAGCTTGGCAACGGTTTCGAGGTCGCCGGCGCGTTCGGCGATTTCCTGCTGGCGCTTGGCCTCTTCGATCTCTCCGTTGATGCGGCGTATCGCCTCTATCACTTGTTTTTCGGCCTGCCACTTGGCCTTTTTCGAGCTGATGTCTTCCTTCAGGTCGGCCATTTCGCGCTCGATGGCATCGCGCCGTTCCCGGCTGGCGGAGTCCTTTTCCTTCTTGAGCGCCAAGTGCTCGATTTCGAGCTGGCGCAGGCGCCGTTCCATCACGTCAATCTCGTAAGGCATACTGTCGACCTCGATCCGCAGGCGGGAGGTCGCTTCGTCAATCAGGTCAATGGCTTTATCAGGGAGAAAACGGCCGGATATGTAACGGTCGCTTAACGTTGCCGCTGCGACGAGAGCGGCGTCTTGAATGCGCACGCCGTGGTGCACTTCGTACTTTTCCTTGATGCCGCGCAATATGGCGATGGTGCTTTCGACGTCCGGCTCCCCCACGAGCACCGGCTGAAACCGGCGTTCGAGTGCGGCGTCTTTCTCGATGTGTTTGCGGTATTCGTCAAGAGTGGTCGCTCCGATGCAATGCAACTCGCCCCGCGCAAGGGCGGGTTTCAGCATGTTCGAGGCGTCTACGGCGCCCTCGGCGGCGCCCGCGCCGACGAGCGTGTGCAGCTCGTCGATAAAGAGCACGATCTCGCCCTCGCGTTCCTGGACTTCCCGGAGCACTGCCTTCACCCGGTCCTCGAATTCGCCTCGGAACTTCGACCCGGCGATAAGGGCGCCAATGTCCAGTGCGGCGACCTGTTTGTTCTTGAGGTTTTCGGGAACGTCTCCGGCCACAATGCGTTGCGCCAGGCCTTCCACGATAGCCGTCTTGCCCACGCCGGGTTCGCCGATCAGGACGGGGTTGTTCTTTGTTCGGCGCGACAACACCTGGATCACGCGCCGGATCTCGGCATCGCGCCCGATAACAGGGTCAAGTTTCCCTGCGCGGGCCAGTTGGGTCAGGTCGCGGCTGTATTTTGCCAGAGCTTCGTACGTTGCCTCGGCATTGGGGTCGGTGACCCTCTGGGTGCCGCGCACCTGTTGCATGGCCGACAGCAGGTTCTCGTGGGTCGCGCCGTGGGCACGAAGCATTTCGCCCGCCGGATCCTCGCGCAAGGAGACCATCCCCAACAACATATGCTCTGTGCTAAGGTACAGATCTTTCAGGGATTGTGCTTCTTTCCAGGAGGCCTCGAGCATGCGGTTTGCGACGCCGCTCAGGCCTATCTGAGAGGCTGCTCCCGAAACCTTGGGCAAGGTCTGCAACCGCTGCTCGATAGCGGAGAGAATCTGCTCCGGGCGCACGCCCAGGCGCTGCAGGATTGACGGGGCTGTCCCCCCTTCCTGGCTCACAAGAGCGTTCAGGATGTGCAACGAGCCTATCTCGGGATGCCCATGCTGCGTCGCGGTGTCCATTGCTTCGGACAACGCCTCCTGGGCTTTGATGGTCAGTTTATCCAATCGCATTTGGCAACTCCTCTCCTCACGATGCGGCACTAACTCCTGGAGGAAGTGCAATGCGCGTGCCAACGCGGCCCATGGAAAACAGGCGATTTCGGAGGGACCAATCGGCTTGCGTGCTCCAATCCGGCACGAAACCGTTTCATTTTGCGACAAAAACAGACGCCCGGCTTCGGGCGCCGGGCGTCGTGCCAGGGGGCTTGCTTCGAGGTTATCGCCTGTTGGCGAGCAACAACATACGCACCAGTTGCAGAATCGCCATCGCGGTCGAGGCTACGTAGGTCATGGCAGCGGCTGTGAGCACTTTGCGCGCTCCGCCGAGTTCGTCCTCGGAGAGGTATCCTCCGCTGGCCAAAGCTTTCATAGCGCGGCGGCTGGCATTGAACTCGACGGGCAGGGTCAAAACCGTGAATCCTAAGGCTGCCGCGAACAGCAGGATCCCGATCTGCATGATGGTCTGGCCCGTGCCGGGGCCCAGAAACATCCCGATGACGAAGATGGGGAAGGCCAAGGTGGAGCCGATAGCGCTCACGGGGTACACGAAGTTGCGGGCCATCATCGGCGCATACCCGTGGGCATGCTGGATGGCGTGACCGACTTCATGGGCGGCAATTCCCAACGCCGCCACGCTCTGCCCGTAATAAATGTCTTGCGACAGCCTCAAGGTGCGGGCACGCGGGTCGTAGTGGTCGGTAAGCGTCCCCTCGATGGGTTCGAGAGCCACTCCGTCGCCGCGGCCCCAACCGGTCCCGGCGACGCCTACGTTCGCATCGAGCAGGATGCGTTGGGCCACCTCAGCGCCGGTCAACCCCTGTCGGTTGCCCACCCGGGCGTACTTGGCATAAGTGGATTTGACCTTCCACTGGGCCCACACCGCGAAGAGCAGCGCCGGAATCACCAGGATGAACGTTGGGTCATGAAACATTGGAAACATCATGGTTCGATCTCCTGAGCGCCTCATTTGAGGCGCGAACGTGCGATTCTGACCTCATTGCTTAGGACAAGCATATTCCATGCCAGTAGGATAATCAACGCGCTAGGCGTTCAGGCGCCATCAAAAACCGCCTTCCGGGGCCGGGTGGTCGTCTTCGGGATACAAGCCGCCGATGTTGCAGATGGCTGCGGCCACGGTGAGCGTCCGGGATGGCGCCGATAGTTGGTTTTGGCTTGAGACGGCTGGCGGGGATGGGCGGTAATTGAGCAGCAGGAGCGTCACCGCAGCCAATAGCAGCACGGCGAAGACAATGCCCACAATCCAGAGGAACACCTGCAAGAATCGCTTCATCCTGCCATCCAGTCACATCGTAGACGTTTGTGTCGGGGACCGACAATGAACTCTAATGCTTTCGATAGGCAGATTCAACCGCGCCGCATGCACCGGGCATTTGACGCGATCTCAACAAAGGGCGTAGACTCCCGCAAAGCAAGGTATTCTCAGGGGTTGTATAATGGGGGCCTATGGCTCGCGCCAGTTTGAAGGTGGAGATGCCGGCAGCATGACAGCGAGCGCACAGTCTGCTCCGTTCCCTTCGGTGTCGGTCGTGGTGCCGACCTACATGGAAGCGGATAACATCCCCTTGTTGGTGGACCGTGTCTCCCGCGTGCGCGATGAGCGCCACCTGGACCTTGAGCTGCTGATCATGGACGACGACAGCAATGACGGTATTGAGGCAGTGGTCCACGGCCTCGAAAAACCATGGGTCCGTCTGGTGGTCCGCAAGGAGAATCGCGGGTTGAGCCCGGCGGTTCTGGACGGGATGCGGCTGGCAAAGAACGATATGCTGGTTTGCATGGATGCGGACCTGAGCCATCCGCCGGAAGCCATCCCGGAACTCCTTGAGGCCCTTTCCCAAGACTATGATTTTGCCATCGGGTCGCGATATGTGGAAGATGGTTCCACCGACGAGAGCTGGGGCCTGTTCCGTTGGCTGAACAGCCGCGTGGCCACACTGCTGGCGCGCCCGTTTACCCGGGCCCAAGACCCGCTGAGCGGCTTTTTCGCTTTGCGGCGCGCGACCTTCGAGGCCGCGCAGGACCTCAATCCCATTGGATACAAGATTGGACTCGAGCTGATTGTGAAGGCGCGGTGCGAGTTTATCAAGGAGGTACCGATCCGCTTTTCAGACCGCAAGCTGGGGGAGAGCAAACTCACGTTTGCCGAGCAACTGCGGTACCTTCAACATCTGCGGCGCCTGTTCATCTACCGGTACGGTGGATGGGCGCACTTCATGCAGTTCGCGGTCGTGGGCGGGATGGGGACGCTTGTCAACCTGGCGGTACTGACGCTTCTGCACCTCGTGCGCGTTCCGTTGAACATTTGCGTAGCCGCGGCCATTCTGACGGCGATGGTGTTCAATTTTGGCTTGAACCGCCGCTTCACTTTTTCGTATGCGCGGGACGGGTCAATTGCGCGCCAGTTCCTGGGTTTTGCGGGGGCGAGCAGCCTCGGGGCGCTGATTAATTACGCAGTGACACTGCTGTTTATACACCAGTGGGCTATAATGGAACGCGTCCCTCAACTGGCGGCGCTGGTGGGCATTGCGGCGGGGATGGCGATCAACTTTGGGATCAGCCGGCACTTGGTGTTTCGGAAGCCGAGCCCCCCGGACCCTACATAATGGTCTCGATGGGCGGCCAATCCAGGAACGTCCAGGAAGGAGGAGTCTGAAGATGGCGTCAAAGGTGAGTCGCAGACGGTTTGTGCAAACGGGTACTCTGGCGGCGGCCGGGGCGGTTTCCGCTCTGGTCTCCTCGCGCGCCGTGGGCGCCAACGAGCGCATTCGGCTGGGCTTCATCGGCGTCGCCAACCGCGGGGGGCAGTTGCTCGAACGTACGACGCCGTTCGGCGACGTCGAAGTCACGGCGCTCTGCGACGTATACCGTCCGACGATCGAAGAATGGGCGGCGAAAGTCCCGAACAAGGTCGCGCTTTACGGCGACTACCGGAAGATGCTCGAGACTGAGAAACTCGACGCGGTAGTTATCGCGACGCCGGACCACTGGCACGCCCTGCAGATGATTCATGCATGCGAGGCCGGGCTCGATGTGTACGTCGAGAAACCGCTTTCGATCACCATCTACGAGGGGCGGCGAATGGTCGAGGCGGCACGGCGGACCAGGCGCGTTGTGCAGGTCGGCATTCAACGGCGCTCCTGCGAGACGCTCATGAAGGTCCGCGACTTCGTGCAATCCGGCAAGATCGGTCCGGTTGTTGTGGGACGTTGCTGCCGTGTGAGCAACATGTGGCCGGACGGCATCGGAAGTCCTCCGGACAGCGAGCCGCCGCCGGGCTGGACTGGGACATGTGGCTGGGGCCGAGGGCGTACCGACCGTTCAATCCCGCTATCGCTCCGTATAAATTCCGCTGGCATAAGGATTTCTCGTCGCAGCTAGCCAACTGGGGGGTGCATTACTTTGACGCTTTTCGCATGGCTCTTGGCGAAGAGGTGCCGACGTCCATCTGCGCCATGGGCGGCCGGTACCTGCTCAATGACGCGCGAACCATTCCGGATACCATGGAAGCTATCTTCGAGTTCCCCTCGAAACGAATGGTCCACTTCAGCCAGTACGAGACCAGCAGCAATCCGATTCTTCGTTCGGGGATGGTCGAGTTTCGCGGGACCGTCGGGACCCTCTATTATGAGGGCGCGAATTTCGTGGTCGTCCCTGAATTCGGCGGGCAGTTCCAGGACCGCGAGAGGCGGATGGCGCCGGTGGAGGAGAAGGGCTCGGTCGGCGACCCGACTGCCCAACATATCCGCAATTTTCTGGACTGCGTGAAGTCTCGCAACGACCCCAATTGCACCATCGAAGAGGGGCACAAATCCACCACTCTCGCGTTGTTGGGCAATATCTCGCTAGAGGTGGGAACCCGGCTCGAATGGGACCCCGCCGTTGAACGCGTTACGAATCACCCGCAAGCCAATGACTTGCTCCATTACGAGTACCGAGAGCCTTGGAAACTGGGGTAAGGCCGGGATGTCAGATTTCGCACGTGTGAGAGCGGCCTCCAATCGCGGGAGTTTCCCCTTCTTAGCAGTTTGCTTGTTTTTCGCATTCTGTTGCCGCGGGTAGAAATATTTCTTCCCGAAGCAACACGCAAGCGGGTGGAAGTGTATAATTGATAGAGATTTGGGATGTGGGCGGCGAAATACCCGGACGGCGGCTCTTTTTGATAGAATGAGGAGAAGTGCGGAAGGAGATGGTGACGCTCTGCGTCCGGGAGAGTAAGATATAAGGGCATTACGTGCTTCAGTTAGTGGGGCGGTATTTTGGAGGTCTGCTTGGGAAAGGCCATGAAGCTGATGAAAGTAGAATACACATTTCGATTGAACGGCTATCTGTTGGGGACGCTCCTGATGCTTTGCCTGATTTCCCTGTCGGCGTTGGGTCAGAACCTGCTGGTGAATCCAAGCGCCGAGACCGGGGACCTGAGCGGCTGGAGCACGAGCGGGCCCGGCTGGAGCGCAGGCCCCGACCCGCAACCGTCCGGCGTTCTTGGGGGTGGCCGCGATGGCTGCGCCGTGTTCTTCACGGACGACGATTGGTGTACGCGAAGCCAGACCGTTAGCCTGTTGGCCCTCGGGTACACTGCGACGGAGTTGGACGCCGTGCCCAAGATCACGTTTTCAGAGTGGTTCCGCGGGTTTTCGACTCATTTCATACCCAATTACGCGGATAAGGCTTACTTACATGTAGAATTGCGCAAAACGGAGAATGGAGACCCCGTAGTTTCATACGATTCAGGCGAGTTCACCACCAGCGGCACGTGGGAGCAGAAAACCGGCACGTTCAGCGGTTACGGCGCCGGTGTGCGATATGTTTATTGGGAGGATGGCGGGAAGGGCGCGGAGACAACCTCCGGTTCCACGGATGGCCCGGTATTGGATGAAGCGCTTCTCACCATTGCTGTCTCGCGGGCTACCCCGAAGTTGGTTGTCAGCAGAACCACCATCGATTTTGGGGCATTTTCGCGTTCGGGGGAATGGTCGCCTCCCCAAACGGTGACGATCACAAATACCGGCACTGTGGCGATGGCGGTCAATTTCTGCATTTGCGCGGGTGATTATGTTAGTTTTGCGCTGAAGAATGCCCCCGCGAATGATCCGATTGTTCCGGGCGGCAGCCTTCCTCTTAGCGTGGTATTCAGCCCGTTCCAGCTGGGGACGCGCTCGGCCACGTTGCGGGTCTATTCGGATGATCCAGGAAATCCAACGAAATCAATCACGCTTCGGGGTTTCGGAGCACCGGTATGCACGGGTATTACCCGATTGGATGATTCTCCAACAAGCGAGACGACGGTGCGTTTCAAGGTGAGTTTCAGCGACGGCGTGGTGGGAGTGGACAGCAGCGACTTTGTCATCGTGGAATCGGGGGTGACCGGGTCGTCACTTTCGGGCGTTGCACAAGGCGACGCCGATGGCAAGGACTGGATTGTGACGGTGGCGTTCGGCAGGGGACGGGGAACCGTGGGCATCAACCTTGTGGACAACAACACCATTGTTGCGGTCCTTTACGAGGTCGAGTACCCGTTGGGCGGGGCTGGCTCGGGAAACGGCAATTTTACGGGCGGGGAGACCTATCAGTTTCTCGGAGCGGCGTCGCCTGACATCGACAGCAGCGGCGCGGTCAATGCCCGGGATATACAGCTGGTCATCAATGAAGTGCTTGAGCCGGGTTCGGCGCCTCCGGGGATGGATACGGACGTGGACGGCAATGGGTCAACCGGGGCTGAAGACGTGCAGTTGGTGACTAACGCAGCGCTGGACAGGTAGGTCCTCCCGCCGGACAAGAGCCTTCGTATCGACGCCGCAGCACTGCCATCGCGGCGGCGTCTTTCATGGGCACGCCTATCTTGAGTAAGACGCATCCCCGAGCGGGCACATTCAGGGCGAAAGCTTCCGTGTATTCGCCCAAATCTTTCCTGCGCCACAGGTCGCGGACCGGATGAGGGCCTGGGGGGAGTCCGGCGCCGGCCCACGATACGTATACGCGCCGGGGCCCCGTCCTTGGGTCGAAATTGAAGAGGCCCACGGCACGGGTCCCGTCCCACAGGGGGCGAATCCAGACCTCGGTTGATGGGTCATTCGCCGGGAGCACGCGCCGAACGGGCGCTCCGAGTGGGTCTTGATGAATCGCGATCACCTCGGGGTTCTTGAGAAGCGCCAGGGTGAAAGAGTCCAATTGGCTCACGTCGCACCCGAGGAACATGGGGGAGGGGAGCAAGGCCCAGAGGGTGACGTGCGTCTGCTGTTCCCGCTCGTTGAGTTGTGTGTTGCGCAGTTCCTTACCCCACCCAAGTTTGCCCAGGACCATCATATCGGCATCGCTCCAGTGGCCGGGCCGCGCGAACCGGGTGGCTTCGGCGGCTGCCAGGGCGTTGTGGAGCATGCCGGGCCAGGTATCGTCAATGTCCCGGCTTGTGCGCCAAAGATTGCCCTGAATATCCGGGTGGGCCGCCCATTGCCAGACGTTTGCTTCGCCGTACTGGCAAATGGCGTAGACCATATCACGGCCGCCGTCATCAATGGCTTGGCGCATGAGACGATAGGGGCGCATAAACATCTCCGGACCTTGGCCATCGGCCACGCCGCTGTAGGAGCACCAATCATATTTGAGGAGGTCCATTCCCCACGCAGCGAAGGTCCGGGCATCCTGAAATTCATGTTCATAGCTGCCTTCGTATCCGGCGCAGGTTGTGCGGCCCGGGGATGCGTAGATGCCCGCTTTCAGCCCCGCGTTGTGGAGGTATCGGACGAGGCCGGGCATGTCCGGGAACTTGTCGTTGGGAATGATGGCGCCGTTGGCTTGGCGTCCACCAGCCCATCCATCATCGATGCACACGTACTGGAACCCGTAGTCGGCAAGGCGTGATGCGAGGAGGGCGTCAGCGGCTGCTCGGACTTTCGCATCGTCCACCGTTTCGCCCCATGCGTTCCAGGAATTCCAGCCCATGGGCGGGGTCAAAGCGAGAGAATACGGCGCGGCGACAAGCAGCATGGTTTGGCGGCTTCCGCCATGCTTGTTTCGGGCGCGTAACTTGAGGGTCCAAAGGCCGGCCTTCTCGAGGACGCCGGTGATAATCCCGGTGTCCGCATTCACCGTTAGCCCCGGGGGCAGACCACGGGCTGTCGCGGAGATGGGCAACTCCCCGCCGCATGGAATCCGAAACAGAAACGGCCGGCCGGGAGTTGCGCCCAATACGCGGGGCGCGTTGATTTCGGGCGCTTGGGGCTGGCGGCAGGCGATTTCTGGAGTTTCCACGGGCGGGGGGGCCACAATTCGCGGCGGTTCCGAGGCGTTCGGGTCGAGGAACAACAGAGCGCCCGCCCAGTCCGCGTGGTCGAGGTGGATGCCGTCTTCGGTCGGGTCCACGATAAGCGTCAGGCGGCTGGCCGATTCGAGTTTCACGTCGGCGAGAAGGGGTGTGTCGCCGCCCCGTAGGACGGGGCTTCTCCAACGGAGCGAATCATCCGCCCACAGCTCGAAGATGGCCGACCCGTTTGGCCCGGCCTCGTCATCAATGCCAACCATGGCCACGAACCGGTTGGTTCCCCCGTGGAGCTCGATGTGGCATTCGCTGAAGGCGTGGGTCCCCAAGCCGTGAAGATAGCGCGTGCCGCCCAGTCGCATCTCGTTTTGCCCTACGGACCGGCCTGCCCTGGGCTGGCCCCAGTCTTGCCGCGCGTGGGCAACGTCGAGAGCATCGAGCCATATGGCCCCTGTTGGGGCATGCTCACCTTCGAGAAATAGCGCCACCGGGGCGGGCACAGCACGCGGCGCAACAAGCAGCAGGAGACTTAGAACCGCACGGACACCGCAGGCGGGGACCAGGCCCGGAAACCGGGGTGTGTGTCGTTTGCACATAGCCGCCAAATGTAAAAGCCGGGCGGACGCGAAGTCCAGCCCGGCCTCTGAATCGTGTTTGCGGGGCGTCAGAACGTCAAGATGAACCACAAGAATACGTAGTCTGCATCGGCGTCGTCGGTACCGCCCATGAAAACGTTTCCGTTGGAGTACAGATAGTTGCCGTCCAACCCGTGATCCGAATCGTTGAAGAAGTGGGAGTAGAACAGCATGATGGTGAGATTTTCGCTGTAGGCGTAATTGATGACATTCAGCCATTCCCACCCGATATTGTCGCCGGACTCCATAGTCCAGAAGCTCAGGTTTGGAGCGATCAGCACGCGATAGTTGCCGAGGGTGAAGTATGCCGGCCAATCAAAGGTTTCGTTGGCCCAGTAACGCCCGATCTGGGTCTTGACGGAAACCTTCTCAAGCGGTTTGAAGTCGACGCCGAGCGCCAGTTCCGAGAAGTTGGTCAGGCAGCCGTTGTCGTTTATGGCCGGGGCGTAATTTGTTTCGGAGAACAAGCGATTGAACGATGCGCTCGCGTTGGGTTTGTCGAACGGGTTCAGCCATTCCCAGAAACTGATGTCGCGTTCGTCTTCGCCTCCCATGTATACCCCGAGCACATATGGCCGAGGTTTCCATGCGATATCAAAGGTGTACCCGATTTCCAGTTCGCCGGCCCATTGATCCCATTCCGCTTCGTTGTCGCCGTAGAAATATGGCTTGAACCGGAAGCCCAAGGCGTCCGCGTCACCGAACTGATAGGCCAGTTTCAGGTCGTAATCCAACGCGCCCCAGTTGCCCCATGCGCGCCCGCCCACCGTGTGCAGGTTGGTGGGGTCGTAGTCGTCGACACCGAACCAGTCTTCAATCCATTCGCCGAAGAAGCCAAGGTTTGTGTCCGACAACCGCCGTGCGTCGCGCAGCCAGTACCACCACAGGGCGAAATCGATGTTCTCCAGACCCGTGTAAGCGGCGCGCACACCGTAGAAGTCAACGTCCTCATCCTGTTCGATGGGTCCGCCTTCCGCGAGCTTGGTGGCGAAGGCGTCGACTTCAAACTGGTCGGTGGTGTAATTCAGGGAGATGCCATCCCACGAAATGCGCAGGGTTGGCGTGGCCCTGTCGCTGAGCAGCCAGCCTTCATCGAACCGCATGCGCTGGCGGCCGATGCGCGCACGCAGCGGCAGACCGCCAATCTCATTCATTTCGATGTAGGACTGGAGCAATTCGACGTCGTCCGAGGTATCGGCGGGGCCGTCCGCACCGGTGATGTAGTTGCTGCGGAAGTCTTCACCCCACCACGCGAAGTCGTAGAATTCGATGACGCCATTCACGTTGTTGGTGAAATCAGCCTTGACGCCCAAGGTCGTCACCAATTCCGTGAACGTCCAATCGGAGCGCGCGTTGTCGTAATCGAAGAGACTACGGACGCCGAGCGCGTCGCCAATGGCCCGGCCGGGCAGGAACGCGGCCGGAATACGCACCTCGAGCGCCGGTCCGCCGCCGTATACCGCGGCATTGTTGAACGAGCTCTTGTAATAACGTGCGCGAATATCGATGCGTCCGTACACCTGGACATTCTGCAACTCCGCATAGGCACTGCCTAGCAGGGCACACACGATAAGTGTGCAAATAACGATTCGCATGACTCCCTCCCCCTCTGTTCTGGTTCACCTTCCGCTTGGCGTATCCCCCCCAACAGCGGCGACACAGTGCGCCGCCCGGGATACTCCCTTCCTGCGGATTGTTATACACCAACAAAGCGAAAAAGTCACGCTTTTCTCATATCAATTACGCGCTTGGCTTTGCCGGGGGACCGTTGGAGGGTTTGCGGGCTGACCAACTCAACGCGGGCGCGAACGCCCGTGACTGACGCGATCTCTCTAACTATCCGTTCTTTAAGGACTTGCATCTCGCTCATCTTGTCCGAGAACAGCTCGGGACGGATTTCGACTCGTATGGTCACTTCGTCAAGAGCCCCTGGGCGTTCGATGACGATTTCGTAGTGGGGGGCGGTACCTTCGACCCTCAGGAGGGCTTCTTCAATCTGTGACGGGAAG
>Ga0116185_1001520_pt1 | contig 23038 bp, 19 predicted proteins | sample AD_JPNNA7_MetaG_FD_89754 | JGI IMG/M metagenome (GOLD analysis project Ga0116185, IMG submission 89754) | Active sludge microbial communities of municipal wastewater-treating anaerobic digesters from Japan - AD_JPNNA7_MetaG | ecosystem: Engineered > Bioreactor > Anaerobic > Digestate | place...
AGAAATTATTCCGTCAATTCCGCTTGCACCACGATTCTGATATATGCAGATATCTTTCTTTAATGATGAGCTAAATAAATCCAAATCACGAATCGGAACGCTGTTTCCAATCATAACATTGCTGTTTGGTGAAATAGAAGTTAAAACTTCTGATATGATCTGGACTTCATTTATTTTATTTGCATTGAACAAAATTTTATTTTTTGATTCCTCTAACAACAGATCAATGTTTTTAATTTCATTAAGAAGTGGTTCAGTGTCTTTATTGAATTTTTCTGTCGTTATTTTTTTTAGTAAAACCGATTCGTCAGAATTTATTATATAGTTTATTGATTGCCTGAACCTAAAATCACCGAATTTATTTACAATAAAAATATTTACAGATTTTTTTGTTGTCAGCTTTTCAAACCTTGGAGAAGTAAGTGGTCTCCCAAAATGAATAATATATTTTGGATTGAAAATTCTGATAAAATTATCCGAGCGTAAAAAAGAATCATAGTTTGTAATAAGATTCGGGAATTCACTTTTGTAAAATCGCAATCCGCTAGTTGCATCAGCAAATACCGGTAATGAAAATTTAAGAGAACAATCATTTAGTAATTTGAAAAAATTCTGATCAAAATTTCCTGCACCAACAGTAATTAATCCTCTGTTAGATTTTCGTAAAAATGAAATCAAAGTATCAATTGCTTTTTTGTTTGGAGGAATAACTTTATTACTAACTTTTATTGGATTTTCTTCAGCAAGTGTTTCAAATAATATTTTTTCTTCTATTGAATCAGTAAAAGAGTCAGGTTCTAATGGTTTTTCAAATGGCAGATTAAAATGCACTGGTCCTTTATCTGTAGAATTAGCAATATTAAAAGCTTTGACAACTATCTCTTTAAATTTATTAATATTTTTTGTTTTAAGATTAGGCAATCCTGCATCATAAAAAAAGCGAATATGATTTTTGTAAATATTATCCTGATTGATAGTTTGATTTGCACCTGTGTTTCTGAGATATGATGGTCTATCTGCAGTGCAAACTATTAAAGGAACTCTGTTTTGATAAGCCTCAATAATTGCGGGATACAACTCAGCAGTTGCAGTTCCAGAAGTTGTTAATATTATAACTGGACTATTGGACTTTTTTGCTAATCCTAAAGCAAAAAATCCTGAACTTCGCTCATCAATATGAACGAAAGTTTTTATTCTTGAATTTTGTGAAATTGAATATGTTAACGGAGTACTTCGCGAACCCGGTGATATGCAGGCATATTTTACACCGCATTCAGCAAGCTGATCAACTAAAATGTTAGACCAAATAAAATTACGGTTAACTTTTATCTGCATTATTAAACAAAGATAATATTGGTTTTAACTTAAGATTTGTTTCTTCAAATTCCTCAATTGAATCAGAGCCATCAACAATTCCGCATCCGGCATAAGCATAAATTTTGTTTTTATTAACCAGTGCTGATCTTATTGAAACAAAAAATTCGCCATAACCATCATTATTAAACCAGCCGATCATTCCGGAAAATAAACCTCTGTCAAAGTTTTCAGTCTCTTCAATCAGTTTAAGTGATTTGCTTTTAGGAATTCCACATACAGCAGGAGTAGGGAACATAGATTTAATTACTTGCAGAATATTTGCGTTCTTCTTAAGTGTTCCATTAATGCTTGTTTGCAGATGCTGAATATTAGGCAGTTTTTTAACTACTGGAGCCTTGGAATAATTAATATTTTCTGAAAAATCTTTAAGTGCGTTTGTAATAAAATCCAATACAGCGTTATGTTCATTAATATTTTTTTTACTGTTCAATAATTCCAATTCAAATGTTTTGTCCTCATCAGCCGAAAGACCTCTTTTTATAGAGCCTGCGAGTGCTTCGGTTGAAAATTTATTTTGGTTGAATTTGATTAATACTTCTGGAGTTGAACCAAAGAAAATTGAATCAGATGATTTATAAAGAAAATTAGTGCAGCTGGGATATTTACCGCTCAATTCATCAATTATTTTTTTCCAGGAAATTTCATTGATTATTTCTCCTTCAACTCTTCTTGAAATAACAACTTTATCAATCTGCTGTTCAGGCAGTTTTGTTAATAATTGATTTATATCTTTTGTCCAATTACTCAACTCATCTTGATCTTCTTTAACTCTAATCCCTGAAGGAGAATTATTTTTGGGAGTAAGTTTATTTTCAAGATTATAAATCAATCCGGCTTGAGTTTCTAAAAAATCATTAAAAAAACCCTGACGGACAAAATTTTCAGTAAACTGATTTGCAATTAGAAAACAAGTATCAGAATTCTGATATAAAATAATTTTCGGAACAATCAGATCAACATCTCCAAAATCTTTCCATTCTTCTGAATTTCTTTTAATCGGGAATTTTGAAGTTAAGATAAAAGAGGGAAGATTATATCCTGAATAATCAGAATGATTTGATATCAGTTTACTATTTAGCAGTTCAATCATACCGGCAAGCGAATTAATCTCATCAAAACCAAATGATTGTCTGCTTAGACTATCAAAAGATAAAAATGAAATTTTATTTTCCGGTTCGATATAGAAAAAAACGTCATCTGCTTTTTCAACAAAATATTCCAGTAATAACGTGAAATTTACAGGAGATATTTTAACAGCATAACTGAAAAAGATTTTTTTATGATCATTGAGATTATCTGAAAACTCTTGTTTATTTAACGGCATGGTGAAAATATTCTAATTTAAAGTCTTGATAGTAAAATTAACTTAATGCTTTAAAACTTCATACAATACAAATCAGAAATTAATATCTTTTTCTATTGTATCCAGTATTCGAAGATAACTATCATATCTTTCGGCGCTTATCTCATTGTTTTCCAAAGCATTTAACACTCCACAACCAGGTTCATGATTATGAGTGCAGGTGTTGAACCTGCAGTTTCTCAAATGTTTATTAAACTCGGGGAAAAAATGTCCAACATCTTCTTTTTTAATACCATAAGGATCTATTTCTCTTATACCGGGAGTATCTATAATATAAGTTGATTTTTCCACATTGAACATAGTGCTTGTTACAGTTGTATGAGTTCCTTTGCTAGTGTAACTGCTTATTTCTCCGATTTTAAGTTCCAGTTCCGGAAACAACACGTTAAGAATAGAAGATTTTCCAACTCCAGATTGTCCCCAAAACAGATTTTTTTTCTTATGAAGAAAAGATTTTATTTCTTTTATACCTGATTCTAAAAGGACAGATGTTAAAAAGACTTCGTAGCCAATTTCTTCATATAATTTTTTCCAGTATTCTGATATTTCTATATCAGCAAGATCTGATTTGTTAATAATTATTATCGGAGTGATTCCTGCGCTTTCACAAGTAACTAAAAATCTATCGAGAGTTTTGTTATTAAAATCCGGTTCAAGAATACTTGTAACAATAAAAATGTTATCAATGTTTGCAGCAATAATTTGTTCAAGGCGTTCGCCTCTGTAACTAGCTCCTCTGGTTTTAATTGCTTTCCTGGAAAGATAATTCTTGCGTGGCAAAACCTGATAAATTACTCCTGTACCATCTTCATTCATATCAAAATTTACGATATCACCAACTACTGCAAAGTCTGTATGAAAAAGTTTATCCTTTTTAAGATTAAAGTCTTTCTTAAACTTTCCTTTTAATGTACATCTTATTAAAGTATGATCAGGTTCTTTTAAAACATAAAAATCTTTGCTTTCTGATCTTGAAATAATACCTTGAATAACAAACTCCTTTAAAAATAAAAAAGCACCATATCCAAGATATGATGCTTCTTAACTTTAATCAATTAAAGGAGCTAAAAACGATATGTTGTAGTTAACATAACAGTATGTACTTTTATATCCTGAAATGTTCTTGAAACATTACTGCCATAATTATCGCTGATATCTTTCCACCAGCCATAAGCATAAGCTAAATCTATTCCCACGGTTCCGTTTGCAATAAAACCTAAACCGCCTGTAAGATATTTATGGTTAAAATCCGATGCATCTTCTTTAAATGGTGATGGTTGGGTTATAAAACCGCCACGAATTCTAAGACCAATTGTTGGAATAGTATATTCAGCACCAAGATTAAAATTGAAAGTAGCTGTTAAAACATCCTTTATTTCTTTATTCTTTTCAGAGATATATGCTGAAGTTAAACCATCAGGTTTACTAAATTTTAGTTGTGAGTAATCAATTAAAGTTGCTTCAGCACTTAAAATAATTCCTTTCGAGTTAACAGCGAATGCACCTGTAATTTCAAAAGGAGTTTTGCTATTATAAGCAACTTTATCACTATAATAATCTGAATCTAATTTGTAAATCTGACCTGTTCCGAACTCACTGCTTCCGCTAACTAAAAACTCTTCATTTATAGTAAATGTTTTAGGGAATTGAACCGTAACTCCAAATCTTGCCAAATCTTCAAATTGATATAAGAATCCGAGTTTAGCATTCCAGCCGCCAATATCCCATTTAAGAGTATTATTAAAATAAAATGTTCTGAAGTCAGTTGTTTGTGGTTCACCAGCAGCAGTTTCACCCTGATAGATATTCTTGGTATCATCTTCGTAATAATCATTAACTGATTCAAAGTTTCCACTAATAATGGTTAGATTTCCTCCGATAAAAAGATTTTTCTGAACTTCAATTGCGCCTGAAAGAGTCCAGTGATCAATTCCTCCCGAGTTAAGAATATCGCCGCTTTGATTTAAATTGCCATTAATAATTGTGTTGTAGTTATTGTCTGTTAAATACAGGTCATAAGGGATATCAGTATCAAGCAGGCTTTGGATTTTGGAAGTATTACTTGGGTTAAAACCATTAAACTTAACAACTGATGTAAAATCTTTTGTGTTATAATAAGATAAAGCAAATACCAAACTGCCCTGATATGTTGGCAATGGCAGTGCAAAGCTGACACGATTTAAGCTTGTGTTGGTTGTATTATCTTTTGTTTGATTGCCAAAGAATGTTGTTGTATTATCAAAATTAGTAAATGAGAGTCCGCCTGAAAATTCAATTCTTTTTAACAATCCGAAACCTGCAGGATTAAAAAATGCTGCAGAAGCGTCATCACTCAAAGCGTTAAAAGCATTTCCCATTCCTAATGCTCGCGCATTAGAACCTAAACCCGGTAAGCCTAATCGTATTGCATCATTATAATTTTGTGCGCTGATAAATGATGAAAATAAAATTATTGCACTGAATATTTTCAAAATGTGCATCTTCATTTTTATCTCCTTCCGTTTCCAGAATTTCTGACACTTGAATTATCATTTGAATTACCTGAACTGGAATTTCTTGTCCCATTATCTGATGAAGAGTTTCTGGTTCCTGTTGAACTTGGAGTTTGTGTCTCAGAAGTATTTTCAGGTGTAACATTTCTTGTAGGCGGCGGAGTGTTAATAATATCTCCTGAATTATTATTGCCCAAACCTGAATTTCTTTCATTGTTACCTCTGCCTCCATCATTTCGAAAGCTGTTTGTTTCATCATTTCGTCCGTTGGTTCTGTCTTTTGTTGTAGTACCAGATACACTGCCGGAGCCTATAAAAACCGGATATGAAATCCACCAGGGAGATTCATAAAATCCACCGTAATTACCAAAATAAACCTCTCCGTAAAATTCATCATTACTATCATAATCATTTGAATATGATGCTTCTTCTGTTGGATCCCAAATAATTGTATAGCAGCCTGTCATAGTTAGATTTACCAGAAAAATTAAAGCTAAAAGACCGATTATATTTTTCATTTTATTTACCTCGTTCTTCCTGAGTTATTATTACCGCTATTACCTCTTGGACTTGAATTCGTATTACCGCGTGGCGGAGATGTTGTGTTGCCTCTTGGTGGCGAATAACTTCTTGGCGTATCATTAGTCTTTGGCGGAGAATAACTCCTTGGTGTATTATTTGTTTTAGGCGGAGTATAATTTCTGTTTGTGTTGTTTTTATTTGTTTCAGGGTTCTTTTTTATTGTAGGATTATTAGTCCTGTTTTCTTTTGGAGCTTCTTTCTTTCTGGTTTCATTGTTTTTATTAGTGTTGTTTCTTTTAATTACAGGACCTTTCTTCTCAGTTTCAGTTCTTTTCTGAGTATTAATTCTGTTATCGTTAGTTTTTTTACGAGTATCCCTGATGACATCTTTATCTGTATTTCTTTGTGTTTCAGTTTTTCTGATAATTTCGTTTGTACGGGTAGATGTTTTTATGCGATCATCATTTTTACGGATTGTTTCTCTGTCTCTGATAACATCTCGAGTTGTATTTTTATCTCTAGTTGTTATTCTGGTATTATCTCTCAAACCAATTTTTTCACGTTTTAATTCATCTCTTCCGCTTACAATTTGTCTTTCACGCGTTTTAAGCTGATCTCTTAATTGTGAATTGCCATCACGGGTAGCAAATAAATCTCTGCCGCTGCCTGAATTTCTTACTCCGGAACTGTTTCTGATTTTACCAATATCGTTAGTTCTATATTTATAAGTTGAAGTATAATATCCGCTATATCCGCCGTAATATGGATATGGATTCCACCAGCCATAATAATATCGGGGATACCAGTAAGTTGGGTAATAACAAATCACTGAAGGATAATACCAATAGGATGGATACCAAGGATCCCAATACCACCACGGATCATAATACCATCCGGTACCGATAACTACAGAAACTGAAGGATAATAATTCCAGAAGTATTTTCTGTATGAAGGATAACCATAAAAGTAATAATTAATTTCAGTTTTATTTTCATCAATTGAAGAATCCTGATCATCGTACACATACTCATCGTTGTATTGCTCAGTTAATGTGTCTTTATTTTCTTCATAATCATAATAGGGCTTGGATTTTTCGCGGCTCCAGTTACCATAATCATAATCTCTTGTAGCAACCTGGGTATAACATCCGGTTAAGAATAATAACAAAACCGGAAGCATAACAAGTAATGTTAACTTATTTTTTTTCATTTCATTAACCTTTATTGATTTAACTAACAATAAAATTGCAAATATCGAGCCTAATTAAAAGGATAAATTCTTTTCCGATGAGAAAGAAAACAAGTATTGTAGAGCAGAAGTGTATATTTCAATAAACTTTGTTGTATAATAAATCACACAACAAAAAGGTTAAATTTTCTGCACAAACTCAAGAACTAATGCTCTATCAGCGGAAGTAGGATTCCATCTTTTATTTTCTAATAAATCTCTTAGATCAAAACCGGCTGTTACTCCCGGAGCAATAGACCATCGTATTCCGAAATTCATATAACCTTTACCTTTGCCATACCTATTTGTTGAATTATCATTAAAAGCAAAATTGTATTCAAAAAGAACTGAAAAGGAACTTCCTAGAGTTTTTTCCAGTCCGACCATAATATTTACGAAATTGTCTCCGTCCTTATCTTCAAGAACTGAGTAATTTATTGCACCGTGTAAACTCAAATAACCAAGCATAGAAAAGTTTTTACTCGCAGCAGCAAAGATTCCCGGAGCTTTTATAGCAAATCTTTTTTCATCTTTAAAGTATTCTCCTTTGCCTTGTGTATCAAATCCGAGAGTTAAAGAGGGTAATAGAATAGTTTCATCCATAACTCTGACTCTTAAATTTACTCCGGGTGGGAATGGATACCAATCAGGTTTTCCTGAACCGATAATATTATTTCCGCCGTAAGAAAGTCCAATGCTTATATCGTTAAAAATTCCCGCTTCAACTTTTGCGATCAAAGTGCCAAAGGGTAAAAGCTCTGTTGTAATACCAACAGAACCTCGTTCCATTATTCCTGCTGACGGCATATCAATTAAATATCTGTATTCATATTTTGCATTTTCACCTGCTGTACCTTGTGCAATGGTGAAATTAGCAAATACGGTTATTATTAAGATAACACCGATAAGATTTTTCATTTTTACTAAATATAATTTTATTTAGCTGCAAGATAAATATTATTTTTTATTGATGCTTAATTAGACGAGACAATTAGGATAATTACTTTTTCATAAATTGATCAGATTTTTTTTAACAGATGTAAAAATTATAGCTATAAAGTGTTTTTATAATGGGACACTGAACAGACTGATTAATTTGAACAATAAACCCAATTCCTAAGAGGAATTTAGTTTGTGAAGAATGTTATGTTAGATTTATTTAAACAGCCAATGGTAAAATTTCAAATTCAACATAATCTGGAAAGAGCGAATGGACAGATTTAATTTTTATTCCAACAATTCCTGTTCTACCATTGGCTTTTATTTTAAGGATTCCATCATCAGGATTGTTTTCAAGTATTGATATCAAATCATAACCTTCGATAATTTCAAAATGTGCGGAAGTTTTTCTGAACCAGGCTTTTTTTCCTAAAGCATTGACAGGATAGACTTTTATTGTCATTTCAGAATCAAAATCAGCGTAAAGATTATCTGTAGATTTTTTTATTTCAACTCCGTAGATATTGTATAGAAAAAAATATCCTGCTAACAGCAACAGAATAAAAAATATTACCAAGTATATAGAAAGGACTTTCATTCCTGCCAGTTAGTTTTAATTTCCTTCTTTACAGCTTTCTGTAGGTTTGAAATAATTTCTTCAACAATATTATCAGGCACACCATCGTAATGCAGAGATTTTAATCTCATATCGCATTGATCATTTACATAATCAATAACAATAAATTTTCCACTTGGCGTAAGAGCAATTTCAGTTGAGAAAAAATCCAGTTCTGTTATTTTTCTGATTGTTCTGGTTATCTGGAATAATTTTTTTAACTGAAACATTTCAACTTCATCTTCTGATAAATTTTCATAGACATGTGTTTCATCATCCCACCAGGCACAAATTGTTTTTCCAAAAGCCCAAAAGCATCTGAACCATGCTTTTTTATTATCCAAAATTACAGGAAGGATTTTTTGCTGGATAAGATATTTATCTTCATCGTGTTTTTGCCTTGCCTGTAAAACTTCTTTAAGTGATTCTGCACCTTTTACAACACCGATTCCACCACCGGTTGTATTACAAGGCTTTATTATAAACGGATTTCCGAGTATTGAAAGATCATCAACAGATATTAACAAATCTTTTGTAAGACTATGCGGAGGAATTATTATCGAATAAGGAACATTGATTCCTGCAGAGATAAATTCAAGATGCATATTAGCCTTATCAATTGCGTGCTCAATCTTTTTATACGGATTAAAGATTTTTGTTTTTCTTCTCGTTAATATTTTCGCTAATTCTGAAAAATCATCATCCTGGTCAGAAGCTCTGTCTAAATAACATCTGAAGTTTAATTTTTTCTGTTTAACTAAATCAGTTATCTCGAAAACATTATTTTCAGTTACTCTGAAAGTTGTAAGTCCGGTCTGCTGAAGTTTTGTTTCGATCATAGAGACAAATTCTTCATCGTATTCCCAGACATAAGCAATTGCTAAATCAAAAATCATAATTTTCTATAAATACTTTTGTGCAAATTTACGGCTGTATGTTTAGGTATTCAAATTTATCTCCCTTTTTGAAAACCTATTAGTCTTGTTATTACAGAACATCATAAATATATTCACGACCGTGAAAAGAAATTTTATAAACATAGTTTTAATATTAATTGCCGTTCTGTATTTGTTTAACGGTTGTTCAGGATCAACTGCTGTAGTTAACGACAATAAGAATATTGTAACTACCGAAAAAGCAGAAAAAAATCCTAAAAAAGCTTTAGAATATTTTATAAATGGCGGTATTTATGAAACCGTCGGCAATTATGAAGCTGCATTAACGCAATATGAAAAAGCACTTATGTATGATACATCTGCCGGACTTTATTATACTTTGGCAAAATGTAATTTTTATCTAAACAAATTAGCTCCGGCGTTAAAGTATGCGCGCAATGCTCTTGATCTTGATTCTCAAAAAGTAGATTACTACGATCTTCTTTCTGATATTTATAATTACGGCAACAAAAAAGAATCTGCAATCCAAACTCTCGAAAAGGCATTAAAGCTTGATTCTTTGAATATTGAGCTTAACTACAAACTCGCCAGATTGTATGAAGATAATAAACCTGCTAAAGCAGTTACTATCTATACAAGATTATTAAATCAGCTTGGTCCTGAATGGTCAATACTTACAAGAGTTGCAGAATTACAAGAAAAACTTGGTAACAACGAAGAAGCAATAAATACTCTTAAAAGACTATTGACACTTGATCCTTCTAACATTCAATTAAAGAAGTTAGTGATTGAGTATTTGTTCAGGGCAAAAAAATATGATGAAGCTATGACTCTTGTAAATGAGATAATTGAGATTATGCCTTATGATCTTGAAGCAAGAGAAACAAAAGCAAAAATATTTCTTGCAAAAGATGATTGGAAGAAAGCAGCGGATGAATTCGGTTATATTATGGCTCAACCGGATGTTGATCTTGAAGCAAAAGTCAGTATCGGAGCAAACTATTTTAATAAATCAATTACTGATTCTACTTTGCTGCCGATTGCAAAATCATTTTTCCAGGAACTTGATCGTGATACAACTGACTGGCAAGTTAAAATGTATCTCGGTGCAATTGCTTTAAGTGAAAAGGAAGACTCGATTGCAATTGATAATTTTAAATATGTAACTGAAAATGCAAATTGGAATGTAGCTGCTTGGATAAGACTTGGCGGACTTTATTTTGACAACAGAAAATATGATGAAGCTGAAGTTGTTTTGAACGAAGCTATCATATCATTTCCAGAAGATTTTTATGTTAATCTGATTTTGGGATTATCACTTGCACAGCAATCAAAACATAAAGAAGCTGAAAAATATCTTAAGAAAGCAACCATTTTAAATTCTAAAGACATTACTGCTTTATCTGCTTATGCTTTTACTTTAAGCCAGATTAAAGAAGATGACAAAGCAATATATTATTTGGATCGTGCATTAGAGATTGAACCTGATAATGTTCAGTTGATCGGAACTTTGGCAATGATTTATAATGGTTTAAGAAAATTTGAACTTAGTGATAGTCTTTATGAAAAAGCTCTGGAATTATCTCCGGATGATCCTTTGATTAACAATAATTATTCTTATTCGTTTGCAACACGCGGCATTCAATTAGAAAGAGCATTAGGAATGGTTAAAATTTCGATTGAAGCCGATTCACTTAATTCATCATATCTGGATACGATCGGCTGGGTTTATTATATGCTTGGAAAATACAAAGAAGCTAAATTGTATCTGGAAAAAGCAATTGAAACCGGCGGTGAAAGTGCTGTAATGTTAGATCATCTTGGAGACACTGAATTCAAACTTGATAATCATAACAAAGCAATTGAGCTTTGGGAAAAAGCAATTAAGCTTGATCCGACTAAAACTGAAATACAAAATAAAATTGATAAAGGTGCTATTTGAAAATATCATTATTGAAATATCTGATAATAATTAATTTTATTTATTTAATAACTGCTTGTGTTCCTTCGCAGCCGACTGAAGATTTTGAACTTCTGCCTTCCGAAAGATTGACAAACAAACTTGAAGCTAACAGAAGAAAGATAAAAACTTTTGAAGGCAATGGAACCATTACCGTAAATTCTCCTGTAGAAAACAGTGCAACATTCAGAGTTGTATTATTAAAACCTGATTCAATTTATTTTACAATAATGGGTCCGTTTGGAATTGAATTGGCTCAAGCGCTTGTTACAAAAAATAAATTTACTTTTTACGATGCACTTCAAAATACTGCTTATGTTGGAGATGTAAATTCAAATGCTCTTCGCAGTATTTTCAGAATTAATCTTTCCTTCGATGATTTAGTGGATGCTTTTATTGGCTCAGTTAATCTTACAAATAATTTATATCACGCTCCCGATGAATATTTTGTAGAGGGTGATAAGTATGTTCTAACCTACTATGATACTGCCCGTGAAAATAAAACAGTTTATAAAGTAGATGTAAGACAATTGGGAATTACAGAATATCAGCTTTTCGATCTTAATGACGAACTTGCTTTACAAGGCAATTATAAAGATTTTGAATTACTTGAAAATGTAGCAGTTCCTTATAAAATTATTATTGATAACAAAATTGATGAACAAAAGATAAACATAGATTACAAAAAAATAAGAGTTAACAAAGATAACATCAGGATTGATTTTAAAGTGCCTGATGATGCAACAATTATTAAATGGTAAAATATTTTTTAAAATATTTCTTAATTCTTGCAGTTCTTATTTGTGATTTATCATTCTCACAAACTGATGATATTGAAAAAAGTAAGCAGGAACTTTCAAAAATTAAAGAGGAGATAACACGCCTTGAGAAAGAGCTTGCACAAAAAACAAAAAAAGAAAAAAAATCTCTTTCAGCTTTAGATAATATAAGTAAGCAGAACTTTTTGCTTAATAAAATGCTTGCAGATTTAAGAGCAGAAGAAAAACAAAAACAAAATCAAATCGATAACCAGATAAAAACCATTTCGGAAATTGAAAACACAATTAAAACTTTACAAAATAATTACGCAAAATATGTAACCTCAACTTATAAAAATGGCAGTTATACTGATTGGGAAAGTCTGATAAATGCTGCTTCATTCCAGCAAGCTGTTATTAGAATTGAATATCTGAAACGATTTTCTGCCAGTAGAAAAAAAGATTTAGTTAAACTTGAGAAAAATAAATCTGATCTTATTACTGCTAAACAAAAACTTCAGCAGGAATTAGAAGCACAGCATAAAATAACCTTGCAGAAGGAATCCGAAGAAAAAACATTAAAACAAAAAATTACCGAAGAAAAGAAAATCCTTAATGAAATAAAAAAGGATAAAAAGCTTATAACCAACAGTGTTAATGAAAAAAGAAAATCTGAAAAAAAGATTAGAGATTTGATCGTTAAACTTGTTGATGAAGCTGAAAGAAAAAGAAAAGCTGAAGAAGAGTTAAGGAGATCTCAAACCTTAGCTTCTAATGAAACGAAAACCAAAAAGGAAATAGTAGCATCTGATTATGATGTTGATCTTTCAACAGTAAAGTTTAGTTCATTTGCTGAAATGAAAGGTAAACTTAACTGGCCTATCTCAAAAGGCAAAGTGGTTAGAGGCTTTGGCGAATCGCTTAATCCAAAATTAAAAACACTTACTGTTAATTATGGAATTGACATAAAAGCGAGCGGTGATCTAAGTGTTAAAAGTGTTGGGGAAGGTGTTGTATCTGCTGTCGAATGGCTCCCCGGATACGGAACAGTTTTAATTATGAGTCATAAAGGAAATTTCAGAACTGTTTACGGACATTTATCAGAGGTATTTGTTAAAGAAGGCGATAAAGTTAATACAGGCGGAGTTATTGGAAAGATAAATGAAGGAGTTGAAGGAAATATTTTACATTTCGAAGTATGGAATGGAAGACAAAATGTTGACCCTATCACTTGGTTAAAAAAATAGCTTCTTTAATTGAAAAGATTATTAAAAATAATCGGTAACAATCAGGTTTTAGTAAGAAACTTTACTTCATTATCACTTCTGCAATTAGCTAATTACATTTTTCCTATTATCACTTTACCATATTTGGTAAGAGTTCTTGGACCGGAAAAATACGGACTAATAAATTTTGCTACAGCTTTTACTGCTTATTTTAATATCATAACAGATTATGGATTTAATCTATCAGCTACACAGGAAGTATCAGTTAATAGGAACAATAAAGAAAAAGTGTCTGAAATATTTTCATCAGTTTTAATAATAAAGATATTACTCTTTCTTTTATCAACTGTGATATTATTTTTAGTCGTTATTATATTTCCATTGTTTCGAAGCGATTATGATTTATATGCAATAACATTTATTGGAGTTCTTGGAACAGTTTTATTCCCATTATGGTTTTATCAGGGAATAGAACAGATGAAATATATTCTAATAATAAATGTTGTTGTAAGAGCAATATCGATTGTTATTATATTTCTAATAGTGAAAGTTGAAAATGATTATTTACTTCTTGCGATTATTTATACTGTAACCCAATTACTAATTGGAATTATAGGACTAATCTTTGCAATCAGGAAATATGAATTAAAATATTTATTGTCATCAAAAAATCAGCTAATTGATCAATTGAAAAAAGGCTGGGATCTTTTCCTCTCTTCAATCTGGATTAACCTTTATACTACTTCAAATGTTTTTATTCTTGGTTTGTTTGCTCCGAATAATGTAGTCGGTTACTTTGCCGCAGCTAATAAAATCAGAATTGCTTTTCAGGGAATACTTTCTTCGATGTCACAGAGTGTATTTCCTTATGTAAATAAACTATTATCAGAATCTTATCAGAAGTTTATCAGTTTTAATAAAAAGTTGTTAAAAATTTCAGTTACAGTTGGAGTTATTATTTCTGTTTTTCTATTCTTGTTTGCTGAACCGATTGTAAATATTGTTTTAGGTAGTGAATATTCAGCTTCAATAATTGTATTAAGAATTATTGCCTGGCTGCCTTTGATAATATTTTTAAGTAATGTATTTGGTATTCAAACAATGCTCCCGTTAAATTATCATAAAAATTTTGCTAAGATTTTATTTTTTGCTGCGGTGATTAATCTTATTATTTCATTTTTAATTGTTCCGATGTTTTTGGCAATTGGTACTTCAATTTCTGTTTTAATTACAGAAATATTTGTAACAGTTTCTTTCTTTATTTTTATTAAAAGAAAAAATATTCAGATTGTATGAAATATGATTTTTTAATTGTAGGTGCCGGATTTGCCGGTTCAGTTATGGCTGAAAGAATAGCTTCTCAATTAAACAAGAAAGTTTTGATTGTTGAAAAGAGAAATCATATTGCCGGTAATGCTTACGATGAATATGATGAACACGGAATATTAGTTCATCGTTACGGACCTCATATATTTCATACAAACAGTAAAGAAGTTTTTGATTATCTTTCACAATTTACTGAGTGGATACCATACGAACATAAAGTATTGGCAAAAATCGGAAATAATCTTTATCCGATTCCGATTAACAGAATTACAATTAATAAACTTTATAATCTTAATCTGACAACAGATAAAGAAGTTGAGGAGTTTTACGAAAAAGTAAGAGAAAGAAGATATCCGATTACAAATTCTGAAGATATAATTGTTAATCAGGTTGGTTATGATTTATTTGAAAAGTTCTTTAAACATTACACTAAAAAACAATGGAATCTTGAAGCGAAGGAACTTTCTCCATCAGTTTGTGGCAGAATTCCCGTAAGAACAAATGATGATTGCAGATATTTTACAGACAAATATCAATTTATGCCTAAAGACGGTTACACTAAAATGTTTGAGAGAATGTTAAATCAAAAAAATATTGAAGTAGTTTTGAATACTGATTATAAAAGTATTTTAGATTCAGTAAAGTTTGATAAAATGATTTACACCGGACCAATAGACTATTTTTTTGATTACAAATATGGAAAACTTCCTTACAGATCAATTCGATTTGAGTATAAGAATTATAAAATTGATTCTTATCAAGAAGCATCTCATATCAACTTTGTGGACAAGGGAGTCCCTTACACAAGGATAACTGAGCATAAAAAATTAAGTGTACAACAAGTTGATTCTACAAGTATCTCAATTGAATATCCACAAGGCAATGGAGAGCCATTTTATCCAATTCCAACTGAGGAAAACAGGCATCAATATCTTTTATATAAGAACGAAGTTGATAAATTAAATAATATTATTTTTTGCGGAAGATTAGCAGAGTATCAGTATTATAATATGGATCAGGTTGTTGCTAATACATTGAGATTATATGGAATTATTTTAAATGAAAAATAAAATTCCAATATTATTGATAACTCACGATAGACCATACTTACTTGGGAAGGTTTTGGATAGGTTAATAAAATTTACCGATTGGAATGAATTTGAGCTTTGGATATGTAGTAATTCTTCCACAATATCAAATCAAAAAATAATTAAAGCTTATAAAAGTAAGTTCCCATTTATAAACGTGTTTCATCAGGAAGTTAACCAGGTTGCGTTAATTCAGAATAGCTTAATTGAGAAACTTAGAAGAGATATTTATATAAAACTTGATGATGATATTTTTGTAACTGATAACTGGTCAAAAAGTTTTCTGAATGTTTATGAAAGAAATTATACTAATATTAGCATCGGTTCTGTGATAATACCGATTAATGGCTTTGGATGGACAATATTTCTTAAAATAATGAATCTTGAAGAAGATTTTATTCTTAGATTTCCCGATGTAAAACTCATTCAGGGATGTACTGAACCCGCAATTTGGGATAATCCTGAAGTTAATGAATATTTCTGGTCCAAATGTTTGGACTTAGATTCAACAGCAAAGCATTTTTTAAAATCTCAGAAGAGTTATAAAGATTATGAGGTACCATATAGATATTCGATTGGAGGCATAATTTTTTCACATGAATTTTGGGAGAAAATGAATGGCTGGAAAGTAAGTGAAGAATTTTCAAAAGGGTTAAGGAACTATAAGTTACTCAGTAAAGTTAATAAAAAAATAGCAAACTTAAGGGGAAAACCAGAGCAAAAAAGGGTTCAACAATTAATAAAGTTGTTTACCGGTATGGAAACGTCCGAATTAGGTTATGATGAACAAAGTTTATTTACTTTTTCTCAGGAAAATGGATATAAACAATATGTAACAACAGAAAATATTATTTTCCACTTTGCGTTTGGTCCAACTGAAGAGTATTTAATAAAAAAAGTTTTTTTGGATATTAAATTTTGAAATGAAAAAACATCCCTTGGTAACTGTTAACATACTCTCATACAATCGTAAAGATGAGTTGAGAAATACTCTTACTAAAGTGTTTGAACAGGATTATAAAAATATTGAAGTGATTGTTGTCGATAATGCTTCGACAGACGGAAGTGGTGAAATGGTTAAAAAAGAATTTCCATCAGTTCAGTTAATACAAATGGAAAAGAACATTGGAATTGCCGGTTGGAACGAAGGATTTAAAATCGCAAAAGGGGAATATGTTTTAGTGCTGGATGATGATGCATATCCTGAACGTGATGCAATTCATCTTTCTTTGAATGAATTTAATTCTAATGATTCAATTGCTTGTATCACATTTAATCTAATAAACGTAGAAACAAACGAATATTATAAAAATAATTGGCTGCCGCAAAACAAAACAGAAAAAACAGAATGGCCTGTATTTGTTGGTTGCGCATTTATGATAATGAAAAATCGTTTGCCTGATTCTTTTACCTTTCCATATCATTATTTTATTTATCAGCATGAATTACCAATGTCGGCTGAAATATACATACACAAAAGGAAGATTATGTTCTTTCCGGAGATAAAAGGTTTCCATAGATTTAAAATTAAGCATGGTTATTCTGTTTTCAATGATAAGATGAATTTTAAAAACACTCTGCTTTTTATTACTGAATATATCCCGTATTCGTTAGTAATATTTTATTACGTTCAAAATATTTTATTTTATTTTACACGGTCATTAAGACATAGATGGTTTTTTTCATATTTAAGGATTGTGTTTTCAACTTTCCCTTTAAAGTTCAGACAAAAAGTTCCTCTTTCATATTTTGTTTTATTAAGATCAAAAAAAATATTTAATTATAGTTTATTATCTAAATTATCTTTGCATTGAGAATATTAATTTTAACGAATCAGCTACTAACTACCTGCGGTGTTTCAAAGCACTTGTTATATTTTTTAAAGGAAGCTAAAAAAAATCCGGATTTTGAATTCACATTAATTTGCGGGGGAGGGGATGCAATTAATGATTATCGAAATTTAGTAAAGGAAATTTTCGTCTGGCCTTGGATACTTCATAACAATAGATCCTTTAGATGTTTTTCTAAATCTTTTTATAAATTATTAGCATTACAGAAGAAAGAGAAGTTTGATATTTTCCATTCTCATAATCATTATGCTGCAAATATTGCAAAAATAGTATCAGTAATTTCTAAAATAAAAACTGTACAGACAGTTCATGGTTTAATTGAACCAATTGGAAGACTCAATCATTATCCCTCTGAATATTTTATTACTGTTAATGAGCAGGTTTATGATTATCTGATTAAACAGAGAAGGAAATCAATAGAAAAAATTAGATTAATTAGAAGTGGAGTTCCTATCCAAGCTCTGACTACCAAAGGAACAAATAAAAAATTAAAAATTATTTCAGCTGGCAGATTAATTCCTGAGAAAGGTTTTGATGTTTTTATTAAGGCAATTCGCAAACTTAAGGTGAGCGATTTAGAAAGAGCTGAGTTTTTAATTGCCGGATGTGGAGAATATGAAATGGAATTGAAAAAACTATCAAATGAACTTAATGTACAAATTAATTTTATTGGAGAAGTAAAAGATTTTAATGCCTGTTTGAGTTCAACGGATATATTCGTACTTGCCAGTCAATCTGAAGGATTTCCATTAACAATAATAGAGGCAGCGCTTAATAAGAATTTAATAATAAGCTCTAATTTTCTTGGTTATGATTCTATTTTACAAAATAACATAAATTGTTTGATATTTAACATTGATGATGCTCAGGAATTAGCTGAAAAAATAAGTTATGCAATTCAAAATTTTAAGGATTTGCACTCTATGATCAATAAGATGTACGAACTAGCAGTTAAAGAGTTTGATCTAAATAAAATGGTTGATAAAACATTGAACTTTTATAGTGAGATCCTTAATTGATTACAGTTTTAATGACAACTTACAATTGCGGCGAATATATTTCACAAGCGATTAAGAGTATTTTAAACCAGACTTATAAAAATTTTGAATTACTTATTATTGATGATGGATCAAGTGATAATACAGAAGAAATTGTTAGTAAAATTTCAGATAAAAGAATAAAATATTTTAAAAGAAATCACGTTGGTAGATCAGCGTCATTAAATTATGGATTAGAAATTGCTTCAAATGATTTAATCGCATTAATGGATGCTGATGATATATGTCATCCTCAAAGGATAGAACTTCAGCTCAAGAATTTTGATTTTAAAGAAAATACAGTTTTATGTACTTGGTCGATATACTTTAATAATGATAAATTAAAATTTGATATAAGGACCCCGGTTAATTCTAGTGAGTTTAAGAGTAAGATGGCCCTGCATTCATTTATTTGTAATTCCAGTGTAATTTTTAATAGAAGGCTAATAATAGAAAATGGTAAATATTGTGAAAAGTTGTATAATTCTGAGGACTATGAATTATGGTTGAGGTTATTAAATATAAGTAGATTTAAAGTATGTGAAGAATATTTGTTATTTCCTAGAATTCATAAAAATTCTCTAAGTCAGCACGAATTATCCAGAACAAAAAATCAAGTTAATTTTATTCATAAAAAATACGCTAATCTTGATGGTTACTTTGGAATAAAGGATGTCAACAAACAATCAGTAATATTCGGATGGCGTGAATATTTTTATGGGAATAAGACACAAGCAAGAAAAATATGGTATGCTTTAGGCTTCAGATTAATTTATAATCCGAGAATTTTATTGGCTATAATGCTAACACACTTAAATGATGAACGCTTTGAATGGATTCTCCAGAGAAGGTTTAGATTATTAATATATTTTAAGTTGAAGAAATTCTTTTCGTTGAAAATAAGGAAGGCAGAAAAATTTTTAATTGAAGAATTAGCTACTTAGAGAGGTCAGAATAAAAGTGAAGAAATTCTTGATTATCTCAGTTAATGCAATCGGAGATACTTATTTATCTATTTGTGGAGCTTATGCAATAAATAATTACTTCCCAGAGGCAAAAATTGATTTTATTATAAGAAAGAACTCCGAATTTTTATTCTCCGGTTTAAATTTTATTAATGAGATAATCATATTTGATAATTTTGGACAACTAAACGAACTAAAAAAAGAAATTAGAGTTAGAAAGTATGATTATTGCTTTAACTATTTCCCTGGTAGAATTAATACCATATTAAACTTACTCTCGGGAGCGATCTATAAAGCTGGTTATTGGAACTTTATTAAACTGAAAGACTGGTATACAATTAATCAAAACATTCACTCCAATTTTAATAAAGCAAATAAATTCATTTGGTTAAAAGAATACAACTATCTAGATCGGATAAATTTAGTTTTTAAAAAATCACAATTACCAATATCAGTTAATAACAAATTTCGATATTCAAATTTTAATATTTCCCAATTTAATTTTGATAATTATATTTTGATTCATTCTTGTTCAAAAACAAGTGAAAGAGCTTTAAGTAATTTACATTTAATATCTTTAACTGAATATTTAAATGAAGCTTTTAATTATGACATAATTTTTATTGGTTCTAAAAATGATAAAAATTATGAATTTTTGCATTCCATTATTTCTGATAAAATTAGATTACTTACTGATTTAACAATTGATAGCTTAATATTTTTAATCAAAAAAGCTAAATTATTTTTAGCAATAGACTCGTTCCCTATCCATTTAGCTGATGCCTATAATACTTCCTTTATTGGGCTTTTTGGCCCTACAAATGCTAAGTCCGTACTCATCAATTACTCTAAGTCCATTCAATTTGGTGTTGGTTCACTTCAATATCTCAATAGTGAAGAATTTATTAGTGCTATAAAAAGAGTTGTTAATAATGAGTAACTTGAAATTTATAGATTCGACAATATTTATTGCGGGAATCTCAAAAATAATGGAATCAATAAACGATAGTATTGTTAATAAAAACAAGAAATGTATTACTTATTTTAATGCAAACTCATTTAATCTAAATTATAATAATCCTAAATTAACAAAGATCTTCAATCAATTTGATATAATTCACCCCGATGGAATAGGTGTTTATTTAGCCTCCAGATTTTTGTGTGGTAAAAAAGGATTCACGAAAAGAGTAACGGGCTCTGATCTCTATATTCAACTAATTGAATTTGCAACAATAAATAATTGGTCTTTTTTTATCTTTGGTGATACCGATGCAACGTTGAAAAGAATATCTGAATTGCATCCAAAATTAAAACTAGTGGGTATTTATGATGGTTTTAATTATAACAATGATGATTTAATTTCAGCAATAAATAATTCTAACCCAGATATTTTAATTGTTGGCCTTGGTTCACCAAAACAAGAAGATTGGATAATTAATTATAAAAATTATATTAATGCCAAAGTCATCATCGCCGTTGGTGACGGAATAAAAATCTTTGCAGGTACAAAAAAAAGAGGTCCGAAAATTATACAAAAAATAGGTCTAGAATGGTTTGTGAGATTTTTATATGAACCTAAAAGACTATGGAAGAGATATTTTATTGGAATTCCATTATTTATATTCAGGGTAATAAAATTTAAGTTTTCTAATTATAAAAACACGAAATAGCATGAAAAATATTTCTATATCTTTGCTTTTTGTGCTCATATCTTTCTATGGATTGTCACAAAACAGGGTTGAAAAAATCGAAAACGGATTTTCTATTGAATTTAAAATTGGTGAAGAAAAATATAAGGATATAACAAATAATTTTTTAACAATAAGAGATTTTTATGAATTCACTGATGCTTCAAAATCAGGTGAATTTAAGCTGCCTTCCAAAACATTTTTGGTTGCTATTCCAAAAGATGCAAAACCTGTTTTTTATTTGACGGATAAAAATGAAGAAATTACTAAAAATGTAATTCCTAAGATTCAGCCAGTAGCTAAAGCAATTAATGATTCGGTAATTATATTTGAAGAAGTTGATTATACAGATGCAAAGCTAAACAATCTCCCACAGAACGATTTTGAATTAATTGGTTTTACCTGGTATCGAGAAAATTATTGTGCGATAATTAAGGTCTATACGTATAAGTTTGATGTTTCCTCAAATCAAATTACAAGATTAAAATCGTTTAAACTTAATGTTGATTTAGGCAGCAACTTTTTATTTGAATTGAAGAGTAAAACTGAAGCTCAAAATAATTTTGTTACTGATAACACCCAATTAATTGCTAACTCAGCCATTGTGGATCAGTTTGCTTCAAGTCAACCATTATTATTACAGGATACAACCGGCAGTTGGATTGATTACGGTTCAGAATATTTAAAAATCGGAACTGCAAAAGATGGTCTATTCAGAATTACAAGAAGTGATTTTGAAGCAATGGGTATAGATGTTTCTTCAATAAATCCTAAAACATTCAGATTATTTGAATCGGGTATTGAAGTACCGATTACAGTTTATGGTGAAGAAGATAATGCCTTCGATAGTAATGATTACATACAATTTTATGGAACACTTAATTATCCAAAGTTATCTTATCGCATAATTAATCAGCCTAATGAACCATATAATGAATATCTGAATCGTTATTGTGATACAACTTTTTATTTTTTAACCTGGGGCTTACAAAATGGAAAAAGAATTGTAAATCAGAATGTTTTCAATCCGGGCATTTCTGATTCATTAACTTACTTTAAATTTTTTGAACATATAGAAAGCAATGTTCTTTATCAAAATTGTTATACTGATGAAGTTGAAAATCAAACGCCTGGTTGGTTGAGAAATAAAACCTGGTATTTCATTCAAACTGTGTGGTTTTACAGTAATACTATCCGAAATTATAATTTTAACGTTACAGATTATGTTGCTAACAAAACTGCAAAGTTCTTTTATAAAGCAGTTAGTTTTGGATCAAATATAATAAGTGATGCACATCAGTTAATATTAAAAATTAACAATGCTTTAATTGATTCACAGTCAATTAATAGAAATAATCAGATTTTGTTAAGTGGAGGTATTAACACAAATCAATTTGTAGCAAACCAAAATGTTCTCTCCGTAAAAAATTATGCAAATTCGAGTTCTGTAAATGTTGTGGTGCCTGATTGGTATGATATTGAATATCCGAGATATTTGAAACTACAAAATAATTTTTTATTATTTACTGTTCCGGACGATATTACAAACGGATTAATGACAATAAAAATTCAGGGTGCTGCTGCAGCAAATTATGAGATTTATAAAGTAAAACCCTATCTTAAAAAAATTGAAAACTATCAGATAATATCAAATCAATTGCTGTTTACTGATACTGTGAGAATTGGAGATCAGTACATTGTGCAAAC
>Ga0116185_1001541_pt1 | contig 22840 bp, 23 predicted proteins | sample AD_JPNNA7_MetaG_FD_89754 | JGI IMG/M metagenome (GOLD analysis project Ga0116185, IMG submission 89754) | Active sludge microbial communities of municipal wastewater-treating anaerobic digesters from Japan - AD_JPNNA7_MetaG | ecosystem: Engineered > Bioreactor > Anaerobic > Digestate | place...
ATGCATAGTTAAAATATAAACCTGTTGTCAGATTCTTTAATATTACAAAATCATATTTTAATCCGATGCGATAACTTAAATCATTCCTGCCGCTGTGCAGCTGATCTTCCTCTACAGTTTTATCAGTTAAATAATATCTCCTTAACAGTTCAACTGACAAATTAATTTTATTATCAAGCTTAAAAATGCGAGGCATTTTATAATCGGCACCAAGAATTACGTTGTGTTCATTATAAGTTGCATCAGCATCATCAGAAGTCAATTTATCTTCGCCCGGTTCATCATATCCTTTTGCGTTTGATCTGATAAATTTATAGCCGGCATCAAAAGATAATTTTGAACTTATATCGTGGAATATTCTTGCACCAGTTAAATAATTATCACTGTCGTATTCCGTAAAATGATTGTTGTAATAATATTTCATCAGTGAGAAATACACTCTTACACGAGTGTTTGTGTTGAAATTATGCTGCATCCAGAAACTAAAATCATTTTTGGAAAATGTAAATGGCTGAAATGTTATTGGAGTATATCCGTAAATCTTCACCCAATCATTATCTCTGAAATGAGCAATGTAAAACTCAGGTATATAAGAATATGAGAACATAAAACTCGTCCTTTGTGTAATATACTGCTGATACATTAAATCAAGCTGATACCAGGTTTTAATTGTGTTGAATGTATATTGATTATAATCAATTCTTGCAGAAAATACTGATAACATATTTTTAATAAACCTGTCTGAGTATGATATACGGGCAGTATAATCCATTACCAGATCATCATATTTTTTTATATGAAATCTTCCTTCATCTTCATTGTTTTTGAATCTCTGCAGATACTTATCAGAATAACGCAAAGCATTATTATCATAACCCGATTTTACAGATAATTCAACCGTCCACTTTTTACTTGCTTTAACTGTTTTCTTTTGTGCTGTAACCGGATTGTTAAATGCAATTATTAAAATCAATAAAACTAAAAATCTTATATCTATTAACTGAAAAGGAAAGTTTTTCATAATCATTCCTTGGATTCATTTTTAATATCTTTTTTAGGAAATAAAATTCTGCATAACACTGTGCATTTATTTTTATCAAGTAAACTTAATTGATATGTATGTTTTCCTTTGGGAACGTCTATTACAATTTCATTCGCTTTGCCGGGAATTTTTGAATTATCGTGCAGATACCTGGTTGTTTGAGAATGCACACTGCTTAACTGATAAGTGTTTTTGATTTTTGAATCTTCTTTTATCTGTAGCCTGTAATCAGTTCTCCCTTTCATTGAATAATCATTTTCAACACGAATCAGGAATTTTAATTTTGTGGGTCCTGTTATTTTTAACTTAACAGGCTTTTCATCAGTAAATTTGTAATATAAAATTTCATCTTCATTACTAATAAGATTAACAGGTTCATTTTTAGAAGTTGGTGTTAATGAAACCCAGCTTTTTTTCTTGATCTTTTTTGGTGTAAAAGTAAATCTTGCTGCAACTTTAGGTTCAGATGATTCCAGCCACACTTTAATGTTATGTTCTCCGGCACCAAGATTAAATGAAATAATTCCTTCATCACCGGGAATACCAAGCGACTGGTTTTTATAAATTGCTTTTAATGATCTTTTAATCCCATTGAACTCAAACTTATTTTTTTTACCGCCATCAACACGATAACTAATAAAATAATTTATTTCATTTGGATCTGAATTAGTGAATCTTGCACGAGTAACTATCTTAAACTCACCGGCACCTTTAACTGAAATTACTGTTGCGTTCTTTGAAGATAAAGAATAATAAGTCCTGTTTTTACCTGCAACAATTGTAGTAATAGGGTTGGAAGCATTATCAGGCTTAATGACTTTTTTATCTTCCAGATCACCAAAAATCAAGATTGAAAAAAAGAGAACAAATAAAGCTGAATAAAATAATTTCATTTATACCTCATATTTCTGAGTTACTAAATTTCACCAATATCATTTGTTTTACTGTGTTTAAATATTTCGACTTGTTCTGTTCCGAGCTTATGTCTTTTTTGTTCCAGAACAAATACAGTAATAATAAGCACAAATAATACTGATGTTACAATAATTGTAAGCAGAACATTATATTGTTTTTTTACAAACACATCTCCGCTGCCGGGCTGTGGAATTGGTTTCGGGCTGACAGGCAAGCCATATTTTTCGGCAAGCTGAGTGATATTTAAAAGATGTATCACCGGAATTTTTTTATCTGCCATTTTAATTAATACACCTGCAGAAGGATAATTTTTCATAGGCAATGATTCAATTAATCCGGATGGAATAAACTGTGAATTTTCAACAGATCCTAAACTTGCAATACCGCCGCCAACATTTATAAATGTTTCTATTGGTTTGTTATCAGAGTGTTCTCTGTAAATATCCATTCTTTTTTCAATACTTTTGTCAAGATACTCTTCATTTATAAACAAAATATTATTTCGTGTTATAGCTGAATAAATTAAATCACGTCCTTCCGGACTTAATCCTCTTCCTCTGTCAAGTCCGCCGCCAATTGAAGCAGCTATTGATTTGAACTTAAATATTCCTGCATCAACAAGAATTCTTTCCATATCCAGCCAGGTAAAATCAGGATCATTTGCTCCCCAGTTGGATGAGCCTACAGATGTAATAATGATCGGATTAAGCTTTAATGTTTGAAGAGCAGAAATAACACAAATATTTAAACCAGGGATCGAGCCAGTAAAAGCAACCGCAACATTATCACCTTGATTAACACCGGCTTCATTTAACATCTCAACAATTACAGCAGAAAAGTTGGGATTTAATGCTGTTAATTTTGCTTCGATATATCCTCTGTCGGTTGTAATTGGTGTTATATCCTGCCCTATCATTGCAGTTTCATTCGGATCATTTATTGCATCAATAAATACACCTTTTTGCAAACGATAATTTTTCAGATAATCAAAAGATTTTTTTGCCAGTTGTGAGGCTTCCAATTTCTGATCGTACCAATTTCTTTTATGATCAGTTTTATAATGTTCAACTAATAAAAAAGCAACGAGAGAGAAAACTGTTAATACAGTCAATACGCGTTTAGATTTTGCACTGAATTGGTACATTATTTTTAAAATCCTGAATCAGTTTTTTATCAAGCCGGAAATAGTTCACCGTTGAATAAAATAATAACTATTAATCTCACCAGAACCGAAGTAATAAGCAGAACACAAATCGTTCTGAAGATCCCTTGTTTTGCAAACCAATGGGCAATTAGTCCGGGAATAACCCAGCCAACTGCCTGCAACTGAATTGTGCTGGACGTAAGATCAATAGATAAAAAATATCTTGAAGCATTTGCAAGCAAACAACCGATCAGCAAACTTAAAACCATTTGCCGTCTTCCATACAAAAAAGTATAGCTGCTGATTAATTTTATTAATACAAATGTTACTAAACTAACGATAATTGTTCCAAGCAATCTGTCAGGTTGTGATAGTTGTAAAGAGATATATCCGGGAACAACAATACCACCGGCAGCCAGCCCGAATATTTCATACGATATTAAACTAAAAACCAACCCAATTGTAACAGCTAATTCTATCATTTAATTACTCCGGTTTTCTAATGCTAAACTTTTATTAAAAAAATATTCTACAACAGGATTTCCCATTCCGCCAACATTTCCTATTGCTAAAACAGTTGAAATATCTTTTGTCAGTTCGAAAATTGAATTGAAAACATTCTCAGGTTTAGTCCAGCCAAGATTTATAATTTTATCTTTTTCAAATCCAAAATCTTTGGTTAAAGATTCAACAATATCTGTAGATTGCCCGATGAGAATAAGTAAATCAGCATCATTTTTGATTTCTTCACCGACCATTTCTGCCAATTGTTTAGCACGGTCTAATCTATCCTGTCTTGTATTAAGCAGAAGTATTTTACTTCCGACTAATCTTTTTTCGGCTTCCAGCTTTTGCCAAATCATTAAAGTAGATTGCGGATCATTAGCTGCAAATCCATTATAAAAAATTATTTCTTTACCTGAATCAAAAACATCATAACGCATTAACGCACCGGAATCCGGATTAGCTTTATACATCCCTTTAAGAGCAACTGATCGTTCTATTCCAAGATGCTTACAAATTGAAAGAACGAGTGCAACATTTTCTTTGTGTTCAATATATTTGAAATGATTCATTTCTTCATCTGTTACATCGAAAACATTTGAAAAATGTATTGAACATTTTTTATCATTTGCAATTTCTTTCAGGATATCAGGGATCTGATTTTCGGAGGTAAATAAATGTTGTTTATTAGGAATAGTTCTTCCAAGTACATTAGCAACTTCTCTGAGTGTATAACCCATTATATCAACATGATCGAGTCTTATATTTGTTATAACACCAATTGTTGCATGGATCATTTTTTCTTCAGTAATAGATTGATATTGTGGTTCAAGCGCCATACACTCAATGACAAGAGCTTCTGCTTTTCTTTCAGATGCAAATTTTACAATACTTAACTGCTCAATAATATTTGCATTAGCTCTTCTGAATATTGAGGTTTCAGTTCCATCTTCAAGTATCAACCGTGGATAAGTTCCGGTAACCTTGGTAATTGTTCTGATTCCCCCTTCTCTTAATGCTGCACCAATCAAACGGGTAACACTTGACTTGCCTCTGGTACCATTAACATGAATCCGGATTGGAATGGAATATATTCTTCTTTGATGCAAATGATATTCAATAACTCCCAGTACAGAAGCTGTTAAAACCATTATGAGCAACAGAAGAAAAATGTACATAATAATATCTTAAAAAGATTTTTAGTTAAAACAACTATCAGCAAAAAAATAAGACAGCAATTACCAACAGATATGAATTAAGATCATACAGGATAACAGCGGTGTTTTACTTTAGTAAAACAAGTTTTTTTGTCTGAATAAATTTATCAGTAACTAATTGATAGAAGTAAACTCCAGAGCTAACTTTCATTCCGTTATTATTTGTTCCATCCCAAACAATCTCATAGCTACCTGCTCTCTTATTTGTATTTTCAAGTTCTTTAATCATTTCACCATCAACTTTGAAAATTTTTAAGGTAACATTACCGGCTTCAGGCAGACTGTATCTTATCCTTGTTTGCGGATTAAAAGGATTCGGATAATTTTGTTCAAGAGAGTAATTCTTAGGTACAAGATTATTAACCTTGGTATCTTCATCAACAAAAGTAATTGTCGGAATGTCCGTTGTTATTTTTATTGCAAACTCACTTTCAAGCTCGTTGGCAGTTACATCGTACACTTCATTAAACAAATAAAGTAATCCAATATCCTGACTATCGTTTTCCATTCCCACAGTTACACTTGATGGTTCTTCAACATCTTTATATTGCAGAAGTATTTCACCATCACCTGTAGAAGTTGGGTAATAAGCCGGATCAAAAAGAATTATTTCAAATGTTTCAAGTTCATCAGGTTCAGCAAAATGCGGAACTTTATGCCACTCGACAATAAATCTGTGATTATCCTGATCACTATAGTAAAGTAATTTTGCTTCAGCATTTGCAGCATTTGTAAATAAATCATCCCAATAAGCTGCAATCATATTATTAATATCATCATTAAAAGGCAGTGCCTGATTTTCGTATGCAGTCTCATCTCCGCTTCCAAATGCTATCCATCCGTCACTGCTTATTCTAACCTGATTAAAATTAAGACCATAATATTTAAACGTAAATGGCAGCGAAACTGTTTGTGTAAAATCATTTCTATTAATTGGCTTGGGAATTTCAGTACCAATTCCATTTATCTCAACCCAATTGAATTGCGGTGCCTGACGCCATAAGATATCTTTGCTTGAATAAGCGTAATATCCGTACGCATCCGGTCCGGTAGCATCTAATGCAGAAGGCATTGCAACCGGCAAAATTATATTCTTTTCTATTGAATACGGATACAAACCATTTTCTGTCCACAATAAAAGTGAAAAGCTGGCTTCGTATTGTGTCGGACAGCTTTCATCAACTTTAATTTCAAAATAATCTGTTTCATTAAATGCTGAACTGTCCTTAAGTAAAGTACCGAATGTTCCTGTTGAATCGAGAATAGTTATGTATTGATCAGCAGATCTTAAAACAGCATGTATATCAGGAGCAAGGTCATCTCCTGAATTTAAAAGTTTAATACTCAGTTTTACAGTTTCACCAGGATCCATTCTGTAATTTCTAAGAATATTTCCATCATCATCAACTAAATAATCTTTATATTCTAGTTTACATCCGTGTGTGGTAATACTTACAAAATATTCCCAACTGCTTGTTTCGCTGGAAACAGAAAGTTTTAGCGGTATAGTTGTTCCAATCGGGCAATCAGGATGTACATATACAATAAACGGCTGACCAACAACAGAATCTCCGGGAGCAATATTACCAAACAAAACTGGATCAACACTTTGTACCTCAGCTTTACTGGTTGAATCTACAAGAGACAATACTGCACTAACATTATTGGAAGCTATCGTTCCCCAGTTTTTAAGAGTATAAGTTACAGAGAAATGTTCATTCGGGTTAATCAGACCGTCATTATTGCCATCAATATCTACAACTTCCGGAGTTGTACTTGGTGTTATATTCTCAGTTCCTGTTACAACTTCTATAAAATTGCTTTTGGGAATTACAGCACCACCGCTAACTGTAATAGTCAGAGTTCCTTCTGAAACCGGAGAACAAGTTAATAACGCAATGCCTAAAGAATTAGTTTTACCGGTAACAAAAAATGAATTTCCTGTAATAGTAACTCTTGCATTTGGAACCTGAAAACCGCTTACAGAATCTTTAACAACTATCTCAATCTGATTTAAACCAACATATATTGTATCGGGTTTTGTAACTGTAACCGGCTTTGGAACTTTTTTCCAGATATGGATTGAAGGATCGCCAAGCACACAATAAACCTTAAAATGATGGGCAACAGCAGTTGTATTTCCATATATGTTATACATATTAATCTTGCCTCGTAACAAAGCTTCACCCGGAGTATCCAACCCTTCCGAAAACATACCCATATAAATTCCAAGATCTATTTTATTATTATAAGTTGTATGTGTATTTGAAGTTGGTCCAACAAAAGCGATAGCACCTCTTGGCTGTGTTGCTGTTCCAAGCTCCAGCCATTGTTCACCAAAACAGTTTCCGCTGCCTGAATTAAACATGGCTGTACCACAACCAATATTTGTAACAAAGGTAAGTTTACGTCCGTTATTTATAGAACTGATATTGGTTGTCCGGAAAGGAAAACAATTCTGAGATGTCCACCAGCCGTAATCCCAGCCTTGTCCACGATAATTCAAAAAGCTTCGACCATCATTTATATAATTTATAAGAGTAGTTACATTACCTGGACAGGGATAACCATCATACATTGAATCAACTTTTGTGAAACTGCCATACTCAAGCATATATTGTCCAGTAGTTCTTTTAGTCTGTCTCTGAGATGGATACTGACTGTCAGAACAAACCAATGCTTTTTTAAACCAGGTGTTATCCTGAAGATACGGAGTTTTTTCATAGCCAATAAATTTATTTATTAATATCTGCAATGTGCTGGTATTTTGATTAGTAAATCTTCCTATCATCATTTCCGGAAAGAAATCATTACCATCGATCTCAACAAAATAATCTTCATTAGCAAATGTATAACCATCATAAGGTGAGGTATAATTTTTCGTAGGTGCAACACCGGCATCCCCTACCAGTAAAATATGTGTTGGGGGTTTCAGCCAGTTATGATATGCATTTGCAATATAGTTTTTAATAACATCAGGTGTATTTGAAGTGGCACCAATCTCACTGAATGTTTTTACAACCATCTCAATCCCACTCAAATTTTTCCAGTCCTTGTATGCTGAAAAAGTATTAACATAAGCATCCGGCATAATACAAAGCATCAGATCACCAATGGTTTCTTCATCTCCAATATATCGGCTTCTGATTACTTCATCATAATTAAATATCATTGTCCTGTAAATCTTATCAAAGGAAGAAGCAATTTTTCTTTGAGGTGTAGTTTTAATATTCTCACCTCCACCAGATGAATAATTAATTTTAACAGTAACCGATGAGAAAGCTTCAATTTCATTTTTTGATGGTGAGTATCTGATGGGAAATATAGAAACACGTGCTAATCTGAAATCACGAAAAATTACCGGCTCATCAACTCTGACAATTTCATTTGGATAAATAATACCATTTTTATAAAAATCAGAATTTTCAATATACTCTGTTTCAGGATTGCCTTCCTTCCAGCTATTACGTGCTGGAACAATGTTAAAGCCACTTACAACACTTTTTGTCCCTGTCTCAATTACTTCTACACTTACAGAGCCATTATCCGGTATAGCAAGTATTTTAGCAATATGAGGAATTTCAGGCATACCAACTTCTGTCGTAATTGCTTCTTCACCTATATCAATTGAATAATAGGATTTATTTTTATACAAAAAATGATCAAGCATATATCCGGGCAGATCAACCTTAATAATCGAACTGGTTGCATCACTGCTAATAAGTTGAACTTCAGGTTTTGAACCCGGCACAGAATAATTTTCAATACTAATCCACTGGGAGTTTATTGGGGTCGTTATCAGGCAAGTGAAAATCAGAATCAAAAGTAAATTAAATACTTTCATAAATTCTCCTGACGAAATGTTGTAATAAGTAACTAATGCTCAATCACGTACTTTCTGATTCTTTACTATTTTTAACGAATTAAAAATTAAAGAATCGTGTAATTTTTAGGGTTAGAATTTAAATCATTCTTTTATTATATCAAATAACTTTTACTAAAAATTAACAAAACTGATCATTCATTCTCTGGCAAAGCTATAATTGTAACAGAAGTATATAGATGAGAAGTTTTTAAATCAGATATTAAATAATTTTATAATAATCAGATTTTGGGAATATACATTGCATCATTATAGATCTGATTGATCATTATTATATTCGCTTTTCTGGGATTTGATCGTCCGACAATTTCTTCATTTGCAGCTTTTGATAAGGCTGGAATATCATCAGCCTTGACGCCTAAATCTTTGAGACCATCCGGCAGATTTAATTTTTTTATAAGTTTAATAACTGCAGGAATAACCTTCTGTGCGTTTTCATGATCAGTATGCCAGGGAATTGCAACCTTCATAGCAGCTGCAACTCTGGAATATTTACTTATGGAGCATATCATGTTGAACTTAATAACAGCAGGCAGTAAAAGTGAATTGATAACTCCATGAGGAAATCCATACATCGAAGTTACAGGATGAGAAAGTGCATGAACTAAACCTAATCCTGAATTATTAAAAGCTATTCCTGCTAAAAAAGCTCCGTGACACATTTCAGTCCGCGCTTTTAAATTCTGACCATCTTCAAATGCAACCGGAAGCCATTCATTTATCAATTGAATTGCTTCAAAAGAAAGGGCATCTGTAATTGGAGTTGAATTGTCTGCTACAATAGCTTCAATAGCGTGAGAAAATGCATCCATACCTGTAGCAGCAGTTAACGATTTCGGCATTGAAAGAGCAAGTTCAGCGTCATTAATTGAAACAGTGGGTGTAATTCTCCAATCAACAATGGTCATTTTACGACCGGTTAATGAATCAGATATTACTGTAAAAGAAGACACTTCACTTCCGGTTCCGGAAGTTGTATTGATTGCAATCAGCGGCGGAACATTATTTTGAGATTTATTAACACCTTCGAACTCATTGATGTTTTTACCGGAACGCGCTACAAGTGCAATTCCTTTTGCACAATCAATTGCACTTCCTCCTCCGATAGCAATTATAATATCACAGTTGTTGTTGTTAAATTCTTCCGATCCCATCATAACCATTTCATCAGTTGGATTTGATCCTGCACCGGCATATAGACAGGATTTTATTCCATCTACAGAAAGAATTTCTTCAACCATTTTGCCAAGCTTTTTTCCATATTCATCAGGAGAGGAAACAATCAGAGCTTTTTCTCCTCCAAGTATTTTTGTCCACTCTCCTGTTTTTTTAATACAGCCTGGCTCAATAAGGTTCGTAGTCGGTATGTGATAAGTTCCCGGCACTATTACACTTTTTTTATAAATTAATTTTTTATCACTTATGCTTCTGCTAACACACGATATTTATTTGTCAGGAATTCAAATGTCATTGACATAACAATAAAGAAGAACAGATCAGCAATTAAAGTATTAAAGTAAAACGGAATAGCAGCTACATAACAAGTGATCAAACCGCTGAATGTCTGAGGATATAATATTCCAGCATACCACTCATAAAAATTGGTAAAAACAAAAAACAATGTTGATGCTGCAATTGATCCGGCAACTAGCCATGATACTTTATTTGTTTTTCTGAGTAAAAGTCCAATTCCTACAATTAATAAGAAACTGAAATAAACCATTGGAATTAAATAGTGGAAACCTATTACTGCATCTGTTATTATCATTACTAAAATGGGAACAACAAAAGCTAACTTTTTATCAGTGTAATATTTCCCTCCAAATAATGCTAATGCAGCAATTGGTGCAAAGTTCGGCGGATGCGGAATAAATCTGACCAATGCAGCAAGTATTATCATAGATGTTATAACCAGAAATCTTGGTTTAATTAAATTCGAAAACATTTTATCTCTCCTTTTAGTTTTTATTATAGTTTTAAACCCATTGTTTAAGAATTTCTTTTCGTGGTGAAGGAATAACTACTTTATTTACAAGAAGTCCTTTCCCTTTAATTACATTTACGCCTGCATCAACAGCGGCTTTAACAGAACCAACATCACCGGTTAACATCACATAAGCTTTTCCACCAATAGCCATTGCAAGATATACAGTTATTAAACTAACAGGCGCTGCTTTAACAGCTGCATCAGCACATTCAATAATTGATGCGACAGAAAATGATTCGATAACTCCTAATGCATCCAATTCTTCAATCGCATTTATTCCATTGATTGCAGGGAATATAGAAGGATGAACATTCGGTATTACAAAATGATCAACGATCTCTTCCTGCGCTAATTCAACTCCCGTTTCAACACTTGCATTAACAGCATCAACATCTCCGCCTATCAATACCATATATTTGCCGGGACAGATAGTTCTGTTAACTATCATCTGAACCTGAGCTCTTTTCAACATTGCGTCAGATACTTCGATTCCCTTTGCTATACTCGATAATTCAACTAATCCAATTGCAGCTTTCATATCCTTGTAACCTTTAAGAATTATTTGAAGTTATAATAATACTGTTATTTACTATCTCCTTTACTGTACCATCTATACTTGAGTGAAAAGGAGTAGCCAAAGCATTTCCATTTACTTGACTAATTATCTGTCCTTTTGTAACAACATCACCAACATTAACGCAAGGAGCTACATCTCCGCCAAAAATATTTTTCAATTCAATCTTAACACTGTTGACAGGTCCGGTTTTTATAAAATCAGCTTTACGATCATACTTTTTTATGCCTAATCTTTTGTATAAGAAACTAATAGGAATTTCTCTTCCATCTCTTACCGGATGAACATCGCTGAATAAAGATTCAAGTTCGGTTTTTGAAAATCCTTTATTTTCTTTTCTTAGTTTTCTCTTTGTATCAGTACAAATATTTTTGGGATCAAGTTTTTCCGGACAGGCAAAAAGCGAGCAAACGTTACATTCACAGCAGTTCTGTGCCCAATTACTTAATCTTTCTTTTTCATCTCCGGTCATTTGCAGACTCCTCATAACCAAATGAGGTTGAATCGGATAACCTAAAATGTATCGGGGACAAAGTTGTGTACAAATACTGCATTGATCACAAGCACTATGACCAATGTTATTATATACTTTAGCTGGAGTAGTTTTTCGTACAACAATACTGTGATCATCCGGAAGAACTATAAGTCCGCTTATAGTTTTTGAAACAGAAAGTGATAAATCATTTACAACACTGCCCATCATAACGCCGCCGGTTAAGATAGAAAATCTATCAACAGTAGTTCCGCCGGCAAATTCCAAGCACTTTCCAAAACTTGTCCCCAATGGAACTTTGATTGTAACAGGATTTTTAACTGCTCCGGCAATTGTCATATATTTTTCAGTAACCGGAATATCATTTACAGCATTGGTTACATTTACGAAAGTCTCAACATTACCAACTACACATCCAACCTGCAATGGAATTCCAAGCGGTGGAATTCTTTTACCGGTAACATCATATACCAGTATATATTCATCACCAGCCGGATACACATTTTCCATCAGGAAGATATCAATACCATATTTATCAGCCGAAGGTCTAAGTATATCGATCAGATCGGAGTTCTTTTTCTTAATAGCAATAGTAACTTTTGAAGCACCGGTAATATTTTTTATAATTATCAATCCGGCAATAAGTTTATCTGTTTCCTGCAGCATCACTTCTCTGTCTTTGTAGAGAAGCGGTTCGCATTCCACGCCATTTGCTATTATATGATCAACTGTTGCTTCAAGCTTTTTAAAAGTAGGGAAACCGCCACCGCCAGCTCCAACAACTCCGGCTTGTCTTATTTTATTTAATATCTCTTCTCTGTTCATATTATTTCTACCCGATTAATTTTTTCTATATGAGGTTATTGCCAATGGCGTTGAATAAAGAGGATTGCTTGGCAAATAAATATTTTTACCGGGGAAAGCATCCTTAAAAACCTCACCAATACCGGGGTAACAACAAGTTCCGCCGGTTAAAAAAATATCATCTACTTTATAATCAGAAATATGATTCTTTACTATATCAGTCATCTTTTCAAATACCGGTAATATTATTGGTTTCAGTTTGCCTTTAGAATCTTTTCTTTTCATAATTTCGGCATCATCAAAAGATACCTTCTGATTACCGGCAATTGTTAAAGTAAGATGAACTCCTCCGGTTGGTTCATCACCGGAGTAAATAATTTCCTTGTCCTGAACGACTGAAATTCCAGTTGTGCCGCCGCCAATATCTATCACTGCGCCACTTTCCAGATTAATCAGTTTTGCAAAACTTGAAGGTTCATCAACAATTTCACTAACTTCTAATCCGGCACCTTTGATAACGTTAACAGAAATATATGGATCTGTTCCCGGCGGATAAGATGTATTAACAGACTTAATTTCAATACCTAATTTCTTTTCAGCCTTTTTTATAAGTCCTGATACAATATTAATAGCCTTCCAATAGTCAAGAACAATTCCATCTTTAACTACATCAGCCCATTCAAGAAATGCAGCAACAACATTATCCTTGTCATCCAGAACAACAACTACTACATCAGAAGTTCCAAGATCAACTCCAACTTTAAATGAAGAAGTTAACTTTACTTTTGATTCATTGTTTACAATTTCTTCAATTTGTCTGATCTGTGAATTAACAAATTCAAATTTCCCGTTTGTTTTCACCATCTTAATCAAACAATTCTGAAATGATCAACCAAAGTACATCTTCTCAAGCGCACAAATGTTTTTGCATTTGTCACTCCTTCACCTGTCGGAGTAGAAATTGTCATACTTGTCCAGCCTTCACCGCCAACACCAAGACCGGCAAGACAAGGACCATTCTTCACAAACAAGCTGGTATTAATTTCACTTGCCATTCTGTGCAGATTATCAATATTCTTTGAGTGCATCGCAGCAGTGTGCTTCAATCCATGTTCAAGTTCAATACCGATATCAATTGCTTCATCAGCATTACGTGCTCTTATCATCGGAATAACCGGCATCATCATCTCTGTTTGCGGGAAAGAATGATTCTTATCTGTTTCCACAAAAAGCAATTTTGTATCGTCTGGCACATTTACACCAATTGCATCTGCAAGGATTTTTGCATCTTTACCAACAAACTTTCTGTTCAGTGACAGATCATTTGACGGATAATTTTTGAAAAGAAGTTTTGCCAGTTCATCTGCCTGAGCAAGACTGATTTCAACAGCATTGTGTTTTTTCATTTCCTGTTTAAACTGATCCGCAACAGAATCAACAATTACAATTTCTTTTTCATCAACACAAATAATATTATTATCAAAAGATGCTCCGAATACAACTGATTTTGCCGCTTTGGGGATATCAGCAGTTTCATCAATAACAACCGGCGGATTTCCTGCACCGGCAGCAATAAGTCTTTTATCCGTAACTTTCTTCGCAGCACTTATTACTGCTTCGCCGCCTGTAATAACAAGTAAATTAATTCCCTGATACTGGAACAAATTATTTGCAACTTCAATACTTGGTTCTGCCACCGTAACTAAAAGATTTGCAGGACCGCCAACATTAACTATTGCTTCATTAAGAATTGAAATAGTCCGTTGTGAAGCCGCTTTAGCTGCCGGATGCGGAGAAAATATAATCGAGTTTCCGGCAGATATCATGCTTATACTGTTATTTATAATAGTTGCTGTTGGATTTGTTGACGGAGTAACTGATGCAATAACTCCCCACGGAGCATTTTCAACCAATGTTAATCCTCGATCACCAGACAGCGCCAAAGGCTCTAATATTTCAGGACCCGGAGTTTGATTTGCCACAAGTAAGTTTTTACTAATTTTATCAGGCACTCTACCCATTCCGGTTTCTCTTACTGCTAATTCGGATAGTTCTTGTGAGTATTTTATTGCTGCTTCTCTGATGGCTCTGATAATTTTATGGCGCAACTCCAGGTTCCTGATTTTCTTTTGAGCATTGTTAGCTTCGTAATATGCTTCTTCAAGAGTTTCAAAAATACCCATCGGCAATCTGCCCTTTTTATCATAGCCGGGTGATTCTTTCAATCTTCTTAGAACACCTTCAACAATAAGATTTACATCTTGCTTTGTAAGTTCCATTATTTATTCCTTTAGAATAGGTTCATTTTTAATATACACTACTTTGCCGTTTGAACGGATATTATCAACTATCCCTACAACATTTAAATCGACAGAAGATTTATTTGAAAGGGATACTCTTGCTGAGCTTCCGCGGACGAGCAATACAATTTCTTCTTCACCCGCACCAATAGTATCAAGAGCAACTTGCGGATTACCGATTTCATTACCGTTTTCGTCAATAGATTTGACCAGCAAGAGTTTTCCCGCTCCAAGATTTTCTATCTTAACTGTTGCAACAACATTTCCTATTACTTTAGCTAATTCCATAGCATTACCTACACTTTCTTACCGAAGTAATATTATTAAAACACTTAAATTAAAACAGATATTCTGTTATAATTATTCTATTGGAGTCTTAACAGCAATTTTATAGATATCTTCAAGATCTCCGTGAGGTCTTGGTATTACGTGAACTGCAATAAGTTCTCCGATTCTTTGAGCAGCAGCAGCGCCTGCATCTGTAGCAGCTTTACAAGCAGCAACATCACCTCTTACCAATGCAGTTACATAACCGCCGCCAATCTGTTGATAACCGACTAATTTAACTCTTGCAGCTTTTACCATTGCATCCGATGCTTCGATTAAACCAACAAGACCTTTTGTTTCAATCATTCCTAAAGCTTCCATTGTGTTTTCCTTTCTGTTATTAATTTATTTTTCTAATAATTTAATTGAATAAATATCTTCGAGATCTCCGTGCGGGCGTGGTATTACGTGAACAGCAACAAGTTCACCGATTTTTTGAGCTGCAGCCGCACCTGCATCTGTAGCTGCTTTACAAGCAGCAACATCACCTCTTACCAATGCAGTAACATAGCCGCCTCCGATTTTCTGCCATCCGACAAGTTTAACTCTTGCGGCTTTTACCATTGCATCAGAAGCTTCTATCAAAGAAACCAATCCTCTGGTTTCAATCATTCCTAATGCTTCCATTTTTTCTCCTCTTTTATTGTGAAGTAATAAATTATTTAATTTAAATTTTTAATTTTCAATACAAGACGCAATAACAGTTGTATTAACTATATCCTGCCAACTGCATCCGCGTGAAAGATCATGCATTTGTTTTTGCAGTCCTTGTATAAAAGGACCTAACGCTAAATAATTACCAAGTCTTTCAGCAATTTTATAACCTATATTCCCTGCTTCTAAAGATGGAAACACAAACACATTTGCATCTCCTTTAATTGGTGAATTCGGTGCTTTCTTTTTTCCGACTTCAGGCACTAAAGCAGCATCAAATTGAATTTCACCATCAAAAATCATATCCGGATATTTTGAAGACAGAACTTTTACAGCATTTTTAATCTTCTCTGTTGATGGATGTTCAGCACTTCCCTTTGTTGAAAACGACAGCAGCGCAGTCTTTGGTGTATAACAAGTGATGCTTTTATAATTCATCGCTGATGAATATGCAATATCAACCAACTGCTCGCTTGTCGGTTCGGGAATAACTGCACAATCCGAAAATGAATATATGGTATTTCCATCCGGACTAATCATCAAAAAGAAACTTGAAACTGTTTTTATTCCTTCCGGCATTCCGATTATCTGTATTGCAGCTTTTAACACATTTGCTGTTGTTGATAGATTTCCTGCAATACAAATATCTGCACTGTTTTTTCTGACAAGCATTGCAGCATAATTAACCGGATCAAGAATTAATTTTTCCGCTTCTTCAAGAGTCATGCCCTTATGTTTTCTAAGTTCATAAAATGTTGACGCAAAACTTTTTATATCAGGACATTGAGTAGGACTGTTAATATCAATACCTTTTGTAGAAATTCTGTATTCATCAGCAAAGTCTCTTATTTCAAAAGGACCGCCGATTAATATCGGAACAGCCAAACTTTCATCTGCTAAATATCTTGCAGCTTTAAGCACCCGTTCATCTTTCGAGTCCGGAAATACAACTCGTTTCGGATTTCCTTTAATCTTTAATTTACAAGTATCTATTAAATTCATTTTATTTCGCCAATTACCTGGTCTAAATTTTTTCCTTTTTCTGCAATAAGTATCATAATCATCACTATATACAATGCACTGCTTAATCTGTTAAGTGCTCTCATAATATCAGGTCTTAATACTTTTAATGAAGCATCTATATATAAATTTGCTGCAACCAGCTCTGCTTCTCTCACTATCGATCTGAGATAATTTACCAATGCTATCCATTTACCGTGACTTAACTCAGGAACGATATGATCGTAACCTAAATACTTTAACGGATTATGAGATATTTTTCGAATCGAATCATCCGAAAAATCTCCCATAAAAATCGGCTCTATTGTTTCATCCTTAACTTCAGCTTTAAGAACATTACCCATATTGGATCTTATATCAGCAAGAAATCTTTTTATGATTTCAGGTCCGTCATAATTCACAAATTCATTTTGAACAAGAACTGCATAAGAGATCATACTATCCAGCTTGCCTCTGAATGCTATCCTTGGATGATTTTTCGGAACCAGATTGTTTGAATCAAGCCAGGTTAAAACATCCGATTTAGTTTCAATTTTATTATTACATAAACCACAATAAAGAGCATCCGGTCTTTGATCAGAAGTTGTTAACGGATGAACCTTCTTCTCTTTTTTACCATCAGCATTAACATCATTTTTTATAAAAACTTTTCCTTGCTCATCAATATACTTAACTGAAATTTTTCTATCGCTCAGATATTGAGAAGCTGATGGCGTCAGTCTTGTATTATAAGGCAAATGAATTTCAGTGCCCCAGGTAAGACTGAATTTTTCTCTAAGCTCTGTTTCTGTTAAGAATTTATCGTTCATAAAATCCTCAAGCTAAGCAGACCAGTTAGCCGGATAAGTTACATACATAATTTTTGTATAACTCGGTGTACCGAATATTATCTTACTGCCTTTTGGTATATAAAAGATATCACCCTGCTTTCCGGAAAACACCTGCCCGTCAATTGTTATCTCTAATTCGCCTTCTATTACATAATCAACTTCATCGTAAGTTAATTCCCAAGGGAATGAATCTTCTTTTTTCCAGGACATAACCCCAGCGGACATTGGAGAGCCATCCTGATAAGTAATAACATCCAACAGTTTAACATTTTTATCTTTACCAGCATCTTCAAATCTTTTCAGCTTTATCGAATTACCTTTAATTACTTTTAGTCCGTTTGCTGCTTTACCGGAAATATATCCTGAATCAACATTACAAGCTGATATATTTTCCTTCTCAAGATATTTACAAATAATGGATACTAATTCATCTTTGTTGTATTCCGTATTTCCGAGACGTGTAACTATTTTATCTATAATAACAGGAAGTAATTCGGATGTTGAACTGCCGGGAGTTACAACGTTACTAGCAGAAACAGGACTGCAATAATTAAACTTGATATTGTATTTCTGGGCTAAATCTCTGGCTTCTGATGTTATTATAGTATTTTTATCATCTACATAAATGTATTTCAGCCCGTCTTTGTGGCATTCTTTAACGATGTTTGCAGAGATTAATTTTTTCATATTTTTCTCATCTACCTAAATTGATAAAAGTATTTTTAATATTCCTTACTAAGAAATTCTCTCAATTTATCTATCGAACTTTCAGAATAAATTGAGACTTTGAAAATTTCTCCATCTATACCGAAATCTCTAAGGATTTCTTCAACCGCATCAACATCTGCATCCGGTAAATCCGTTTTTGAAATAACACCAACTAATCTTTTTGAATTATAAATCTGAAATAAACCATGCGGCAGTTTTCTTTCAGTTGAGTTTGCCGGATGAACATATATAATGGTATCAATGTCCGACATAGTCTGAATTATCGCTGAATAAAGTCGTGGACTATCAAAATATTCACCCGGAGTATCAACAGTTTTTTCGTTATGATAAACAAGTGCCTGAGTTTTCATAGCCTCATCTTCAATACCCAATAACATATTGAACAGTGATGTTTTACCAACACCGACTCCACCTATTAAAATGAAGTTTGTAAGCTTATCGGTCATTATGTTATCGTCAACTTGCATGGTGTATAGTTTAATAATTTTTCTAATTTATCATTAACCATTTTTAATGCTTCTTCTACTGCTCCGACAGAGCCGTAAATAACAAGTGCACCTGTGAATCTGTCTAAAAATCCTATCTGAACTTCAGCAGCTTTTAACGCAATATCACCTGCTATAATTGCAGTTTCACCCGGAGTTAATGTCATAATACCGATTGCATCAACAGCAGGAACGCCGATTTTTTTACAAAGTTCCTGTCCCGGATGAGCAATTAAATGTGCAAGTGTAACCTGCTTACCGGGAACATACTCCTGAATAATCCTCTCTTTATTTGAAAATATATTATCCTGTTCAGACATTAGTTAATCCTCATCAACACTTCTTTTGCAAGATTCATATAATCCAGAGATCCTTTTGCGCCGGGAAAATACTCCACAACGGTTTTCTCATTATTATAAGCTTCTATAAGTTTGCTGTTAATACTGATTGTGCTGTCAAATAACTGATCGCCGAATTGTTCTTTTAACTGTTTAAAAATCTCTTCAGATAATTTAATTCTTCTGTCAAAATAAGTTGCAAACAATCCAAGCACTTTCAACCTTGAGTTAAAGTAGCGCCTTACTTTGTCAACCAGTTCCAAAGTAATATACAAACCGGATATTGCACTGAACTGCACCTGAGCAGGAATCAAAACATAATCTGATATTGATAATGAATTAAAAACAAGATTGCCCATATTCGGCGGACTATCAAAGAAAATGAAATCATATTCAGAGTTAAAGTAATTCCTTTGAAGCAATTGCTTGTCATCTTCGTCGTTTGCTACTTCCTGATAAAAATCTGATAAAAGTCTTTCAGAGGGAATAACATCAAGATTCTCTGAATATTTCTGAGTATAATTTTTCAGACTTTTATTCTTATCAATAATAAAATCGCAGATAGTAGAAAACTTCTTTTTAGTTTTGTCAAATCCTAAATGAATAGAAGCAGATGCTGCAGAATCAAGATCAACTAGAAGAACTTTTTTCTTCAGCAAAGAGATACAATATGCAAGATTGACTGCACTTGTAGTCTTTCCTACTCCGCCTTTATTATTTAGAATTACAATTAATTTCATTTCTTAATAAAATATTTATTACCTGCCTTTTCAATCAGATTATTATCAATCATTTTCTTAAGCAGTTGTCTTAATTCAGTCTTATCAATACCGGTTTTTTCGGATAATAAATCAATAGTAAGTCCTTTTCCACTTTTAATCAAGTTAAGTATGTTTTCTTCCGGATTCTTTTTCTTACTAACAGATTTCTTCCGGACTGCTTTCTTTTCAGATTTTTCTTTAACAACAGCTTTCTCTAAAGTATTCCCTGAAATAAAAAGATTTACCAAATGATTAGTATCTTCAAAAGGTCTTGCAATTACATTTGACGATATTAATTCTCCGACTCTCATTGCTGCTTCCTTGCCGGCATCTACGGCTGCAATGCAGGAAGCTAAATCTCCTTTAACAACAACAGTAACCAACGCACCGCCAATTCTGAAATGATTAAGCAGTTTTACCTGTGCAGCTTTTACCATTGCATCAGATGCTTCAATTGCACCGATGAAAGATTTAGTTTCTACAAAGCCTAAAGATTCACCAAAAATATTTTCAGTTACATCAGCCATTTATAAAATTATTATTTTACATGTAACTTATAACGAATCGGGTAATCAGCCACTTCAAGCACTGCTTCCTGAAACGCATCACACGCTGCTTTACAAGCTGCCTGTGTTCCGGTTAATAATCCACCCGAATAGTTTGTCTCAGATGGAGGAGCAAACCAGGCTTTTATTTCAACATTTGCTCTTTTCAGTGCAAGATCCAAAGCATAGTTAGCTTCTAACGGCGGTGCAATTAAGTAAGCTAACGAATCACCAGGATTTATACCAGCAACCTTTGATAAATAAGTTCCCGTTCTGGAAATAAGATGCGGGAAAAATGTTATTGTATTATCTTCGTTTGCAGAATACCAGATTGCGTCATTTTTGATATAATGAATAGCTGCATTTAATCCTGCTTCAACTTCACCCGGAGTCGGACCTGATAACATTGCAATTATTTCACCGGATAATTTACCTGAAGCATGTGCTGAACCGGCATAAAACGATTTAGCATAAATAACTTCTACATCAGCCATTTTGGTTGCTTCGTCTATTGCTACATAACAAGCATCATCTATGTCACAAGTAAGAAGACCTAAGCTGCGATGTCCTTGTGGCATGTTTACTTGTGCTGCCAATCCTGCATCAACTGAGGAAATAAGTCTGACAGCCAAAACATTTGCTATAATTTGATCTAATTTTGCCATTGTTCTTCCTGATTTCTTATGAATTATTTGATAATTTAATTCCGCTTGCCTTTGTGGCTAACATCTTCTTTACAAGATCTACAATAACAGCAGATGCTTCAACCGGCGGTGTTCCTTCTTTATGAATATTTGATATAACTGTTCTGTCTGATTCAACGGTTGTGGCAACTGAAGGTTTGTAAATCATATATGAACTCATACTTTCAGATTGACCAAGACCCGGTCTTTCTCCGATCAACAGAACTATTACATCTACACCAAGCAGTTCACCAATTTCATCTTCAACTTTTACTCTTCCGTATTTTACAAAGAATGGTGTACCTACATTTATTCCTGCAGATTCAAATCCTTTTAATAACGGTGGTAAAATTTCATCATAGTTCATTGTAAGTGCATCAGTGCTTAACCCATCAGATAAAACTATTTGCACTTGCGGATTTTTCTTACACTTCTCTTTAATAGTCTGAATTGCTTCTTCACTAAGTCTTCTTCCTAAATCAGGTCTGGTTAAATATTCATCTTTATCCTGAACCTTTGTCTGAACCATAAATAATCCGGTTTTCTTAACCCATTCTTCAGGAACTTCTTTAAAAACCGTATCACGTGAAAGAGAGTGATCAGCAAGGAATCTTAATAGAGTGTTTGTGCGTGGACGCGGACCTGCGTGTCCAACACATACTCTTGCATTTGTCGATTTTCTTATCTCCTTTACCACTTCAGCATTTTTCGCATGATCAAGACCAATCCATACTTTAAATTCATCACCTGCTAAATCAGGTAAAGGTTGATCAGTACTGCAGGCAGCAGCAGTTGAACCAACCTGTCCAGCGCTAACTGTCTGTTTTAATCCAGAGCTATCTTTCTTAATTTCTTTAAGAACAGCTTCAACTAATTGTTCAATTTGTTTATTGTCCATCTTTTACTTCCTTTCTTATGAAAAAATTGACGGATCACCAGCTAACGCTGTTAATTTTCCATCAGCCATTAAACCCATTTTCTCCATCCACTTTTCGAACTCCGGACAAGGACGAAGATTGAGCAATTGTCTTACGGTAGCTGCATCATGATAACTTGTTGTTTGATAATTAAGCATAATATCATCACCCATCGGAACACCCATAACAAAATTACAGCCGGCAGCAACAAGAAGAACAGTTAAATTTTCAATTGTATTCTGATCAGCATTAGCATGATTTGTATAACAAGCATCGGCGCCCATCGGTATTCCGGTTAGTTTACCCATAAAGTGATCTTCTAAGCCTGCACGTGTTATCTGACGACCGTCATATAAATATTCAGGACCAATAAATCCTACCACAGTATTTACCATAAATGGCTTATATCTTTTTGCTAATCCGTAACATCGTGCTTCCAATGTAACCTGATCAGCACCAAAGTGTGCATCAGCTGAAAGCTCAGCACCTTGACCGGTTTCAAAATACATCATATTTGACCCAGCTATCTTGCAATAATGCTTTCCTATTTCATACGCTTCATCAAGCATTGCAACAGAAATTCCAAATTCATTATTACCTTTTTCTGATCCAGCAATACTTTGGAATATCAATCCGGCAGGAGCTCCGTCTTTGATGGCTTTCATCTGATTACTAACGTGAGCCAGAA
>Ga0116185_1001583_pt1 | contig 22467 bp, 26 predicted proteins | sample AD_JPNNA7_MetaG_FD_89754 | JGI IMG/M metagenome (GOLD analysis project Ga0116185, IMG submission 89754) | Active sludge microbial communities of municipal wastewater-treating anaerobic digesters from Japan - AD_JPNNA7_MetaG | ecosystem: Engineered > Bioreactor > Anaerobic > Digestate | place...
AGCCGCGCCCTTGGGCGTCGGCGCTTGAGCGAAGTGTTATGCAGCGCCCTGGTGGCGCGCAACGAAAGGACGAAGATGGTGACGGACGAAGAACTGCAATTGGTTGACCGCTGTGCCAAGGACACGCTGGCCGTAGTGCGCGAACTGCTGGCGCTACGCAAGGACGCCGAGCGTTACCGCTGGCTGTGTGCCAACAACTTTGACAAACCGGGCGCCACGCAGGTGCATACCTGGGTGCAAACCTGGGAGCCACACTCGCAGACCGGCGATCCGACCGAGTGGACCCAGCGCATTCGCGGCGGCGCGCTTGATCGCGTGATTGATGAGGCTATGGAAGCGGCGCTGGCTGTTGGCGCTGCATAACGCCAGGTTAACCGGGCCACAACGGCCCGAACAGGAGTAGGAAGATGGAACAGACATTGCCTGCCGTTGGGGCTCCGGTTGAGTGCTTACGCACTGTGGCGGCCCTGTACGTGGAACCGAAGGGATGCTACGTGGGCGTGCCGGGCGTTGACCCGTGGGACGAGGCCCGCGATGCACGCACCTATGAAGGCCCGCACCCGGTAGTGGCGCACCCGCCATGCCAGCGCTGGGGAAGGTTTTGGCACGGCAGTACGCGCAAGCCTCACCAGTACCTGCTTGGAGCAGACGGCGGGTGCTTTGTGTCTGCGTTGCGCGCCGTGATGCGCTGGGGCGGAGTGCTTGAACACCCGGCGCACAGCAAAGCATGGGATATGTTCGGCCTGCTGAAGCCGACGATGGGCAAAGGCTGGCAACGCAGCGACATGGGCCACCCGAGCAGCGGCTACTGGGTGTGCTACGTGGAGCAGGGCCACTACGGACACACCAGCCGGAAGCCGACATGGCTGCTGGCGAACACATACGGCAAGCCGCCCGAGCTGAACTGGACGAAGGGCGAGCAGCGCTTGCCCGAATGGATGATCGAGCGCTACGGCTACGAGAAGGCTAGGCGCATTGGCGTGGTGGCGATGGTGGGCGGGAAGAACAAGACCGCGATCCGCAACGCCACGCCAATACCTTTCCGCGATGTACTCATTTCGATTGCGAGGATGGCCGCATGAGCCCAGCCAAGACAAATGCCGAACGACAGGCAGACCTTAAGGCGCGGCGAATTGCCGCTGGGTTGGTGCCGGTGACAAACCTATGGGCGCACCAGGAGGATGTGGAAGCGATACGAGAGCACGCGGCAAAGCTGGCTCGCAAGAGGGAACGCAACGCAAAACGCGCTGCGCCATAACGTGGCGGTAACCGGGAGACAAGGGCCGTGACCATGCCTGTAGACGCACCACTGCCGGGAGCCCTTGGCTCTCCGGTTGACTGCCCTGTTAGCCCGCTGCCGGACGAAGGCACGAATGCCTGCGGGCCGCGTGGCACCTACGGCTGCTCTTGCCTGGATCGTGATTCGGTGCAGTGTGCCGCGATCCGCTACGGCATGGACCACTACGGCGAGGCGTGTACATGCCTGTGCCACCATTGGGAAGACGACGATGACGCTTGGTGAACTGCTGAAGGCCAGCCGCAACAGGCTGGGCATGACGCTGGACGAAGTGGCCGACGCCGCTGGGTGCAGTAAGAGCCACTTGCACGGCCTGGAAGGCGACAAGTGCGAGCCCGGTATCGTGATGTGCGCTCGGCTTTCGGTGGCGCTGGGCGTGCCTGTGCAGGCGATGGCCGCAGCCGCGCTGACCGGCGCATTGCAAAACCGTGCCGCGCCACAAGCGGGCTAACGTTCGAGCTAAGCGGGGACCAACACGATGAACAGTAATGCAGACACGCCAGCGGCCGTTGGGCCTCCGGTTGAGCGAGGGGTTAGGCCCGCTGTGGCCGAAGCGCACCCATGATGGAGAACCACATGCAGATGACCGCCGACGAGCAACACCGAGTAGAGACATTCGCGCCGCTGGCGCCCGGCCACCACGCCGACCCGCTGCTGGCTGCGCGTGGCGCACGCTACGGGGCCTTTGCCGACAACGCCAGCATCTCGCAGGCGCTGAAAGCGCAGATGCGGCAGACGCCGAAGTGGGGCGCGCTGGACCCGGACATGAAGGAGGCGCTGGAAATGGTGGCGCACAAGATCAGCCGCATCCTGGCCGGCGACCCGCACTATGACGATTCGTGGGTAGACATTGCCGGCTATGCCACTCGGGTGGCGGACAGGCTGCGGGCCTAACGTTCGAGCAAAGCAGGAGCCAACAGCATGAACAACGACACCGAAGCGAACGTCACTGAACCTGTTGGCGCTCTGCTTGTGCGAGGGGTTAGGCCCGCCGTGCCGAAGCGCGGACTGGTGGAGCGCCTACGCGACGACAACGCTGGTGCTGGCGACCTGGGCGACTTGGCATATGAAGCCGCCGACGAGCTAGTGCGCCTGCACGGCCAAATGGAAACGCTGGGCCGCTGGATCGTCGAAGCGCTGAAGGTGCTGGACACCATAGACCCCGACGACACGGAAGAAAGCGAGCGGCTGATGACACTCATCAAGGGCGGAGAGATGCTCTCCATGTCCGCGCTGGCGCCGCAGATGTGGGCCAGGGCACGCAAGAACGCCGGCAAGGGGCCGACGTGCAACGTGCTGCGGCCCTGGGAACAGCCCGAGTGAGCAGCGGGCCTAACGTTCGAGCACACCCGGGCCGTTAGGCCTCGGGATGGTGCGAGGGGTTAGGCGTCTTGGTGGATGAACGCGAGGAGCGACGAATGCTGAACATGCTGAAAGACCCGGCGAAGCGCGCAGAGTGGGTGTACGGCCAGCCGATGGCCCCGTGCCCGGCCTGCGGCAGCTACAACATGAAGCCGCAGATGCCGATTGCGATGGAGACAACCGGCAACGAGACGGCGCCGCAGCTTGTGGGCAAGTGGGCACGAGCCACCAAGGCCGGCGCTACACCGCTGCAAGGCCCGGCTTACTACGCCTGCTGGGACTGCTTCCACAAGGGGCCGGCCGTGGACTGCACCGGGCGCACCAGCGAGGACTGCCGCGCTGACCGCGCACTGAATGCGGAGATGAAGCGGCTGTGGAACGCGCAGACGCCTAACAGGTAGATATGCCGAAGTTGCAAAGTAAGTTCAGGCGCAAGAAGGCCCACCCAGCCAACGCCTGGAAGCGACTGCCGCCAGAGCAGGGCGCCGCGGTGCTCCGCGAAAGGCGCCAGCGACGCGATGCCGCGCGCATGGCCGGGCCAGCACCAGCCTACCCGCCAGAGCGTCGCCCGGGCCAGTACGCGGGCTACATCGAGATCCACGACGCCATCAATGGCTGGACCATCCGGCGTGACCTGGCAGTGCCCGGCGACCGCGGCCAGCGGCGGGCGAGGGTGGACAGCTGGGCCATGGTGCACGACGGCCAGACCCAGGCCACGGGCGGATGGCATGCGCTGTTCCGGTTCCTGGTGTCCAAGGTGCTGCCGGTGCCGATGTCTCTGCGCGCCTTCGCGACGCTGGAGCCATAGGCTTGACCATGGCCGCGGGTGCGCTACACTTCGCGCCACACGAAAAACGTGTGGCCTACGCGGGGCTGCGGCGCTCGCGGTGGAATCTGAGCCTGAATGCAGGCGATCCTTCGGGACATTCAGCTAGGCCGCCGCATCCGTGAAAACCTTTGAAGCCTGCCACGCGCAGGCTTCGTCGTTTCGGCCGGCACCTTCTCGCTTTCGCAACGATCTCTGGATCATCGAAGGTTTGCCGGCCACCTACTCACCGAAGCCTGTGCAGGGTGGGCTCATGCCCAAGTCACCAGGCACCTTCACGCATGGGCGTGCTGCCGGTGTCGCAGCTGCAAACCGAAGGACGCACGACGGCGCCCAGCCGTGAGGGTCAAGCGCCCTGGGCGCAGGGTCGGGGCATCCCGGCCGCCCTCAACCCCCACTGCCCATTCGGCCATCCTCGCGCGCCAGCGCACGGCCACGGGCTCCGCAAGCTGCGTGTGCAAGGAACTGCAGCAGCTGGCCGACGCGAACCGAACAAGTCCCCCGCGGTTCTCCCGGGCACGACGGCGGGCGGCTCGCACCACGAAGGAACCACCATGAACCTGCAAGACGTGAAGGCCGCCTACCTGGCCCGCCACTGGGCCAGCCTGGACGACAGCGCGCGCGACCACGTGCACAAGTTCGTGGAGTTCCTGGAAGCCGCCCTGGCCGCGCTGGATCCGGCGCCCGCCGCGGAAGCTGAAGCCAGCGCCATGCCGGCCGTGGTGGCCGCCGTGACCGAAGATCCGGCCCCGCCCGTGGTGGCCGAAGCCCCGCCGGAAGCCCCGGCCGTCGACCCGGCCCCGGAAGCCGCACCGGCTGAAGCCCAGGCCGCCCCCGAGACCACGCTGCCCGCGGATCCTCCCGCCGCCTGAGCCTGGCCATGGGCCGCCCGTCCAAGTTGTCCGATTCGTCCTGGTCCCGCCTGGAAAGGCTGGCCCTGGAAGGCGAAAGCCAATCAGACCTGGCGCGCGATTTCAAGGTCAGCAAGGCCACGGTAAGCAAGCGGCTGAAACTGGTCAAGCCGCAAGACGATCAGGCGCCCGTGCGGGCAAGTCGCGCATCGAAGGACGCTGGCGCTGGCTTCGTGTACGTCATCTTCATCGATGCCGGTGGCGAAAGGTTCTTCAAGATCGGGTCTTCTGGCGACCTGATGAAGCGGGTTGCGACACACCAGTGCTCGTCCCCGTTCGAAGTCTCCGTCGCCCTTTCCTATTTCGTCAGGGACATGGCGGCGGAAGAGCGCCATCATCACCAGTGCTTCGCTGCGAAGAAAATCCGAGGCGAGTGGTTCAAGCTGGACTGCGAAGACTTGCAGCGAATCGCGGCTCGCGCGCTGCTGCTGAAGGCTTGAGCCGTGGGACGCAAGTCGAAACTGACCGATGCCCAATGGGCCGAGGTCGAGCGCCGACTTCTGGCCGGCGAGAAGCGGGACCACTTAGCGCGAGAGTTCAAGGTTTCTGGGCCGGCGATCACGCAGCGATGCGGGAAGCGGTTAGTTACGGTGAAAGCCGTGGCGAATCAATTGGTTAGCGCGGAAGTTTCGCTCCGTAAGTTACCAATAGCTGACCAAGTTCAGGCCCTGAACCTAGCCGATGAACTCCGGTCGATCAGCACGCACCTGGCCGGCGCCGCCCGCTACGGCGCGGCCACTGCGCACCGACTGGCCGGCATCGCGAACGGCAAGGTTGCCGAGGTGGACGACGCGGCCCCATTGACCGCTGAAGGCGTGGAAGCCCTGAAAGGTGTGGCTGTGCTGACGAAGTTGGCCAACGACAGTGCCGTCATCGGCCTGAACCTGCTGGCTGCCAACAAGGACAGCGCAAAGCGCGCAGAGATCGCCGAAGTCCCGGACGGCCTGGGCCACTTCTACGGCGAAGGTGCCAGCCTCCCTTAACCCGGCGCTCCGCGACTTCTGGCTGGCGCCCGCACGCAACCGCGTGCTCTACGGCGGCCGGGCATCTTCGAAGTCCTGGGACGCGGCGGGCTTCGCGACGTTCCTGGCCAACAAGTACCGGCTGCGCGTGCTCTGCGTGCGGCAGTTCCAGAACCGCATCGCCGAGTCGGTCTATTCGCTGCTGAAGGTCCAGATCGAGCGCTTTGGCCTGGGCGGCAGATTCGACATCCAGCGGGACAAGATCCTGAACGATGTCACCGGCAGCGAATTCCTGTTCTACGGTCTGTGGCGGTCGATCGATGAAATCAAGTCGATGGAGGGCATCGACATCCTCTGGATCGAAGAGGCCCACAACCTGACCGAAGAGCAGTGGAAGGTCCTGGAGCCGACGATCCGCAAGGCGCACTCGCAGATCTGGGTGGTCTTCAACCCGAAGCTGGCCACAGACTTCGCCTACAAGCGCTTCGTGACCGACCCGCCACCGAACACGGTGGTTCGGAAGATCAACCACGACGAGAACCCGTTTCTGTCGGACACGATGCGGGCGATCATCGACGCCGCGCGCCTGGCCGACCCGGAAGACTATGACCACGTCTACGGCGGCAACCCGCTGCAGGACGACGATGCCGTCATCATCAAGCGGTCGTGGATCATGGCCGCGGTGGACGCCCACAAGAAGCTGGGCATGCAGCCGGTGGGCCGCAAGCGCATTGGCTTCGACGTGGCCGACTCTGGCGTCGACAAGTGCGCCGCGGTCTACGTTCACGGGCCGCTGGTGTCATGGGCCGACCTGTGGAAGGGCGCCGAAGACGAACTGCTGAAGTCCTGCACGCGGGTCTGGACAGCTGCGCGTGAGCGCGAAGCGTCGATCACCTACGACTCGATCGGCGTGGGTGCAGCGTGCGGTGCCAAGTTCGGCGAGTTGAACAAGGCCGTCGGCGGCCGCGTGGCCTACACGAAGTTCAACGCCGGCGGCGCGATCTTCAGGCCCGAGGCGGTCTACAGCGCCGGCACCAAGAACAAGGACATGTTCAGCAACATCAAGGCGCAGGCCTGGTGGCTGTTGGCCGACCGATTCCGCGACACCTACAACGCGGTCACGAAGGGCGAGAGCTTCGACCACGCGGACCTGATCAGCTTGGACAGCAACATGCCGAACCTGTCGGCGCTGATCGATGAGCTCGCGACCCCGCTGCGCGACTACGACAACGCGGGCCGGGTCAAGGTCGAGAGCAAGAAAGACTTGGAGAAGCGCGAGATCCCGTCGCCGAACCTGGCCGACGCCCTTGTGATGGCTTTCGCGCCCGGCGTGGAGCCGCTGCGCATCAACCCCGCCATGCTTGCGCGGGCATAGGAACCGACCATGGCAGACAACAGCACGCTGCCGGCCGACGGCGACCAGATCCGCGACATCGACCGCGGTGGCGTCAAGACCCAGGTGGTCCAGATCGACGTGGGCGGCGCCGCGGGCGAAGTCCTGGCGTCCGCATCGAACCCAGTACCGGTGTCTGCCACCGCGCTGCCGCTGCCCGCGGGTGCTGCAACCGCTGCAGGCCAGGCCGACATCGTCGCGGCCATCAATGCCAACGGCGGCGGCGGTGGTGGTGGCGGCGGATCGGTCACGGTCTCCAACTTCCCGGCGACCCAGCCGGTCAGTGCGGCGGCGCTCCCACTGCCAGCTGGTGCGGCAACGGCTGCCGGCGTGGCCGCGGTGGTCACTGCGCTGGGCTCTCCCATGCAGGCCGGCGGCGCGGTCAGCATCACGGGCACCGCGGCGGTCAGCGTGGCGTCGCTGCCCCTGCCTTCTGGCGCGGCGACCGCGGCCGGCGTCGCGGCTGTCGTCACGGCCCTGGGCTCGCCGCTCCAGGCGGGCGGCACCGTGGCCCTGGACGGCGCCACGCTCACGGCGCTGGAGAACATCAACGCCACGGTGACCGGCACGGTGGCCCTGGACGCGCCTTCGCTGGCGGCCCTGGAGAACACCAACGTCACCCTGGCCGGCCTGACCTACCCGGCGAGCACGAACAACAGCAGCGCCGCGCAACTGCTGCCGGGCACGCCTTTCGTGGGCTTGATCGAGACCATCCAGAACCAGCAGGCGGCCCAGATCGAAGTGGTCTGCGATCAGCCGTACCGCGTCACGGTCAACCAATACATCGACGCCGGCGGCACAAAGCGCACGTCTTCGGATGTCTTCACCCGGGCCGCGCGCACGCCGCTGTCGGTGAACGTCACGCTGCCGGGGAACTACTTCAACGCGGTGGTGGAAAACCTGGGCAATTCGACCACGGTCGGCTTCGCCCTGGACACCACCTTCGGGATCATGGACTCCGCGCCGCGGAGCGTGGGCCGCAAGGTGCAAGACGAGTCCATGCCGGTCGCGCTGTCGGCGGAAGACTCCGACACGCTGCTGGCCATCCAGCAGGCCCTGGGCCCACTCCTGAGCGCCCGCGGCGCTTCGGGCGAGCTCCGCGTCACGCTGCTGGGCGGCACCGTGGCCACCGTCACCACGGTGACGACTGTCAGCACCGTGACCACCGTCGGCACTGTGACCACGGTCGGCACGGTCTCCGCACTGACCAACCAGGTCAGCATGGGCGGCTACGGCGCGAACAACCAGATCCCGGCGCTCATGAACGGTGCGGCCGCCTCCAACATCGACCGCATGGTGGGATAAGAACATGGCCACACAGAACAACAAGCCTCTGCTGCACCGCAAGGAATGGCAGTTCCAGACGCCGGCCCCGGTGGCATCGGCTGCGGCCATGTTCTTCTGCGTCGACCCGGAGCAACGCAACAACCTGGCGCTCTACGTCACGTCGGCGACGGTGCAGTACCTGTACCACCACGACGAAGACGCCTTCGTGCAGATCCCCAGCGGCGCGCTGGCGGGCGCCTTCGGCGCTGGCGCCTGCGGCACGGTCGCGCGCTGGTCGAACACCGTCACCGCCAACGGCGGCAGCACCACGGCCGCCACCACGGCGGCCGCGATCACCGGTCTGTGCATCGGCCGCACGGTGCGGTTCCTGACCGGCCTGAACGCCGGCGTGGAAGCCACGATCACCGGCGCGATCATCAACATCGGCGGCACCAGCACCATCCAGTTCGCGGCGCTGGGCTCTGCGGTGGCCAACACCGACACGTTCATCGTGGACACCGGCACGGCCTACGTCATGAACGCCGGCACGATCGCCGCGGGCATCTGGCGCAGCTACGACTTCCTGACCGGCACCTGGACTTCGCTGACCACCACGAACCTGCCGGCCACCTGGGGCACCGATGGCGCCCTGGTGGCCACGCCTTCGGGGGATGTCCTGGCCAGCGGCACGGCCACCAGCGGCAGCACGACGACCCTGGTCAACAGCGGCAAAAGCTGGGCCACCAACCAGTGGGCGAACTTCCGCGTTCGCATCACCGCGGGCACCGGCAAGGGCCAGGTCGCCAGCATCACGACCAACACCGGCACCACGCTGACTTTGCCCACGCTGGGCACCGCGCTGGACGCCACCAGCCAGTACGTCATCGAAGGGAATGACGACTACCTGTACTTGCTGGGCAACAACGCGGTGACGATGTACCGCTTCAGCCGCAGCGCAAACGCCTGGACCGTGCTGGCGCCCACCACCGCGCGCGCTGCCGCTCCGGTGGCCGGCATGACAGCCGACTGGGTCGGCCAGACTGGTGACGCGAACTGGGCGCTGGAAACGGCGGTGCAGGACGGCCGCTACATCTACAGCTTCCGCGGTGGTGCGGCCGGCACGCTGGACCGCTACGACATCGCCGGCGGCACGGCTGGCGCGGGCGCGTGGGCGAACATCGCCTACCCGGGCCTGCAGGAGACCTTCACCACCGGCACGTCTTCCGCCCGGTCCGGCCGCTACATCTACCTGCGCAAGGACGGCACGAATCGGTATTTCAAGTTCAGCGTGCGCGGCGGCTACCTGGAGCCCCTGAGCACCAACCTGTTCGCCGACGGCGCGGGCGTGCTGGGGAGGAAGATCTGGGTCAAGGACTACGACGGCACCGGCGTCCTGAAGTGGCTCTACGCACTGCGCAACTCCGGCACCGAGCTCCACCGCTTGCCGCTCTTCTGATCGCGATGCTGCTGCTTCTGTTTCGGCGCGCAGTACGCCGTGTGAACCGCGGGCGCATCGCGCTGGCCGACGCAGCGCTGTGGGCTGTCGCTGTCGCCGACGCGCCGGTGGCCGCGCTGGCGCTGTCCGATGCGGCGATCAACGGCCTGGCCGTCGGTGACGCCCCGTGAAGACCTACGTTGTCGGCACAGCGGTGCGGCTCTCTGCCGATCTCACGCTGCTGGCCACCGGCGCACTGACGGACGCAACCATGACCATCAAAGTCAAGACGCCGGACGGCACGGTCACGGCGCTGACAGCCACGCGCGACGCGGCCGGCAAGTTCCACGCGGACTACCTGACCGCGATGCTGGGCCTGCACCGATACGAAGCCATCGCCACGGGCGCGGCCCAGGCCGCAGCTGTCGGCCAGTTTCTGGTGACCCAGGCGGTCTTCTGACATGCTGAAGCGTCTTCGTTCATGGGTTGCCCGGCTGATCACGCCGGCGCCGACCCCGGCCCAGGCTGCGGCGCCGAAGGAAGCGCCGCGGCGCAAGCGCGTCAGCGAAACCGCGCTGGCCTACGCCGGCGCACAGAAGGCCCCGCTGACGCCGTTCGGCGCCACGCTGCCGAAGGCCCAGACCGCCTTCAAGCTGCCGAGTGTTCCCAAGGGCGTGATCTCGAAGGAAGCCCAGATGGCCGCGGACAGCGCGCCGTCGGACCTGTTCGGCTGGGCCGTCAATGACGCCCTGAGCGAAGGACTCTTCTTCCCCGGCTACCCGTATCTGAGCGAGCTCACGCAGCGCGCCGAGTACCGCCGGCCGGCCGAGATGCTGGCGCAGAACATGACGCGCAAGTGGATCCGGTTCCAGGCCACGGGCGACGATGCCGAAGCGAAGGCCGACAAGATCAAGGCCATCGAAGCCGAGTTCAAGCGCATCAATGCGCGCGAGGTCTTCAAGAAGGCGCTGGAGTTGGACGGCTTCTTCGGACGCGCGCAGGTCTTCATCGACTGCGGCAACGAGGACGACGACGGCGAACTGAAGGTGCAGCTGTCGCAGAGCGCCGACAAGATCACGAAGGGCATGCTGCAGCGCCTGCAGGTGGTGGAACCGCTCTGGACCTACCCGGACAAGTACAACACCACGAACCCGCTGCGCGACGACTTCTACCGCCCGCAGTCGTGGTTCATCATGGGCCGCCAGGTGCACGCCTCGCGCCTGCTGACCATCGTCAGCCGACCGGTGCCGGACATGCTGAAGCCGGCCTACATCTTCGGCGGCCTGAGCCTGTCGCAGCTGGCGAAGCCCTACGTGGACAACTGGCTGCGCACGCGCCAGTCGGTGTCGGACCTGCTGGCCGCTTTCAACGTCTTCGTGCTGAAGACGAACATGGCCGCCACGCTGTCGGGCGACGAGGACGACAACCTTTTCACGCGCCTGGACCTGTTCAACAGGCTGCGAGACAACCGCGGCGTCTTCGCGCTGGACCAAGATACCGAAGACTTCCAGAACGTCAGCGCGCCCCTGAGCGGCCTGGACCACCTGCAGGCCCAGGCCCAGGAGCACATGAGCGCCGTGACCGGCATCCCGCTGGTGGTGCTGCTGGGCATCACGCCTTCGGGCCTGAACGCCAGCAGCGAAGGCGAGCTCCGCGCCTTCTGGGATTGGATCGAAGCGCAGCAGGAAAGCCACCTGCGGCCGCCGCTGACCAAGGTGCTGAACATCGTGCAGCTGTCCCTGTTCGGCGAAGTGGATCCTGAGATCACCTTCACCTTCGTGCCGCTGGGCGACAAGAGCGAGACCGACAAGGCCGCGGTGCGCAAGACCAACGCCGACACCGCGGCGGTGCTGATCGACAAGGGCGTGATCGACGCCGAGGAAGAGCGCGAGCGCCTGGCGCGCGAGGAAGAAAGCCTGTACGCCGGCCTGGACCTGACCAAGGTCATCGAGCCGCCGGCGCAGCCCGGGATGCCCGGTATGCCTGGAGAGCCTGGCGGCGAGGAAGATCAGGCTGACCTGGCCGCGATGATGGCCGGCCAGCCCGGTGGTGCGCCTGGCCAGCCGCCCGCGCAACCCGCGCCGCCGGCGCAGCCTGGAACGAAGCCGCCGCTGCAGTGAAGGAACACCGCAGTTCAGGCGAGATCGCGGCCGAGATTGCCGCCTCGCTCATGTGGGGTCCGAAGCCCCGGATCGAGATCGCCGAAGCCGTGGGCTTCACCGCGAAGCGCACCGCCGCGCTTGCCAAGTACCTGCAGCAGTTTCGCGACTCCGGCTGCATCTACGTCCACGGGTACACAGACCGCGGCCGCGAGATCTTCGGCTGGCAGCCAAAGCCTTTCGCGTTGCCTGACGCGGTGCGCACGGAGAAGGAAAAGCCGGCGAAGAAATCCCCCGGCACCTTGCGCGTCACGGTGGGCGGCGTGGAGATGTCGCTGACCGAAGCCGCCAAGGCTCTGGGCATGCGTCGCGGCACGGTGGAGTATCGATACCGGCACAAACTGCCGATGTTTGCTGGCGACTTGAGAAGGTGCCAACAGCCGCCGGCGTGAAGCGCCGGCCCATGCCGCCCGGCACGCTGGCGCCCGTCCGGCCCAGCGCAGCGATCGAAGCCCTGTACCGCAAGCGGCTGCAGGCGCTGATCGACGAGATGCACGCCAGCCTGCTGTGGTGGATCGGCGCGACCTACAAGGCGAAGCCGCCGGAGATGGCCCAGGACAAGAGCCCGGCCGCCACGCTCCAGGAAGCCGTCGACAAGTTGCGGCGCCGCTGGGAAAAGCGCTTCGATGAAGCCGCGCCGCGGCTGGGCAAGTGGTTTGCGCTGTCGGTGATGCAACGCAGCGACCGGGCCCTGGAAGAGATCCTTCGCGAAGCCGGTCTGAGCGTGCGCTTCCAGATGCCGCGCGCAGCGAACGATGTCCTGCAGGCCACGACGGCCGAGAACGTGTCGCTGATCAAGAGCATCGCCCAGCAGCACCTGACCCAGGTCGAAGGCCTGGTGATGCGCAGCGTGCAACAGGGCCGCGATGTCGGCGGCCTGGCGAAGGAACTGGAAGCGCGCTACGAGATCACCCGGCGCCGCGCTGAATTGATAGCCAGGACCGAATCCAACAAGGCCACCGCAATGATCCAGCGCGTGCGCCAGCAGTCCGTGGGCATCACGCACGCCGTCTGGGTGCACTCCCGCGGAAGCACGCACAAGCGGCCGTCCCACGTGAAGGCCGGCGAAGACAAGGTGGTCTTCGAAGTTGCCAAAGGCTGGTTTGACCCGGACGAAGGCGAATACATCTGGCCAGGCACCTTGATTAACTGCAAGTGCTTCAGCCGGCCCGTGCTACCGAAAGCGAAAACCGCATGACCCTGTCCCGCCTGGTGCCACCGCAGCGCTTGAAGCCGGTGGCCGGGGCAGTGGTGCGCCTGGCGCTGGACGACTGGAAGGAAGGCGACCACCCGCGAGCCGAGAACGGCCAGTTCGGATCCGGCGGCGGGTCGGCGGCAACGAAACCGGCTACGAAGCCGACCACGGCCGAAGGAAAGATCCGCGCCGCGTGGTCTGGCAATGGCGCGGCCATCGGCAAGGCCCACCCGGTGACCGTTGAGCACAACGGCAAGACGGTCAATTTCATGGCCCGGCAGGACTCGCTTTCCAATGGCAAGACGCCGGCGCCGTTGCATTTGTCGATCGTCAAGCGTGGCCGGATGCTGAAGGACTCCCCGGAGACCTGGATCCGCGTGGGCTACAAACTGAACAGCAAGGACCAGCTGCTGCCGGAAGGTATCCCGCAGGAACTGACGGACGAAGAGGCAGAGAAGTTCAATTCCAACTTCAAGCCTGAAAAGAGCGGCGGCACCGACGCCAAGATTAAGGCGCTCTTCAGCAAGTCGCTGGGCATGAAGCGCGCCGACATGCCGCAGATCCCAAAGCGGTACCAGGCCGAGTTCCTGAAGGAGCTTGATGCCGACACTCCGGTGCGCCACGAAGTGGTCAAGGCCGAATCGCTCAAGCCGACGCAGGAAGACTACAAGGCCGACACCATCAAGCAGATGGTCGAAGCCGGCGTCGACCCGAACAAGGGCAGCATCGTGGTGTCCAGCGACGGCTACGTGCTGGATGGGCACCACCGCTGGGCCGCCTCTGCCCTGAACGGCCAAAGCATCAATGCCATCAAGGTCGGCCTGCCGATCCGTCGCCTGCTGTACGCCGCGGAGCAATTCAACCAGCGGCACGGCGTCGAACGCCGCTACGCCGACGAAGTGAAGGCCGCGGCCGACGCCTGGGTGGAAGCCGATCATCCGCGGTCTGAAAACGGCCAATTCGGCAGCGGCGGCGCTGGCGCGACCAGTCCGTCATTCAGCGGCGCGCCGCAAGTGCACCCGCCGCCGGCCAGCGCGCAAGCCCAGGCGATCACGCAAGCGCCAGGCGCCCAGGCTTTCATGTCGCAAGGCCTTTACAACGAAGCCAGGCGCGCGATCGCGCTCTACTCGAAGGAAGAGGAAGCCAGCGCGCCCCTGACCCAGGCCGAACGCGACAAGGCCGTCAAGGACCTGGCTGGCCACCTGGCCGCGGCCCATGCAGCGAAGCCGGAATACGACTCCAAGCTGACCGACATCGGCAAGAAGATCGGCGCCGAAGTGATGCTGGCCAAGGTCAAGGGTGGCGAACGGCTGCTGGAGAAGCACACCCGGGACAACGCCGGCAACCCGGCGGAAATGAAGGACCTGGTGCGCGGTTCGCTGATCGTCAAGAACCTGGACGAAGTAGGCCCGGCCCTGGCCGAGATCGAGAAGCACTTCAAGGTGGCCCGCGTCAAGGACCGCTTCGCGAAGCCGACGAATGCCGGCTACAGCGATCTGCTGATCAACGTGAACCTGCCGGGCGGCATCCAGGGCGAAGTGCAGATCCACATTCCGCAGATGCTGGCCGCCAAGAACGATCTGGGCCACGCGCTCTACGAAATCGAACGCAAGCTGCCGGTGGGCACGCCGCTGCAGGAGCAGCTGGCGGAACTGCAGACCCGTGTGTACGGGTCCGCGCGATCAGCAGCGAATCAGGTGCTGGAATCGGCCCGGTCGAAGCGGTTGACGCCGGAGAACAGCCAGGCGGCGAATTCCTCGCGCGACAAGTCGTCGCCGTCGCGGCCGGCTTTGGACGCATTGCCGTATGGCCTGCCGTCCAGCGACCCGCGCTTTTCAAACGCGAAGCAAGTTCGATCGGGGAGCATCACGACGGGGATGCTGTCCACGTCGAGGAATCGAGATCCTTCGGGCACTTCGGACAGTTTCATCGGGGCTTCTCCTTTCCCCTCAATTCTACCGCTGGCGCAGGACGAAGAGCATTGGATCACCGTCAACGGCGGCGAAGGCAAGGGCACGCCGCTGCTGATCTCCGGCGGTGGCGTGGTGGTGGGCGGCGCCGGCGGCAACCTGAACGGCAAGGTGCTGGACCCAAAGTCCAAGAGCGCACCGCGCGCCTCGGAGCCCAGCAAGGCCAGCAAGTCGGCCGACATCGCGAAGGCGCTGCAGAACCGCAACCGCTCCAGCGCCGCCAGCGTGGCGCAGATGAACCGCATCGCGGCGAACCCGAACCCGCGCCTGATGATGGCCGCGCCGACCATGAACGACGGCGCCCCGGTGGTGACCGACCTGGAAGGCAAGGGCATCGCGAAGCTGACCGGGCACCGCGACTGGGTGGTGACCGGCAAGCGCGAGATCGCTGTCCGCTACGCGGTGGTGGAGGCCGACCAGCTGGCCGCATCGAACCGCGCCGACGGCACCAAGAACGACGACTACGCCAAGAACCCGGACAAGCTGGTGGCGATCAACAACGGCCGCACGGCCGCGATGATCGAGGCCTACTCGCGCGGCACGGCTGACGCCTACAAGGACGCAATCGCCAAGGCCGAGCGCGTGCACGGCATCAAGGGCAAGGACATCAAGGCCATGAAAGCCCCGGTCCTGGTGCGTGTGATGGACGCGGCCGACGTGGACGAACACATCGGCGACGAGAGCAACAGCGGCATGACTTTGAGCCTGTCAGCCGTGGAGCAGGCGCAGAACGACGCGGCCCGCTTCGACCCGTCAGCCATCGAGTACAACGACGACGGCGCACCGACCGACGCCAGCGTGAAAGGCTTCATCAACGCGATGCCCGAGGCCGAACGGCAAAGCCTGGCGCCCAATGGCCGCCCGACGAAGCAGGCCATCGACCGCATGCTGGCGGCCACGTTCCATGCAGCCTACGGCGACAGTGAGCTTGTCGGCCTCATGGCCCAGGCCACCGACCCGGAGTCGCGCAACCTGATCAGCGGCATGAGCAAGGCCGCTGGCCCCATGGCGAAACTGAAGGACGCGGGCGAACTGGACATCCGAGAACTTGTGACCGGTGCCGCGAAGCAGATCATCAACGCGGTGCGCTCCGGCGTGTCGATCAAGAAGTTCCTGAAGCAGGGCGACCTGTTGACGAACAGCGCCGAAGACCAGATCGCAGCCCTGTTCGCCGAGAACGCGCGCAGCGCCAAGGCCATCGGCGAGCGCCTGAGCGCCGCGGCGAACTTCGCCTATGAAGAGTCGCAGAAGGGCGGGACCGATATGTTCGGCGAAGCCATCCCCCAGGCCTCGCGCACCGACGTGCTGGAGAACTTGCATGCTCAGCCCTGACGCGAAGGCCATCTGGAAGAGCAAAGCCGGCGCAAGCCTCATGGCCGCCATGCTTGGCGAGCAAGAGCCGGACGACGAAGCGAAGAAGGCGGCCGCGGAGCTCGCGCGCCTGTCTGCGCCGGCGCCGGACCTGGCCAGCGACGAAGCCCTGGTGATCCGCCCCCGCGTGCCGGGCCTGGCCTTCGACAAGGCCAGCGTGCGCAGCTTCGACGTGGACGGCCGGCTGCGCGTGGAACTGACCAACATCAGCAAGGCCACGGTCAACGGCTACCTGGGCAGCGAGATCCCGGGCGGCGAAGAACTGGGCCTGGATCCGCGCCGGATCTACCAGCTGCTGCGCGACCCGCAGGAACTGGAAGCGGCCGCGGACACCTTCAACAGCATCCCGGTCCTGAGCGAGCACCGGCCGGTCTCTGCCGACGATCACCAGCCCGACCTGGTGGTGGGCAGCACCGGCACCGACGCAGTCTTCGAAGCCCCCTACCTGAAGAACAGCCTGGTGGTCTGGGCCGCGGATGCCATCAAGGGCATCGAGAACGGCGAGCAGCGCGAACTGTCGTGCGCCTATCGCTACACCCCGGTCATGGAGCCGGGAACCTATCAAGGCGACCGTTACGACGGCCGCATGACCTCCATCGTGGGAAACCACGTGGCGCTCGTCCAAACAGGGCGAGCAGGCCCCGACGTCGTCGTGGGCGATTCTCAACTCACCAAGGACCAAACGATGAAGAGCAAGCCCCTTTCCCGGCATGCGACGATGGCGAAGGGGGCCCTGGTCGGCCTCGTGATGCCACGCCTCGCGGTCGACCAGAAGATCGACTTCAACGCTCTCCTGACCGGCGTCACGGCCGCGAACTGGAAGAGCAAGAAGACCGACATCGCGAAGGCCATCCGCCCCAAGCTGGCCGCGGACGCCGACATCGCCGACGTGGCCAAGTTGCTGGACGCTTTCGACCCGGGCACCCCGGGCATGGAAGACGCGCCGCCGGCCGCACCGGACAACAACGAGATGCTGGACGCGGTCGACGCCGACCCGACCGAAGAGATCCTGGCCATGCTTCGCGGCAAGGTCAGCGATGAGGACCTGGCGGCGGTCGCAGCGAAGCTGCAGTCGCTCCTGGCCCCGGCCGCCGACGAATTCCCGCCGACGCCTCCCGACACCCCGATCGACAACCCCGCCGACCCCATGGCGGAAAAGAAGGAGCCTCCTGCCATGGACGCTGTGAACAAGCTGGTCGCTGCGGCGATCGAAAAGCAAAAGGCCGAAGCGCGCGACGCCGCCGAAGCCCGTGAAGCCGTGCGCCCCTTCGTGGGCAGCGTGGCCGTCGCGCTGGACAGCGGCGAGGCGATCTATCGCGCCGCCCTGACCATGCTGGGCGTGAAGCACGAAGGTGTGCACGCCAGCGCGCTGCGCGCAGTGCTGGATGCGCAGCAGAAGCCCGGCACGACCCGCAGCACGCTCGCCCAGGACGCCGCCCCGAACGGCGAATTCCTGACGCGCTTCCCCGAACTGGCCAACAAGTAAGCAGGAGCCACATCCATGTTCCCTACCCAAGTCAATGGTGTGCAAGCGCCGGCCGTCGCCGGTGACTTCGCCGACAAGAACCCCCGCTCTTCCGTGATGGCGGGCCCTGGCGCGCTGGTGGCTGGCGCTGCCGGCGTCACCGTGGGCCGCTTCGCCTGGTGGGACAACGCGAACCAGTCGAAGGTCAGCAACACGGGTTTCGGCCCGGTGGCGGGCTTCGTGGCTCGCGTCCAGCAGGCGCTGATCACGGCCTTCCTGGCCGAAGGCTCCAACGTCATCCCCGCGGGCCATCCGCTGACCCTGCACAGCGCTGGCGCCTTCTGGGTCCAGAACGACGGCAGCGGTGAAGCGCTGGTGGGCCAGAAGGCCTACGCGAACTACGCCGACGGCAAGGTCAGCTTTGCCGCGGCCGGCGCGCCGGCCACGGCCAGCGGCACCGCGTCCAGCATCGCTGCCGCGACCGCCATCAGCATGACCGGCTCGATCACCGGCAACGTGCTGACGATCACCGCGGTGTCCACCGGCACCATGGTCCCGGGCGCGATCCTGACCGGCTCTGGCGTGGCCACCGGCACCCAGGCCACCGCGCAGTTGACCGGCACGGCCGGCGGCATCGGCACCTACCTGGTCAACATCCCCGACCAGGCGGTGGCGTCCACCACCATCGGCGGCACCTACGGCACGCTGACCGTCGGCGGCACCGTCACCGGCGCTTTCGGCGTGGGCAACACCCTGAGCGGTTCCGGCGTCACGGCCGGCACCACGATCTGGGGCCTGGGCACGGGCACCGGCGGCGCTGGCACCTATGTCGTGAGCCCGTCGCAGACCGCGGCCAGCACCACGATCACGGCGGCCACCAACGTCGAAACCAAGTTCGTCGCCATGTCGGCCGGCCCCGCCGGCGGCCTGGTGAAGATCTCTTCTCATCTCCTGGGGTAATCGCACCATGCAACGCAACACCATCAACGCGGGCGAACTTGCCGCCCTGCAAAACGCCGGCATCTCGATGTTCGGCGCCGCGCTGGTCCTGGCTGACAACGACCCCTGGAAGAAGAACTTTCAGATGGCCGCTGACGCCCAGCCGGCACTCATCACCACGGCCAATTCGGGCATCCCCGCCTACCTGACCACGGTGGTGGACCCGCAGCTGCTGCGCATCCTGACGGCCAAGAACAAGGCCGCGCAGATCTTCGGCGAAGAGCGCAAGGGCTCGATGCTGGACCAGCAGATCATGTTCCCGGTCGCTGAACAGACCGTGGAAGTGTCGGCCTACGGCGACTTCGCCAACAACGGCCGCGCCGGCGTGAACCTGAACTTTCCGCAACGCCAGTCCTTCAACTACCAGGTCATCACCGAATACGGCGACATCGAAGCCGAACGCGCTGGCCTGGCGAAGATCGGCTGGGCTGCGGAGATCAAGGAAGCCGCGGTCAACGGTCTGAACAAGTACCAGAACCTGACCTACTTCTACGGCGTGGACGGCCTGCAGAACTACGGCCTGCTGAACGACCCGAGCCTGGCCGCAGCGCTGACCCCGGCCACCAAGGCCGCGACCGGCACCGCGTGGATCGACTCCGCTGGCACCATCAAGGCAACGGCGAACGAGGTCTACGCCGACATCGAAGCGCTGATCACCAAGCTGATCACGCAGTCGGCCGGCAACATCGAACTGGACACGCCGATCATCCTGGCCATGTCGCCGAAGTCCAGCATGGCGCTGACGATCACCAACAGCTTCGGCCTCACGGCCCGGGACATGCTCTCCAAGAGCTTCCCCAACGTGAAGATCGAAACGGCGATCCAGTACGGCGTGAAGTCGACGCAGAACCCGCAGGGCAACGCCGCCGGCGAACTGGTGCAAGCCATCGCCACCACGGTCGAAGGCCAGGGCACCGGATACTGCAGCTTCAACGAGAAGCTGCGCACCTTCCAACCGGTGCGCGGCCTGTCGTCCTGGCAGCAGAAGTTCGCGCAGGGTTCGTGGGGTTGCATCATCAAGCAGCCCTTCGCCATCTCCCAGATGCTGGGCATCTGAACGGCTGACCGAAGGTCAACTGCAACCCCGAAGGCCGCCGGCAACCCCGGCGGCCTTTTCTTTTCCTGGAGAACACATGAGCGAACAACAGAACGGCGCGCCGCAAGTCGCGACCAAGAGCCGCGGCAGCGACACCGTGACCATCGCCTGCAAGCTGCCGCACGGCATCGTGCTGCGCGCCTTCCACATGGCCACGGTCGCCGAGCCCGTCATGGGCGGCGGCTCGCGCGACGTGAAGAAGGCGCAGCAGCTGCCCGGCGAATTTGTCGTGCTGGGCACGTCCTTCCCGCAGAACGGCGCCCCCCGTGGCCGCATGGAATTCGGCTACGCGCTGACCATGGGATGCCCGAAAGAACTGTGGGACCGCTGGCTGGAAGACAACAAGGCCACCCCGATGGTCGTGAACGGGCTGATCTTCGCGCACGACAGCGAGAAGAGCACCGTGTCCGAGGCCCGCGAAAAGGAGGCCGTGCGCAGTGGCTTCGAACGCCTGGACCCGAACAAGCTGCCCAAGGGCATCGAGAAGGCCAAGCTGGCCACGGCCTGAAGCCATGAGCGTGGTCTTCAACTATGCCCAATGGGCCGCACGTTTCCCGGAATTGGCCGGGTACGTCGCGGAGCCATTGGCCAGCGCGTACTTCGATGAAGCCACGCTCTACCTGAGCAATGACGACAGCGTGTCGCGGGTCAAAAACCAGGCCCGCCGCGCGCTGATCCTGAACCTGATCGTCGCCCACATCGCGAAGCTGAACCCGACCGCAGGCGGCGACGCCGCTGCGCTGGTGGGCCGCATCAGCAGCGCGACCGAAGGCAGCGTGACGGTCCAGACCGACCTGCAGATCAAGAGCGAAGCCGCTCAGTGGTGGCTGCAAACGCCCTACGGCCTGCAGGCCTGGCAGGCGCTGGCCCCGTACCGCACGGCGGTCTACGTGCCCGGCCACCAGCGCCGCATGAGCCCCTACGGGAGTTACCGTGGGTGAAGCCGTCGAGATCAGCGGCGGCGACAAGCTGCAGGCGAAGCTGAAGGAACTGGCCGACGGCCTGGCCAAAGGCGCGCTGCTGCGCGTCGGCTTCCTGGAAGGTGCCACGCACACGCACAGCGACCTACCCATGGCGGCGATCGCGGCGATCCAGGAATTCGGCGCACCCGCTGCCGGCATCCCGCCGCGGCCTTTCTTCCGCAACATGGTCGCGCAGTATTCCGGCGACTGGGGCGAGCAACTGGCCGAGCAGTTGAAGGTCGCGGACTACGACTCCTGGCAGGCGCTGTTCGTGATGGGCCTGGCCCTGCGCGGCGAGCTCCAGCAGTCCATGACGGACCTGGACAGCCCGCCGCTGTCGCCGGTGACCCTGATGCTGCGCAAGATGCAGATGGCCCCGGAGAACCGGACGATCACCGGCAAGGTGGTCGGCGAAGCCGCTGCGCGAGTGGCCGCCGGCGAGTCGCCTGGGGGTGTTTCCACGAAGCCGCTAATCTGGACCGGTGAGCTCCAGTCCGCGGTCGACTTCGAAGTGCACGAATGAACAGGCCCACCGCCCAAGAGGTGCGCGCGCGCCTCAATTACGACCCCGAATCGGGTGTGATCACGTGGCGCACTTCCAAGGTTCCTGCACGTGTCGGAACCGTGGCCGGCGCTGTCTCCAATGGTCGGCGCGCAATTCTGGTGTCTGGTCGCCTGTATGGAGCGCATGTGCTTGCCTGGGTGATCGTCACCGGCAACTGGCCGGAACGCGGCATCGACCACCGGGACCTGGACGGCCTGAACAACCGCTGGACCAATCTGCGCTTGGCGACGAAGAGCCAGAACGCGCAGAACACGCCGCGCCGCGTCGACAACACCAGCGGTTTCAAGGGCGTCGCATGGGATGCGCGGCGCGGCAAGTGGCGCGCAGACATCCGCGTTCCTGGCGGCAAGCGCAAGCACCTGGGAATGCACGATGACCCCGCCGTCGGCCATGCCGCCTATGTAGCTGCGGCCAAAGAACTCTTCGGTGAGTTTGGGAGAGCGTCATAAACCTTCACGCGATCGCTGGCCCGATCGTGGCCATCGTGAACCCCTGGGTGCTGGCGCAGTACCGGCAGCCTGCAGGCACCTACACAACGGCCGCGGACGGCACGCGCACGCCTGACTTCCTGCCCGATGTGGACCTGCTGGTGCAGCGCCAGGCGCTGTCTCCTACGGACTTGCGGCAAATCGAAGGCCTGAACCTGGGCGGCGAGAAAGCGGCCCTGTACGTGCAGGGCGACATCAAGGGCACCGTGCGCGGCGAGCAACGCGGCGGCGACCTGTTCGTGATGCCCGACGGCACCACCTGGCTGGTGGTGCAGGCCCTGGAGAACTGGGGCACCACTGCAGGCTGGACCAAGGTGGCTTGTGTGAGGCAGCCGGCATGATCCCGCGCGACGTTCGCTACACCGTGACCAGCCTGCCCATGCAGGCCGGCAGCGTGCCCACCGGAGCCCCGGCCCCGGCGCCTTCCCCCGTGGTGGCGCTGGAGAACGTGCCGAGCACCATGACGGTCAACGTGCAGGCCGCGGCGCAGGTGCGCAACACCGGCACGGTGGCGGCGCCCTGGAGCATCGCGGTCGGCTCCGGCCTGACGGTCACGCCCAACAGCGGCACGCTGGCGCCTGGCGCAACCCAGGCCCTGGCCCTGAATGCCACCGGATCCGGGAACTACACCCTGGTGCTATCCGTGACCGGCGGCAGCGGCACCGGCACGCCGGCCTACATCGTGGCCAGCGTGGCCAGCCCGCCGCCGGCTCCGGCACCGCAGGCGATCACGCTGTCGGCCCTG